>Ga0310345_10001449_pt1 | contig 26377 bp, 13 predicted proteins | sample HC15DNA20500_MG_FD_204667 | JGI IMG/M metagenome (GOLD analysis project Ga0310345, IMG submission 204667) | Marine microbial communities from station ALOHA, North Pacific Subtropical Gyre - HC15-DNA-20-500_MG | ecosystem: Environmental > Aquatic > Marine > Oceanic | place: Pacific Ocean: North... | reverse complement strand
TCGACGAGCTCCTGCGCGCTCATCTGCTTCTGAAGATCAGCCGGCATCATCGACAGCTTGTCCTTCTTCAGCGCCAGGACCTGGGCCTTCGGAAACTTCCTGCTGAGCGCGTCGGCGCCCTTGATCACGACCTCCGCGGCCGTCTGGCTGAGCAGAATGCCGCTGTGGGTTTCACCGTTCTTGAGAACCACGACGTAGGTCTCGAAGTTGTGGCTGATCGCCGCGCTCGGGAAGAGGATGGATTCGAACAGAGCCTCGCGGGTCAGCTTGCCGCCGATCTCGGACATGTCCGGGCCCACCTCCTTGCCCGCGCCGTTGACCTTATGGCAGTTGGCGCAGGTCCCGGTCTTGGCGAATACCGCGGCTCCGCGCTCCACGTTTCCGCGGGCCCCGAGAAGCTTGGCGATCGAGGGAAGCGACCGGTTACTCTTCGTCTTCGGCAGGGGAAAAAGCTTCGCGGCGGCCGAGCGCACATCCTTGGCACGGGAGCGGTGCAGGTCGAGGGCCGCGGAGGTACGCAGGCCTGCCTCCAGCTCATCTTTCTGGGCCATCCTGATCAGCTCGCGGCCTCCGTTCTGGCTCCGGGCCAGGCCCTTGACCGCCTTTCGACGTAACTCAACGCTCCTGTCGTCATCCTTGACCACCGAGGCCAGGATGCCAGCCGCACGATTCTCTCCTGAATTGGCAAGCACCTCGACGATGCCCGTGACCCTCTTCTCATCTCCATCAAGCGCCCTGGTGACCAGCTCCGTCGCGTTCTTCCCTAGGAGGATGCGTATCGCGTCGACTCCAGCCTGGCCGGCCGGGTCGGCGATGGCCATGTCGAGCAGGTCGGGATATTTCGCGCTGATGTTGAACCGGTTGACGAGATCAACAAATTGCGGAGTGCCCTTCGATCTCTCGAGCAGTCCATCGAGAGCCTTGGAATACTTCGCATCCTTCTTCGGATCGAAATTGCCCAGCCGCTTCAACGCTTCCTGTGCCACCAGCAGCCTGGCGGGATCGGCATCCTTGCCGGCACCGAAGGCGAGGGCGATCAGCGCCCCGTCCTTCTCCGGCCCCTTGAGGAAATCAAAGGCTCGCAGGTAACGCGGAACCTCGGATTTTTCCAGCTTGCCTCCCAGGATGCCGGCCAGCTGGTCCGGGGTCGCACTGGCGCGTGAACGCCACACCACATCATTTCGCGCCGCGGCGGAAGACGCCTTCCCGGAGTACTTCGCCAGCCAGGCGCCAAAATACTCATCCCATCGATTGGCGGCGCTGATTCCGAGCGCCTCGAGATACCAGCGATCCTTGCCATCGTGGGCCGCGGCAAGCTGCGCCCAGAGCGCCGGCGCCTTGTCTGACTTTTCCCGGCGCAGGGCAAGCGCGCATTCTCTGCGGACCGGCGCCGAGGAATCGGAGGCCAGCTTCGCGACCAGAGGAATAATGTCCTGCTTGAGCTGGCGGGCGAGGCGGATCGCGACGACGCGGATGTCTTCTTCCTTGTCGGCGGCGGCAAGCTCCACGTAGTGAGCCCCCCGGCCCTCGATCTTACCGAGCAGCCAGAGCGCCCGGGCGCGGTGGCGAACATTCTCCGAGCCGTAGAGGCCCAGCAGGGCCTTCTCCGCCTTCGTCCCCATATCATGGAGGGCCGTCCACGCCAGGTACCTGGCCGCGTAGTTGGGATTCTTGAGCGCTTCGACAGCGCCCTCCGCCGTCTTGAAATCGAAGGTGGGCACCTTGTACTTGACGCCTGGAGGAGCGACCCGGAAGACCCTGCCTCGGCCGAGATCCCGCATCCCGTGACCCCCGACGCCCGGATCATACCAGTCGGTAACAAAGAGCGAGCCGTCAGGAGCGACAGAGACATCGGCGGGACGGAACCAGCGATCCCGGCTACCCTTGAGAATGTCGACCGACTCGGCATCGTAACCCGCGCCGGACTTCTTTACCGGGTAGGCACGGCAGACATTGGGCCCGGCATCGCAGTGGATCACCTGGTCCCAGAAAATCCTGGGCAGGAGGCGACCCTCGTAGACGGTGATGCCAGTCGGCGAGCCAGCGCCGGTCTGCAGGAGATTCGGCACCACGCCGGGATCGTTCAGGTGCCAGTGGCGCCTGGGGATCTCTTTCTCGATCCCGACCCGGTTACTTCGCCAGCCCGCCCCGGTCATCTCATCCCGGTAGCCGTAGTTGCCGAACTCCATGACGTAGTTGATGCGAACGCCCCGGTTGCCGTCATCGTCATTGTCTGACTGCCAAACGGCCCCAAGCGAATCAACCGTAGCCTCGTAGTTGTTGCGGAAGTTATGGCCAAGCACCTCGAACTCGCTGCCATCGGCGTTACAGCGGAAGACCATGCCGCCGAAGTAAGGCTTGCCGTTGTCGCGAACCTCTTTGCCATCGATGTCGGTGATGATGGTCCCCTTCGCATCGTGTACGTGCCGGCCGGTGTTGCCGACGTTCCAGTAGAACTTTCCATCCGGGCCGAAGACGATCGAGTGAGTCGAGTGGTCATGTTGAGGCTGGCCCGTCTTGGTGAAGAGGACCTCCTTGCGGTCGGACTTGTCATCTCCATCGTCGTCGTGGAAGACGAAGACATTGGGAGCGCAGGAGACAATGACCTTATTGCCAAGCACCACGATGCCCATCGCGGAGTCGATATCGCGTCCCTGGTAGAAAACCTTCGAGGTGTCGCTGACTCCATCTCCATTGGTGTCCTCGAGGATCACGATCCTGTCGCCCTCGGGGCGCCGGCCGTTGTTGCGCCGATAGTTGACGACCTCGCAGATCCAGATCCGGCCACGATGATCGATATCGAGGTTGGTCGGGCTGACAATGGCCGGCTCGGAGGCAAAGAGGGTCGCATCGAGGTCGGCATGCACATCGAGACCCGCGAGGGCATCACCGGGTTCACGGCTGTCGGCGCCGCCTCCACCCCCACCGCCACCGCCGATCGATGTCAGCACGGCCGAGCCGGGATTCCCGGTATAGACCATGAACTGAACCGAGCTGTTGTGGCCGCAGGCTCCCTGGTCGGTGCCGCCGTTGTCAAGGCCGGCCCGGGCCCTGAAGCGCTCGTAGCCCGGGGGCAATTTGTAGGCGATCGCTGAGTTGGCGTGCGTACCGAGCCCGTAGGGAACGTCCCTGCCTCCCATCCGCATGGCCTGGCCGTTGCAATTGGCGTTGACCTTGACGTTTCCAAAGCCGCTGGACGCCGAGCTCCATTTCAGCTCCGTGAGCTTCTTCTCTCCCTTTGGGCCCACCAGGCGGGGCTCTCCCCAGTCCGCCCAATCGCAGCTAAAGCCGTTGCCGCCATCGGAGGCCACGAGATAGAGCTCCTTGGCTCCCCGGATATCGACATCGACCTTGATCGAACAGCCTGGGGTCCGCGAGGTCACCACCGGGCTCTTGAAGACAGGCTTGACGCCCGGCTTCCCGGGAGCCAGCTTGCCGGCCTTCTTTGCGACCTTCTTGCCCTTGATCGCCGCGATCAGCTCATCCTTGCTGGGATTGGCCGAGGAGACCCCGGCGCCGGGCACCTCAGCCTTCGCGACCCAGGCGATCGCATTGAGGACCAGCTTACGAAAATTCTCATCTCCCCAATTCCAGTGAACATGACCGCCGGTGAAGCCGAAGCCGCGGCCTCCGTCGGGACGCTCACGCGCCCATGCGACATGCTGGAGATCGCCCTTCGCCACAGAGGCGCGGACGGCCGCATTGCCGCTGTGGGCTCCATTGCGCCGGCGCATGGTGCTCTCGGGCGCCACGGCACTGAGGATCGGGGTGACCCCCTCGAGCTTGTCGCGGAAGCGCATATGAAAATACCACTCATCGTTGATCTTGAAGGGCTTCACACCGCTGGTGATGGGATGCTTCGGAAGCTTTTTGAAATCGGCGATCCAATGCGGATTGACCGACCAGTGGGTCTCGAAATAACCTCCGGTCCAGTCGAGAAAGAAGTTCCCGGATTTTCCCTTGGGAACCTCTACCGCGTAGTGAATGCAGGCGAGGCCGATGCCCTTCTTCATGAGCTTGTCGACCTCTTCGAGATGCCGGTTGACGGGATGTCCCCCGCCTCCATCCATGTAGAGAACGACCGCGTCGGCTCCATCAAAGATCGACGAATCCTTCGGCCAGCCACCGGCATGGACCCTGGTCTTGATACCCGGCAACCCCTTCTCGAGGGTGGCGGCAAGATAACGGCAGCCGCCACCATGCTCATGGGATCCAAAGCCGTGGCTGTCACGCCCGGCCACGAAGACAACCGTCTTCTCCGCAGCCGCCACGAAGGCTGGAGCGAACGCCAGCGAGAAGAAGGTGAATGCCAGGCACATACAGAGAATCGTACGAATCTTAAATATCACGATGTTCATCTCCAGGAAAGTCGGCCCCTCCCGTGAAGATCGGGGCAGGTGAAAAGATCCAAGGCAAAGGTATTCAGACAATTCGTCCCATCCACGGGCGAATGAACGAGGCCGTATTTTAACCCAGATCATGGAAACCGGACAAACCCCAAGCCATCCAATCCGGCGCGTGTTGACCCGTCCGGGTCCCCGGGGTAAAAAGGACCGGTTACAGATCCACTCCCGATAAGCGAAAAAAGAGCTCTCATGGGAACAGGACTTCTCAGAAAAACCACAGAACAGGGCCTGCTGAGCGGCTTGATCTTTCTGCTCTGGACCTGCATCCCCGTTAACGGGGAGGACCTTCCGGCCTTTCCCGGCGCCGAAGGATTCGGCGCCGGAGCGAAAGGCGGCCGCGGCGGAAAAGTCTTCGTCGTTACGACCCTCGAGGACTACCCCGGCGGAAAGAAAAAAGCCGTCGCGGGCAGCCTCAGAGCGGCCTGCGAAGCGAAGGGGCCCAGGACCATCGTCTTCGACGTAGCGGGCACCATCGAGCTCGAGAAAACGCTGAGCATTTCCGAGCCCTATATAACCATCGCGGGCCAGACCGCCCCGGGCGGCGGCATCTGCCTCAGCAACCATGGTCTCGCGGTCAAAACCCACGATGTGGTCATCCGCTACCTGCGTGTGCGCCCGGGTGACACCATGAAGAAGGAAGCCGACTCCATCTCCATCAGCTCCGGCAGCCGCGATGTCATCATCGACCATTGCTCGGCAAGCTGGTCCATCGACGAGACGCTCTCGGTCTCCGGCCCCGGCATCACAAACGTCACCGTACAGTGGTGCATCATCAGCGAGAGCCTGAATGACAGCTTCCACAAAAAGGGTCCGCATGGCTACGGCTCCCTCGTTCGCACCAACGGCAACATCAGCTTCCACCACAACCTCTACGCCCATCATCGAAGCCGCTCTCCACGGCCCGGCACCTATGGCGAAGGATCGATCCTCTTTGATTTCCGCAACAACGTGATCTACCAGGGTGGACGGGGCTATACCTCGCAGGATCCCGCGCGGGTGAATTACGTCGGTAATTACATCAAGGCGACGAATATCTTCTCGGCGACAGAGACCACCGAGATGCATGCCGCCGGCAACCTCGTGGAAGGCGAAAAAAGTGGAGGGAAAGACCCCTGGAGCGCCGTCAAGGGGCTGAAAAAGAAAAACAGGAAGGCGAAGCCCTTCCCCTTCGCCCCCGTCGAGACAGATGACCCTGCTGTCGCCTACCGAAGAGTTCTCTATGAAGGCGGCGCCTCCAAGCCGGTGCGGGACGCGGTGGACACAAGGGTCATCACACAGGTTCGCTCCGGCAAGGGAACCCTGATCAATTCGCAGAAAGAGGTCGGCTCCTGGCCGAAGCTGAAGCGGGAGTACCGGTCAAAACAGGAAAAGAAAGACGTCCTGTGGTGGCGCAGGGATGACGACAGTGATGGTATGCGCAACCACTGGGAAAAGGCCTACGAGCTCAACCCGCGCTCCCCGAGCGACGCCGCTGAAGATGCCGACGGTGATGGATATACCAATATCGAGGAATTTCTCAACGGCACCGACCCCCGGGTAAAAGAAGGCGCCGCCTGGCCCTCCCCGGAGCTCAAGGTGACAGCCATTCCCGATGACCTTCGGAAAAAATTCAGGCTCCGGCCCTTCTACAAGAAGATCGTCAATATCGGGGGCTTTCCGATCCTCTCCTCGGAGAAGGTCTCCGACTACGCCCTCCTCGAGGCCGGCTATCTCATCAACCGCATGCTCGAGGGCCGCGATGACATTCTCCGGGCCCTCGCCAGGAACAGGATCCGCTTTACCGTCATGGCATACAATGAATACACCACGCAGGTGCCTGAGCATAGCGACCTGGAGCCCCCGAAGTTCTACGATAAGCGCGCTCGCGGACTGGGATCCACCCATGACAGGCCCTCGGTCAGCTGCGGCGAAGAAAACCTGCTGAGGATGCCCGGCGACCCCTACAAGGCAGAAAACATTCTCATCCATGAGTTCGCGCACGCGATCCACGATACGGGGATGGATCTTCTCGATCCGTCTTTCGATGGCCGGCTCGAGGCGGCCTACGAGGCGGCCATGAAGAGAGACCTCTGGAAGAGCAAATACGCCGCGAACAACCACCATGAATACTGGGCCGAGGGGGTGCAGTCCTGGTTCGACACCAACCGCCCCCCCGATCATGATCACAACCATGTCGATACGCGCGAGGAGCTCCTCGAATATGACCCTGAGCTTTCCGCACTGGTCAGAGAGATCTTCGGCTACCGGGACTGGCGCTACTCGAAGCCAGGCAGCCGGAAAGAAAACCGGCACCTGGAAGGCTATAAAACAGACCCCCTCAAGCGCTTTGAGTGGCCGCCCGAGCTGGTCAAGTGGTACAAGGAATACGAAAAGCGGCAGCGCGAAGAGAGGAGAAAGGCGAAAGAGGGAAAGGATCAGAAGAAGAAGTAGCAGGGCGGCCGCGCCTGCTGCTATGATCCTCAGCCGGGCCTTTTCGGCCCGGATCGAAAAATCGCTACAGAAAGGATTGACCGTGTCCCAGGAAGAACTCGAAAACGACAACGCGGTGACCACGCCCTCGGGCCTCCAATACACCGATAGCGCCGAGGGAGATGGCGATACCGCCGAGGCCGGCAATAGGGTCAGTGTCCACTACACCGGCTGGCTGACCGATGGAACGAAATTCGACAGCTCCCTCGACCGCAACCAACCCTTCGACTTCAATCTCGGAGCCGGCCAGGTAATCGCCGGCTGGGACGAAGGTGTTTGCGGCATGAAGATCGGCGGAAAAAGAAAGCTGACGATTCCTTCAGACCTCGGCTACGGAGCCGCCGGAGCCGGAGGTGTCATCCCCCCGGACGCCACGCTCGTATTTGAAGTCGAGCTGCTGGAGGTGAGCTGAGATGTCCCTGAAAACGACTCGTCTGCTGTCCTGTATATGCCTCGCCTCCTGGCTGAGCGGCTGCCAGGTCACGACCACCGGAAAGAACGGCTACAACGGCAATTGGGCGCCGCTCTTCGACGGCACCAGCCTCGCTGGCTGGAAACAATCCGACTTCCTCAACCCCGGGATAACCTACGCCAGGGACAGGAAGCTTGTCATTCCCGCCGGCGAGGTCCTCAGCGGGATCACCTGGGCCCGGGACTTCCCGAAGATGGACTACGAGATCCGGCTGGAGGCCATGCGGGCGGATGGCTCTGATTTTTTCTGCGGCCTGACCTTCCCGGTAAACGACAGCTTTGCCTCCCTCATCCTCGGTGGCTGGGGCGGAACGGTCTGCGGCATCTCGTGCCTCGACGGGGAGGACGCCGCCAACAACGAGACCACGACATCTATCCTCTTCAAGAACAGGGCCTGGTATGCGGTCCGCCTGCGGGTGACGAAGGACAAGCTCGAGGCCTGGCTCGACAACGAAAAGATCGTCAACGCCGACACCAAGGACAGGCAGATAGACGTGCGAATCGAGGTCGAAGAGTCGCGGCCCCTGGGCCTGGCGACCTTCCAGACGACAGCGGCCCTGCGCAATGTCCGCTGGCGCAAGCTGGTTGAATAGCGATAGCGGCGTAAAAACCCGGCAAACGACGCGGGCGGCCAATCGCTACTGGCAATCCCGGGCCCCGTCACAGCGCAACAGCTCGCCAAGAGGATCCCGGCCGCATTCGGGGAAGGGCGCGGGAAGTCCATCCGCCCCCAGGAAGAGATAATTCAGGATCTGGATGGCATCCGTCATTCCGATGTCGCCGCTGCGATCGGTATCTCCAGCGGCCTCACAGGACGGAGGAGCGCCTCCGGCGAAGAGGAAGTTGAGCAGGAGGACCGCGTCGGTAAGGTTAACATCCCCGCTGGCATCGGGATCGCCGCGGAGATAGCCTTCAGCGCTCTCGTAGGTAAAGGTCACGGTATCGACGGACTCAGCCCGGCCCGGCCGGGTGTTGACCACCCGCATCTCGACCCGGCCCTGTCCGGGCGGCGTCGTAACCTCGAGCAGCACCGTGCTGTCACCGTTGGGGCCGAAGCGCCTCACCTCGGCAGCTTCCTGGTCTCCGAAAAATACCTCCACGCCCTCGAAGAAATACCCCCCGCTCACGAAGACCGTCTCGCCGCCCTCGGCGGAGCCGACATCGGGCTGCACGCCGGTGAGCAACGGCGCCGGAAGCGAGACGATGAGCAGCCCCTCTGCCGGTTCGGAATCGAGCTCCGCATCCGGGTTGCGGGCCCGCATGGTGACAGGACCGTCGAGTGCCCCATCAAAGGGGACACGAATACTCAACCCCCCGATGAGGCCGTGGTAATCCACGAACTCTCCTTCGATCCCGTTGAAAAAGATCTGCACATCCCTGCTCAGGCGCGTACCGCGAACCCGGACCACCACATCGCCGGTGTTGACGATCTCATCGGGCGTCACGGACCGGATTGCAGGCGTCAGGTCCGGCGGCACGGTGAGCCGGCTGGAGCTCATCACGTGGTTGCGGAAAACCGAATTGCGATTGGAGAGAAAGCTCTGCATGGTGGAGATGTTGTTGTTCCACCGGCTGCGGCTCTGGCCCACGAGGTCCAGCTCGTCCTCGATGTCCGGCAGGATGGCTGCGCGCAGCTCGTCGAAACGCCGGCGGGTGCTGGCTGGCGAGAGAGCGCCACCGAGATAGCGTTCGACCTCGTCTCGGAAGAAGCGGCGGTACCCGACATTGTCGACCAGGGCGTCGATGATATCCGATAGGCGTCCGTTGCGCCCGAAGACGAAGCTGAAGGTGTCGCTGGAATATCCCCCGGGGCTCAGGCTGATCCCGAACTCGGCATCCCAGCAGAAAAAGCGCCACTTGCCTCCCTCGATGCGCGGACGGGCGGCGTACCAGTTGTTGTGAGGCCAGTCATGATTCTGCGCCCACATATTTACGATCATGTAGGAGGTGTAGTTGGGAATATCGACGAACTCACCGAACTCCTCGTAGACCGCGTTGCTCGAGAAGTCGTTCTGGTTGATGAAGTCCCCGATCCTGTTCCACTCCCGACTGTCGCCGACAAGCACATCGTTACCCGTCTTGACGACGTCCCAGTCATCCCCCTCGTCGGGGAAATAAGACTCCATGAACTCCTCGTCCATGCGCTCGACGATGTTGTAGATGCCGCGGTACGCCATGTTGACGTAGAGGTTGCACCAGGTGCCGTGCGAATAGGGGGCGCCCATCATGCCGTGGAGGTCGCGAATCAGCTCGTCGCGCAGCAGAGAGCCGCTGCCGTTTCTGCCGATCGCATCGTTGAAAGCCGAGCGCAGGACGAACTTGTCAAAATCCTCCACATCGGAATCGGGCATGAAGCCCGGATAGTGCATTTTCTTATCGCCGTAGATCCCCCTGAAATAGGCCTTGTAGGCCTTCTTGGTGGTGAAACCGCCACCTCGACCGGCGCCGCCATGGAGCCTGAGCCCGAAGCCGGTTGAGATCTGCAGATCCCCATCCTCATCAAAATACTCCCAATACCCCTCGCGCTCCGATCCTCGGCCCCGGGCACCGCTCGAATTGTGCACGGTGCTGAAATCATTAGCTGGCATGGATATCGAGAGGACCGGCAGGTCAATCTGGTCGCCCGTAAAGGACCGGCCGGGAATGAAATAGCTTGCCGAGCGTACGGAGGTAGCCCTCTCGCCGCCTTCGATAAAGCCCGCGATCCGAAAAACCGTATTCCCGGTTATGCGAACCGGAGAGGTATAACGTGCGCTGCCTGTGGTCGGCTCGCTCCCGTTGGTGGTGTAGTGAATCAGGAGCAGGTCATCCGGTTCCGCGCTCATCACGATTTGCTGCGAGCCCGCGTAGAAACCCGGGGGAGGGTTGAGCTCCACGTTCGTCGAGATCGGCGAATCGAAGGCCCGGGTGTTGTTGGCCGCCCCGGGGGTCGGGGTCAGGAGGTAATGCCACTCGCCGGTGCCATCGGGGCTGAGACCATAGGAATGGTCCTCGGTCTGTTCCGGGTAGGCGATTCCGGAGAGCAGCTCACCCTGGGGACTGCTCAGAAGGATAGCCTCGCCACCCTCTCTCTCGATACTGAAATTGGCGTGAAGCACGTTGGGAACGATGCCCAGCTCGGCGTGAAGCGACATATCGGAGCTGCCCGGGTCCAGAGTGTTCAGTCCTATGACAGCGAGAACGTTCGTACCCCCGACCAGGGCCTCGATTCCCGCGCTCAGATCGAAGGTCTCGGCGGTTCCGGCTTCGTGTTTCGAGGTGCCCTCGATGCTGAAGTCAACCTCTCCAGCGGGAGCGTTGCCCTCGGCGAGACGAACCCCATTGATAAACGCGATAAAGCCATCGTCGTAGTCGATGCTCAACACCAGGTTGGTGACGGCGGCGGGGTTGGGGACCTCGAACTCCCGGCGCGTGAAGACGGCATTGCTGTTCTCGGGAACATCCGTCGAATCATCCCCGTCACCGTAGCCGAAGCCCGCGGTGCCACGGCTGCTGCCGGGGAAGGGTTGGCCGGGAAGATTCCAGCCCTCGGGCGGACCAGCCTCATCAGGATCGGCGACGCGGTAATCCCACTGCGCTCCCCGCCTGACGAAGACCGGTTCAAAAGCCATCGTGGCGCCATTGTCCTCTATCGCCTCAGGCGGAGGGACGTGGCGGTCCTTGCCCGAGAGCCAGACCAGCAGGTAGCTGCGGGACGGAAGGATCACGGAGGGAAATACCCAGCGGCTGGGATTGTCCGGATCATCACTGAGAGAGTAGCCCTCCAGGTCGACGTCCTCATCGCCGAGGTTGAGCAGCTCGACCCAGTCCTCGTTGTCCCCATCATCATCGAAGTTCGTCAGGGCATTGTCTGCCAGGAATTCGTTGATGACAACCTGAGCTTTAGCCGGCGACGAGGCCACGAAAAAGCCCATCAGCACAGCAGTAAAAAAGAGGGTCCGTAAATCTCGCATGTCAAAAATACCCCGAATAACTGCGCTACTATCCAACCTCCGGACAACACAGGCAAATACTACTTTACACGCCACAACAGAGGATTCACAAGATGTCTTGCCGGCCCGATTTAAAGACTTCTATCAGAGCTTTTTACGCCACTCCAGGGAGGGAGGGAGGCGGCTTCCCGAAAGCCTCAGCCACTCCGAGAGAACGAACCCGGGATCCATGAAGGGTTCGTAGCTGATGTCGTGCCATAGGATGGCTCCCTTGCCATCGATCAGGTAGGTGCCGTGGAGCGCGAGGTCCTCAAAATCATCGTAGGCCCGGTAGGCCTTGAACACATCGAGGCTGGAATTCGCCACCAGGGGGAAGGGAAAAGCCCCCTTCTCGTAGGCCTCCAGGGACTTCTCGAGGCCCTCCTGGTCATCGGTGCTGATAGCGACCACATCGAGACCTGCCGCCTGGAAATCTTTCAGTCTCGGGGCGAACTCATGCAATTGCTCGGCGCAATGAATACACCCGTAGCCGAGATAGAAGATAACGCAGATCGGCCTGCCCTTGTAGGAGGCCAGGCTCAGCTCCGCGCCCTTCGAGTCCTTAAGCTTCCAGGGGGGCGCCACGGGCGCCTGCCAGCGAAAGGGTCCGAGAGTGCCCAGGTCCGGACGCGCCCCCACATCGGCTGGAACCTCGTACTTCTGCCGCCAGTCACCCTCATGGCCCAGCTCACGGGCTATGGGGTGAAGACGATTGAAAACCGGGGTCTCGAGATCGAGCTTGCCTGAAAGGCTCCTGAGCACCTTGAACTCAGCCGCGGCTTTTTCCTTCTCTCCCGCGCTCCAGAGGAGCTCGATGTACCCCGCCAGCGCCAACACCTCTCCCTTGCGCCGGGCGACATGGCCCTGCGCCCATTCGAGTATTTTCTCTCGGCTGCGGAACTTGTCTTTCTTTCGTTCTTCTTTTTCATCCCCGGCGAGCTCCGCCTCCCGCCTGTCGACAAGCTGAAGCTCGATTCCCGCGAGATAGAGCTCATTCATCCCGCCTGCCTCACGAAACTTGCCAAGCGCCGTGGACAGGTCGCCCTCGAGAACGGCAAGATGGCCCTCGATCTCCGCTGTCGCTTTTTTCAGGGGACCGAGACGAGAACGAAATGGATTCCTCGCCTTCTTTCCGGCCTCCTCGATGCGCTTCTTCTCTTCCGCGCCAGGCCCTCCGCCACCCTCTCCTTCCTCGGCTTTCCCATCTTTTTTTCCGGCCCGCTCACGCTCTATCTTTTCCTTTTCCGTATCTTCCGCGCGCTGGACCGCTCGCTCCCGCTCCGCTTCGATGTCATCGAGACGATCTCTCAGGCTGATCAGGACAGAGATACCGTTCTCCGTATCCTGTTTGCAAATATAGGCTGTACCAAGATGTCTCAACCTCTTCACCTGCTCCTCCTCGATCCCGGTCGGGGGCAGATAGCGCGTCCTTGAGAGCTCGATGAGCTGATCCCAGAGCTCGTATTTGTAGAGAACCTCGAAGAGACGCCGGCGGCCATATTTGACGCTCGACCCCCCCTTGCCGAGGGTATTGTATTTCGGGTGCCTCGGCAGCTCGATCATGTTCCTGGCCAGGCCGGCGGCCTCGCTCACCCTGCCGACATTGACGAGATTGCGAATCAGCCACTCATTGTTGTGGGCGAAGTTGTGGATCTGGTCCGGCAGGACCAGGTCTCTCATCATCTGCGCGTGATCTACCCTGGCGGAAGCTTCCTGCTGCCAGGCGGCATCGTTGTAGCGCTTGAGCTTGGAAAAAATATGGCCGCCCATATGCCACATGTGGGCGATCGAAGGCGAGGCCTGGCCGCTCCTGGCGGCCGAGGCGATGGCCCGCTCAGGTTTCTCATTATCCCAGAGATGGATCCTGTAGTGATGCGCCGGATGCATGGGCTCCTGCCGGAGAATTTGGTCAACAAGACCATCCACGGCCACGTGGCTGGTGATTGGAACTCCACGCCACGAGCTCTGCCACATATGGCATACGAGGAAGGCGCGCGCCTCGAGGTCCTCTGGATACTTCTGGATGATACGATCAAGCGCCTTGAGATAATCCCGACGTCGCTTTTTCTCCCGCTCCCCCCGCTTGTCGCTGTCCTTGATTTCCTTCGCTCCGGCATCGAGGAACTTCTTGAGCGCGGCGATATACATGCGCTCACGCTCACCGGCGCCGTCCTTGAGCCTGACGGCCTCCGCGATGAAGTCGCGCGCCCGCTTCTCGTTGTTCGGGTTGGCCATGGCCATGCCCCAATAGCTGATGGCCAGCTTCGGCTCGAACGCCGCCACCTGCCTGAAGCTGCGCTCCGCCTCGAAATACCAAAAACCGTGTAATTGCCCGACCCCCTGGTTGATAAAGGCCTGCGCCTTCGTATTTTCGGTAGCCACCGGGAAATTGACCTTCCCCGTTCCCTTCATCAGATAGGCTCTCTGGCGGGGACCCTGGTTGAAAGCCTCACCGTGGTAGGAATGACCCTCCGGTACCTTGTCCCCAGCCGCCGGCTCATCACCGCCTTCCTGGGCAGCGGCCCGGGGCGGGACAAGGAGGAGAAACATGGCTGGGATGACAATCAGAAATCGGAGCATTATAATCGATCCAGTGAGCGGGTTGGTTTCCAGGGTCTGGGCAGCCGAAACGCTCAGGGGGGCCTTCATCCTCAGATGTCGACAAGCCAAACCAGTCGTTTCCGGACAGTTTTTATGGGGACCGGAATCCCAACGGCGCCAGGCGGAAAAACATCTTCAAGTCTGCTTAATGATTTGGCAAGTCGTTTAGTTCCAGCAGTATACGACTTATCCCACCCTTCTACTCCTGATTTTACATCCTCGAACTAAAGCTCGAAGGTATATCATTGGGATGTTTGGGGTTTGAACGCAGATTGTGAAGATTGACCGCGTCCGGCAAGCCAATTTATTGCCGGAGCCGGCATCTCATTGCTCTTAAATCGAGAATAATCGGTAGAAATTCCATGCGCCCGTTCCTGATCCTCTCAGCCGTATTCAGCACACTGCTCCTGCTGGCCATCCTGGAGTCTCTCTCTTCAGCGGGAGAGGAAGCTGATATCCAGGGAAACTTCGGAGCGCCGATCCCCGGCCTCAACGCGGGCCAGTTGGCGACATTTGAATTCGGACGCTCTGTCTTCAAGAAGAGCTTCACGCGCAGTGAAGGGCTCGGCCCCCACTTCAACGCCACCTCCTGCGTTTCCTGTCACGAGGATCCGGTCGAGGGAGGCTCCTCGCAACGCTATCGTGACTTCTTCCTGGCCGGCAAATTCACTCCCGAGGGCGAGCTCGAAAAAATCTATCCTAACTGCACCGAATTCAACGAGCTCCTGCAGAGGCAGGAGTGCTGTCTTCCCAGCATGGTCATTCCGCATTACGGCCCCAAGGGTACCCGTGACAACCCGATAACCAACGGCGTCGAACACCCTCGCCTGGACCAGGCCGATGTGATCGCGCGCCGCAACGCGCCGCCCATGTTCGGTATCGGCATCTTCCGCCTGGTGCCCGACCCGGAGATTCTCTCCCGGGAGGATCCCGAGGATCTCGACGGAGATGGTATCTCGGGTCGCATCAACCGAATCGAGGATGAAGATAACCAGATCGGGCGTTTTGGCTACAAATGCCAGACGGCCAGCATCGAGGCCTTCAACCGCGGAGCCCTCAACAACCAGATGGGCATCACCAGCAACTCTATCGAGTTCGCCATGGGCCCATCACAAGATGAAAAATTCTTCCTGGATGAGCTGTTCAGAACCAGGACCGCCTATGCCCAGGTCGCCGCCCCGATGGATGAGCTTGTCGACTACGACGAGGTCAGCGACCCGGAGCTCAGCCGCGGTGAACTGATCGCGCTGGTCTTCTTCCAGGAAAACCTCGCGGCCCCCAGGCGCGGCAGGATCACCTCAAGCGTCAGGCGGGGAGCGAGTATCTTCGCGGAGCTGAACTGCACCGCCTGCCACGTTCCAAGCCTCAACACCAGGATCGGCAAGATCCATCCCTATACCGATCTCCTATTGCACGACATGGGTCCTGAGCTGGCCGATGGCATCACCATGAAGCAGGCGCTCGGAACGGAGTTCCGCACCCAGCCTCTCTGGGGGCTCTGCGCTCACCCGCCCTTCCTGCATGATGGCCGGGCGGCGACGGTACGCGCGGCCATCATGCTCCACGGCGGCGAGGCCGAGGCGTCCAGGAACGCCTACGCCGGCCTGAACGAACAGGACACCCTGATGCTCCACCGTTTCCTGGAGTCTCTCTAAGGAATTCCCAACATGAAAGCCTTCTTCAGAATCACCAATACATTCCTGTTGCTGGGGATCCTCCTGCTCGCCTACCACCTGGGCTCACCCGATGCGCGCGGCCGAGCCGAATTTGGAGACAACCCTGTAAATGAATTCATCCGCGGCGACTCCAACGACGATGGGCTCCTGAACGTCAGCGACGCCGTCTTTACCCTGTCGTTTCTCTTCATTGGAGACGAGCTGCCGGAGTGCGTAGCCGCGGCCGACACCAACGATGACGGGACAGTCAACATCACCGACGTCATCAGGGCGTTGAATTTCCTGTTCATGGGTGGAGCAGGGGCCCCACCGCCTCCGTTTCCCGAGCCGGGAGAAGATCCGACCCAGGATCTCGGCTGCAGAGAGCCCCTCCTTCCGGGGCTGCCCGAGACCGGCTCCCTGGGAGGCCCGGACCGTGACCTCGACCAGCTCGAGACCATCTCCTGGCGGCGTGGGAAGCTGGTCTTCGACCACTTCTTCTCCGCCGGGGAAGGACTTGGCCCCTTATTCAACGGAGACTCCTGCCGCGGCTGCCACCTGGCGCCTGTTATCGGCGGAGCCGGCGGCCTGGACGTGGACGTGGTACGTTTCGCTAAACAGGAAGAAAACGGTGACGTTGTCCAGGTCGATTCTGGGCCGGCCTCCTCCAGGCTCTCGGTACACGGCATCGCCCGTGACGAGGTCAACCCAGAAGCCAACATCATTGAAACGAGGCAGACGCCTTCACTGCTCGGCCTCGGCTTGATCGATCGCCTGCCGCAGGACGTTATCCTCGCCAACGCCGACCCCGAAGACTCCGATGACGATGGCATCTCAGGCCGGGCAAACATCGTCGGCGGCCGCCTGGGACGCTTCGGCCACAAGGCCGGGGTTCCCAGCCTGGCTGATTTCTCCGCTGACGCGATGATCAACGAGATCGGCATCACCGTAAACTCCAACCTCACGGATTTTGCCGTCGCCGTAGATGCGGATCCCGCCGATGACCCCGAGCTTCCCGACCAGGACTTTGTGGATCTCGTCTTCTTCACCAGCCACCTCAGCCCGCCGGCGCGCTCTTTTCCAGAAGATGCCAGCCTGAGAGAGAGAATCAACAAGGGCGAAGAAAACTTCAATGAGATCGGCTGTGTCAGCTGTCACGTCAGCGCCCTGGTTGGCGACGAGGGTCCCGTGGCGGCCTACTCGGACTTCCTGCTGCACGATGTCGCTCATCCAGACAGGCTCAACGTCCCCGAAGACAATGTCGAGCCGGGTGAATTCCGCACCGCGCCGCTCTGGGGACTGAGACAGACCGCCCCCTACCTCCACGATGGCTCCGCCGAGTCCATCCGTGACGCGATCCTGCTGCACTTCGGCGAGGCCGAGGCATCAAAGACCGCCTTCGAGGCTCTGAGCTTCGACGAGCAGTCCAAGCTCCTCGAATTTCTCCTCAGCCTCTGAACGGCTCAATCAGCCCGGAGTATGACCCTCGCGTAGGTCGACTGGACCGAGGTACACCAGATCGCCACTGCGTTGAACCTGCCGGAGTGAACGTCCCCGGGCAGCGTGAGCTCGAAATTCTCGCCAAGATAAGGGCGGGAGCGTGCCAGGTGTTCACTCACGGCGAATCCGTCGAGGATGGCGTGAAAATTATTCCTGTCGTGATTGTAGAGCCAGACCACGACATCCCTCGGACCCAGTCCATCGTAGAAAAACTCCCGGATCCGGATGGTCCCATCGCTCCAGTGTTCCACTCGCCCTCGCACCCCGTGCATCACGACCTGGAATCTTCCGCCTCGAAGAAGCCGCGGAACCTCCTCTGGTCGGCTACCACAGGAGCGCAAGGCAGGGTTGGCGGCAAACTCCAGGTAGGCGGTAAGATCCTCGAGCTCGAGATCCGACATGCGCTCGGCCGTCCAGAAAGGCATCCCGTTGCCGAGGGGGTCAGGCTGGAAAAACCTGGCCGCCCCACGCCGGATGGAGAGAGGCTCCGCACATTGGGCCAGCTCCCCGGCCTCCAGCGGATCAATCGACAGGACGTTGCTGACAAAGAGAGCCTGCAGGAGGAAGATCGCGTCGGTGATATTGATTCGGCCGTTGTGGTTGATGTCCGTGACAGGAGGACAGATCGCGGGACGCCCCTCGCTGAAGAAGTAATCGAGAAGATACTGGGCATCGCCGATCTCGAGCCGGCCATTGCCGTTGGCATCTCCGCGAAGCAGGACGGCTGGAGCCGCCTGCTGTGACTGCAGTGAAGCCTGCGTGAACCAGGTCAGCAAAAAGCATGCACAGATACAGGAAAAACGCATACGAACCCTCCGGAGCCGGCGAAACCGACCGGTTCGCTGGCCCTGAAAAAGCCGGGGAGAAGCCGGCGAGCGATTCAGACCTTTCGCTCAACCGGAAACCCAATTGCAGATCTCTCGTCCCTCCCAATTTCACCGATCAAAAACGCCTCGTCCACTCAGAATCGGAATGAAAATGGGCGGGGCGGGAGTCCTGCTGTCGGTGGATCTGGACGGGATCAGCCGGCATCGGAGAATCCCACCCCGAGAAGACCTTCAGAGGCTACAGGCGGGATCCGGAATCAGGCCAACAACTCTTTCACGACATTGCCGTGAACATCGGTCAGGCGATAGTCACGTCCCTGGAACTTGACTGTCAGTTTCTTATGGTCGACGCCGAGGAGGTGGAGCATCGTGGCATGGAAATCGTGGATTTCGAAGATGTTCTCCTGGGCGTTGTAGCCCAGCTCGTCGGTATTGCCGTAAGAGATGCCACCCTTGATGCCGCCGCCGGCCATGAACATGGAGTAGCCCTTGATGTGATGATCACGGCCGTTGCCCTGGGCCATGGGTGTCCTGCCGAACTCACCCCCAAATATCACCAGGGTGTCATCGAGAAGGCCCCGCTGCTTCAGGTCCTGGATGAGAGCCGCCGTCGCCCGGTCGACCTCCCCCGCGGTCGTCTTGACGTTGTTCTTGATTCCTCCGTGATGATCCCAGGCGCGATGATAGACCTGGATGAAGCGGACACCGCGCTCGGCGAGCCGCCTGGCGAGCAGGCAATTCGCCGCGTAGCTGCCATCGGCGCCCTTGGTACCGTACAACTCGAGGGTCTTGGCGGATTCATCGGAAATATCGACCAGCCCCGGCACCGAGGTCTGCATCCGGAAGGCCATCTCGTACTGTGAAATACGAGTCGAGATCTCGGGATCATCAACGACCTTGTCATGGATCCTGTTGAGCTCCTGGACGGTGCTGACGATGTCCCGCTGTCGTTTATTCGTGACACCCTTGGGATTGCCGACATAGAGAACCGGGTCGCCGGCGGAGCGAAACTCCACACCCTGGAAGCGGCTCGGCAGGAACCCACTATGCCATTGGCGCGCAGCGATCGGCTGGGCCTGCCCGGCTCTCCCCACGGAGGTGAGGACCACGAAGCCCGGGAGATTTTCGGTCTCGCTGCCGAGGCCGTAGAGCAGCCAGGCTCCTATCGAGGGCCGCCCGGAGATGGTGGTGCCCGTATTCATGAAGGTATGGGCGGGATCATGGTTGATCGCCTTGGTCCGCAGGGAACGCACGATGCAGATCTCATCCGCTACCGAACCGATATGCGGAAAGATTCCGCAGATGGACTGGCCACTCTTGCCAAAGCGCTTGAAAGGATGCTGCGGCCCGAGGCAATTCAGCTTCTTGCCCTGCAATTGCGCGATCGGCTGGCCCTTGGTGTAGGACTCAGGCATCGGCTTGCCGTGCATCTCACCAAGCTTCGGCTTGTGATCGAAGGTCTCGAGGTGAGAAGGTCCGCCGGCCATGTAGAGATGGATGATCCTCTTGGCCCGGCGCTTGAAGTGCAGGGGCTTAACGACACCCTCCCATGAATCGACCTCAACCTTGCCCGCTCCGGACGTCTTCTTGTCCTGCGCCGCCAGCGAGGCGGGGTCGAGGAGCGCGGCGAGAGCCGCGGCCCCGATACTCGCGCCACCCTTCCTCAGAAAAGACCTGCGCGTCTCCTCCCGGAGAAACTCGTCACGTAATAGCTGCTCGATGGGAAAATTCATTTCTTCAATACCTCGTAATGGTCTCGTGCAGATTCAGGATGACCCGCATTACCGAAGTCCAGGCAGCAAGCTCCGGGCGCGGGAGATTGCCCGCGACCGGCTTCTGGCCGATACTCGTGAGGCCGGCAGCCTCCTCCTTGTTCCTGGAATATTCTCTGAGATGACGCTTATACAGTGATTGCAGGAGTCTCGCCTCTTGCGAGCTCGGGGGCCTCGCGAGCGCCGCCCTGAACGCCCACTTTATACCCTTGCCGACGTCTGTTCCACTCTCTGCGACCAGCCTCTGGGCGGATACGCGAGCCGCCTCGACATAGACCGGGTCATTGAGAAGAACAAGGGCCTGCTGGGGCGTGTTTGAGCGTATTCTCTCAGCCGTGCATTCCTCCCGGGTCGGAGCGTCAAAGGCGAGCAGGCTGGGATGCAGGAAGGTCCTGCACCAATAGGTATAGAGCCCCCTGCGGTAGAGAGACTCGCCTGAAGAGTTCTTGTAGGAACGCTTGGGAAAATTCAGATGGGACCAATAGCCGCCGGGCTGGTAGGGCTTGACGCTGTTTCCCCCAAGCTTCTTTACCAGCAGGCCGCTGATGGAGAGCGCGTTGTCGCGAACCATCTCGGCGTCGAGCCGGAAACGCCCCTGGCGCGCGAAGAGATCATTGTAGGGATCCAGGACGCGCAGCTCCCTGCTGACCAGGGAGGATTGGCGGTAGACGCCGCTGGATACAATCACCCGGACCATATGCTTGATATCCCAGCCTTTCTCCATGAACTCGATCGCCATCCAGTCGAGGAGGGCTGGATGCGTCGGCCAGGACCCCTGGGAGCCGAAATCATCGAGGGTTTTCACGAGGCCCCTCCCGAAGAACAGTTTCCAGAGACGATTGACGAAGACCCGGGCGGTATACGGATTGTCTTTCGACACCATCCACTCGGCAAGATCGAGCCTGGTGGCACGTCCCTCCTTCGCCTCGATCTGCCTGAGAAAACCCGGGACCGCCGGCCGCACCTCTTCGCCGGAATCATCCAGCCAATTGCCGCGCGGCAGAACGCGCATCATGCGCGGCTTCTGGGCTGTCGAGATCAGGACCTTGGAAGAACCCTTCGCGAGCTTCTGCTTGCGAGCCCCGATCGATTCAAGCTCCTTACGCGCGGCCGCCAGCCGCGGAGAAATGCTCCGGTAATAGCGAGAGATGGCCGCCTTCTGCTGCGGGCTCCGCTGAGCCGGCTTGTGCTCGAGGGCGCTGAGAACATCCACGGGAATCCCCCCGGAGTTCTCCGCCCTGATCGGGGCGGCCGAATCGGTGGCCAGGAAGCGAAAGCGACCGAGGGTATGCCGGCCGCCGTAGTTCTGGTGAATCTTGACGGTAAAGGCTGTCTTCCGATCCTTTGCGATAAAGACATTGCTGGCCTCGAAGACGGCGTGGCTCTCCGCCCCTGTCCTGGGAAGAATCGCCCACCCGCTCTTTGGGTCTCCGTCCGCGACCCCGGCAACACCGTAATTGTTCTGGGAATGACTGCCTGTGACAACGCCCCAGGAGATCTTCCGGTCACCCTGGCGAACCTCGAGCTCACTGAGAACCAGGTTGCCGTTATCGGCGCGGCCGGGGCCGCGGGACGGCAGTGAACCATCAGGAAGAAGCTCGAGCCTGAGTCCCGTCACTCCACGCAGGTCCGTCTCAAAACGCAGGGAATAGACATCCTTGTCGGGATTGGCGCCGCTGGCGATGATGGAACCATCTTCGAGAACCTTCAGGGTCGCGCCCCCCTTGGAAACCACCCCGACAGGGCTGATGGCCGTCCAGGCGGTCGCGCCCTTGCGGGGAAGGGCTTTCTTTTCCCACTTGGCCTGGTCGGCATCGAGTTCAGGAGTCTGTGCATCGAGAGACTTCCTGACCTCCGCGGCCCTGGAGTCGAGTTCAGCAATCTGCCTTAGTTGCGTCCTGGATGGCATCGCCGTAGGAGCCTGCGCGCCGACGGCAGTTTCCTTGATATCGGCGAAGAAGGACGCGAAAGAATAAAAATCCTTCATCGTGAACTCGTCAAACTTGTGGTCGTGGCACTCAGCGCAGCCCATGGTGGATGCCATCCAGACGCTCGAGGCGTTTCGTACCCGGTCGGAAGCGTACTTGGCGAGGTACTCCTTGGGCTGAGCTCCACCCTCGCGGGTCGTCATCAGCAGGCGGTTGTAGCCCGAGGCTATCCTGGTCTGCGGCGAGGTCTTCGGCAGGAGATCACCGGCCAGCTGCTCGCGGGTAAAACGATCGAAGGAGATGTTCTCGTTGAAGGCATCGATGACATAGTCGCGGTAGAGTGTGTGTTCACGGTGATTGTCTCCGTGGATACCGTTGGTGTCGGCATAGCGCACGAGATCGAGCCAGTACATCGCCATCCGCTCGCCGTAATCCTCCGAGGACAACAGCTTCTCGACCAGGCGCTCGTAAGCATCAGGAGCCTTGTCAGCCAGGAAGGCATCCACGTCCGCGGGCAAAGGAGGCAACCCGGTCAGGTCGAAAGAGAGACGGCGAAGGAGGGTGCGGCGGTCGGCTTGCGGCGCCGGTTTCTTTTCCTCTCGCTCCAGCCTGGAAAAGATAAATCGGTCAATAGGGTTGCGTACCGCTTCGGCAGCGGCCACGGGGGGCGGCTCGCTCCTGGCGGGCTTGATAACCGACCAATGAGACTGCCATCGAGCCCCCTGCTCAATCCACCTGCGCAGGATGTCGATCTCCGCCTGGCCGAGACTCTTGCCGAACTTCTCCGGCGGCATCCTCTTGCGCTTGCTGGTATGCGTGATCCGTTTGTAGAGCTCGCTTTCACTCACCTTGCCGGCGACGATCGCATGGCGACCCTCGCGCTCGGCGAGAGCCTCGCTCTCGACATCGAGGCGGAGATCCCCTTTCCGCTGGCCCTTGTCCGGACCATGACAGGCGAAGCACTTGTCGGAAAGGATGGGACGTACATCGCGGTTGAACTCGATGGCTGGCTCGGCCGCCTCCATCAGGGAGCTGGCGGCGGAAAAGAGGACGGCAAGCGTTAACGTCAAAACCATTCGAGAAGAGGTTCCTGAAGCGGTTCGCATTATCTGGTCCTTTAAACAGTCCTGCGGGCCGGAAGGCCCAGGCTCGGGAATTCCCGTTGATTATAATCAAAGCCGGCAAACATTGTCAGGACGGAGTCCCGCCCCCGGAAAACACCTCCAATCTAACGAATACCGTTCAGTTCATCTACTACCTCGATGGCATCGCCACGTTCATAAAAATCAACCGTTATGAAATTCGGCAACCGACCGGAGGCCTTTCGACACTCCTCGACCCTCTTTTTGAGGAAGGGATTGTGGTTCACCTCGTCGGCGAGCTTCGTTGATGCGACCGGTCGCGTCAGGAAGTGATTGAAAATAAAGAGGCTGTTTTTTGAGGAGCCCCTGTTCTTCGCGCAGGCCAGGTCCTCCCGGCGGCGGGCCGAGAAATGGGTCTCCCAGCAGAAGTCCCAGACCCGGTGAAGCCAGGGGAGCTCTCCCCCGCCGCGATCAGTAAAGACCACCAGGCGTCTGCCCGAGGCGACCATCTCGGCCAGCCTGGGCCAGGGCTTGCCCTTGCGCTGACTGTGCGCGTAGGGCAACAGGCCGCTCTCCCTGAAGGCGCCCTCGAGCGCCTTCGGCCTCACATAGCTCTCAAAGATGATCGTGAGCACCTCGCGGGGATTTTTTTTCAGATAGGCGGTCAGCTCCGCAAGACCGGCCTTCAGCGGACGGCTGCCGAGGAAGAAACGGCTGTGGCAGAGGTAGGGTTTCCCCTCCTTGTCGTGTACGTCCAGCATGAAGGCCCGGATACCATCAGAGAGCTGGCGGGTGAGACCATGCGTCTGGTTCGGCAACAGCCAGCCCTCATCGCTATTGCTCATGGCATTGTGAGTGGTCGCGTAGCACACCTCGTCATAACGCTTCGCGCCCAGCCTCTTCGTGCCGTTGCCCCCGGGGGTCTTTTCCTTCACGGCGTCCCCATCGGCTGGCGCATCGCCGCAAACAAGCGGCGCCAGCGCCAGGAGCAGGAAGATGAAAAGAACGTGGCGGGACATTTTCATTTTCGGGTGAGCTGCGGATTTCAGAATCGGGAGCGGCCCGTTTATACTGTCGGCGCAGCCGTCCGATTGCCATCTTTCTGCGATCTCCATCCCCCGAAAGAAGAACAACCATGCAGGAGCAGCCTGTAGATCCACACGCCGTCAGGAAAGACTGGGCGGACCGCGGGTTCAGCTGTGAGCTCTGGGAAGATCCGCCAGGACGGGAGTGGAACGACTTCGTCCACTCCACTGACGAGCTGGTGATGGTCATCGAGGGAAACCTGGAGTTCGAGGTGAACGGCCGGACACACCACCCCCGGCTCGGCGAGGAACTTTTCATCCCCCGCGGCGCGACCCACAGCGTCCGCAACATCGGTAGCGACAGGGCCTCCTGGCTCTTTGGCTACAACAGCTGAGGGCGCTCAGTCGAGGCCCAGGTCCAGAGAACGGACCACCGCATCGGCCACCGCGAAACCTCGCGAGGTCAGCCGCAACCGTCCATCGGCTACCGCGACCCCATCCTCTACATACCTCTCGATGAGAGCCGCGTTTCGCTCCAGGAGGTTGACGCCGTAAACGGTTCTGAGACGCTCCAGGTCAAGCCCGGCGCTGCGCCGCAGTCCGAGCATTACCGCCTCGAGCGCGAGCTCCGCATCGCTCAGCTCTTCGCTGCCGGCCAGCGGCCGCTCCCCCCCCTCCACCCTGCCGCAGTATTCCTCGAAGTCCGGCTCATTCCACCAGCGGCGGCGGCCAGAGAAGGAATGGGCGGCGAGCCCGGCGCCGAGATACGGAGTATGATCCCAGTACTTCTGGTTGTGGCGTGAGCGCCCAGCCTTCGTCTTCGCGAAGTTCGACACCTCGTAGGCACTGTAACCCGCCGAGGACAGCTCGGTGTGAACCAGCTCGTAGAGCTCCCCCTGTCTGGACTCGCCAAGTTCCAGGAGACGACCCTGCAGACGCCTGTGGTGAAACGGGGTCCCCTCGTGAACCGTGAGCTGGTAGCAGGAAATATGCTGTGGGTCGAGCTCCACGAGCTTCCGGATACTGTCCAGGAGCCGGCCCGGTTCCTGCCCCGGCAGGCCGAAGATGAGATCCGCCGAGACGACGTCAAAACCCGCCTTGAGAGCTTCTCGCACCGCGCGCTCACCCTCGGCGGGGCTGTGGCGACGGCCCAGGAAGCGCAGCTCTTCCTCCTGGAAGGACTGCACCCCGAGGCTCAGCATGCTGACGCCGAGCTCTCGCCATCCATCGAGCGCGGCCGGGGAAACATCCTCGGGGTTCACTTCCATCGCCAGCCACGCATCTTCCTCGATCGCGAGCCTGCCCCGGGCCGCCTCGAGGACGGCATCGAGGTCCGCCGCGGCAAGGGCCGAGGGCGTTCCGCCACCGAAATAGATGGTGTCGAAGGCCAGCTCTTCTTCGGCGAGCATCGCGAGCTCGCCGATCAGGGCCCGCACATAGCGACGGCTGGAAGCGGCGGCGGTCGGCAGGACGGCAAAGTCGCAATAGGGACAGACCGCGGAACAGAACGGAATGTGCAGATAGAGTCCCGCGGCGGCGGCCGGGCTCACTTTTCCTTTTCCGTCTTGAGGACCGCGATGAAGGCCTCCTGCGGGATCTCGACGGAGCCGACCATCTTCATCTTCTGCTTGCCCTTCTTCTGCTTATCCAGCAGCTTGCGCTTACGCGTGATGTCGCCGCCGTAACACTTCGCGGTGACGTCCTTTCGAAAGGCGTTGATAGTCTTGCGGGCGATGATGGTGCCGCCGATCGTTCCCTGGATCGGAATCTTGAACTGGTGCTTTGGAATGGTCTCGGAGAGCTTGTCGCAATAATGCAACGCCCGGGCGCGGGCCTTGTCGCGATGGACGAGCTGCGAGAGCGCGTCCACACGCTCCTTGTTGACCATGATGTCCACCTTGACGATGTCGGTCTTGCGATAGTCGAGCGCCTCGTAATCAAAAGACCCGTAGCCCCGCGTTACCGTCTTGAGCCTGTCATAGAAATCAAAGAGCACCTCGGCGAGGGGCATCTCGCTGGTGACCTCCACCCGGCCCACAGCCAGGTAGTCAAACTGGGTCTTCTCGCCGCGCTGCTCCCTGCAAAGCTCCATGACGGCGCCGAGAAACTTCTCCGGGATCATGATCGAGGCCTTGATATAGGGCTCCTCGACGCACTCGACATCGCCCGCATCGGGGAAGAAGCTCGGATTGTCGACCTCCAGGGGCTCACCGTTGGTGAGCGTGACGTCGTACTGCACGGTCGGCGCCGACAGCAGCAGGGACATCCCGAACTCACGCTCGAGCCTCTCCTGGACGATGTCGAGATGCAGCAGGCCGAGGAAGCCGCACCGAAAGCCGAAGCCGAGAGCGGCGGAAGAAACCTTGGTGAAGGTCAGGGCCGCGTCGTTGAGCTTCAGCTTGTCGAGAGCCTTGGTAAGGTCTCCGTAATCTTCGCTGGACATCGGATAGACCGAGGAATAGACGACCGGCTTTGCCTCCCTGTAGCCGGGGATCGGCTCTTGCGCCGGCCGCTCCGTCTCCGTCATGGTGTCGCCGATGTTGATGTCCTGGATCGTCTTGATTCCGGCGATCACGTAGCCAACGCCGCCGGTCGCGAGGGTACCCGTCGCCACCTTCTCGAGCTTCAGGTAGCCCACCTCCTCAACCACATGATCGGCTCCGGTGTGCA
>Ga0310345_10001447_pt1 | contig 26401 bp, 23 predicted proteins | sample HC15DNA20500_MG_FD_204667 | JGI IMG/M metagenome (GOLD analysis project Ga0310345, IMG submission 204667) | Marine microbial communities from station ALOHA, North Pacific Subtropical Gyre - HC15-DNA-20-500_MG | ecosystem: Environmental > Aquatic > Marine > Oceanic | place: Pacific Ocean: North... | reverse complement strand
CCGGCCAGTCGCCGGCGCCGTAGCGGATGGCGAGGTCCATGCGCTCGTCCGTCAGGTCCACCACCCGGGCCGAGGGGTCGATGTCGAGCTGCACCTCCGGATGCGCCCGGCGGAAGCCGCCCAGGCGCGGGATCAGGAAGCCCACCGCGAAATTGGGGGTCAGGGTGACCCGCACCGGGCGGGCCGCGTCCTCCTCGGCGAAGGCCTCCAGGGCGGCGCGGATCCGGTGGAACCCGTCCGAGACCCCCCGCGCCAGCAGCGCCCCGTCCGGCGTCAGCGCCAGCCCGCGCCCGGCGCGGCGCATCAGCGGGCGGCCCAGCTCCGCCTCCAGCTTGCGCACGCTCTGCGCCACCGCGGCGTGGGAGACGTTCATCTCCCGCCCCGCCTCGGAGAAGGACAGCGTCCGCGCCGCCGCCTCGAAGGCGCGCAGCGCGGTCAGGGAGGGGAGCGGGGCTGTCCGGCTCATCTGAAACCCCAGCTTACAGGTGGCGATTTTTCCTGAGTCGCATTCTCCCTGCGCAAGCCGCATCTGTCACGCATGGAAACCCGGCGCCGAGCCCCGACGCCCCCCAGCGATGGAGCAGCAGATGTTTCAGGTGATGAACCAGACGATCCGCATAGCCACGCGGCAGGACGCCTATGACGCGATCCCCTCCTCCGGCGAGCGCGCGGCCCGCGCCCGCCGCCAGGCCGACGCGCTCGCCCTCGCCTCGCGGGCGCTGCAGCAGGAGGAGGAGCTGCGCCAGGCCCGCGCCCGCGCCAGGGCCGAGCTCGCGACCCGGGCCGCGGCCCAGGCGGCGCTGCGCGAGGACGAGGCGCGCCGCTGCCGGCCGGCGCCGCTGTTCGGGCGACGGCCGTTCCGGCTGAGCGGCCTCTTCAGGCGCGGGGCGAAAGCCGCGTGACATGCCCCATCTTGCGGCCGGGGCGCGCCTCGCCCTTGCCGTAGAGATGCAGCCGCCCCCCCGGATCGGCGGCGAGGCCCCGCCAGTCGGCGGCGTCGTCGCCGATCAGGTTGGTCATCACGGCGTCCGAGTGCCGGGCGCCGTCGCCCAGCGGCCAGCCGCAGACGGCGCGGACGTGCTGCTCGAACTGGTCGACCACGCAGGCGTCCAGCGTCCAGTGCCCGGTGTTGTGCACCCGCGGCGCGATCTCGTTGACCACCAGGCCCTGGGCGGTCTCGAAGAACTCGACCCCGACGACGCCGACGTAATCCAGCGCCTGCAGGATCTTCCCCGCCGCGAGCACCGCATCGGTGCGGCGCATGGCGGTCAGGCCGGAGGGGACGGCGGAGGTGCGCAGGATGCCCTCGGAATGCACGTTCTCGGCCGGGTCGAAGGCCACCACCTCGCCCGAGAGGCCGCGCGCGGCGATCACCGAGACCTCGCGGCGGAAGGGCACGAAGCCCTCCAGCACGCTCGGCGCGCCGGCGACGGCGGCCCAGGCGGCGGCGACGTCGCACGCCCCGTTCAGCCGCGCCTGGCCCTTGCCGTCGTAGCCCAGACGGCGGGTCTTCAGGATCGCCGGCCCGCCCAGCTCGGCGAAGGCCGCGGCGAGGTCCGCCTCCGAGTCCACGGCGCGGTAGGGCGCAGTGGCCAGCCCGATCCCGTTGAGAAAATCCTTCTCCGGCACCCGGTCCTGGGCGATCTCCAGCGCCCGCGGGCCGGGGCGCACGGGGACCAGCGCCTCCAGCGCACGGGCGGCGTCGACGGGGACGTTCTCGAATTCGTAGGTGACCGCGGCGCAGGCGGCGGCGAGCTCGCGGTGGGCCTCGGGGTCGGCGTAGTCGGCGCGGATCACCCGATGGGCCACGTCGCCGGCGCAGGGTTCGGCCTCGGGCGCGAGGATCACGCAGCGGATCCCGAGCCGGGCGGCGGCCATCGACAGCATCCGGGCGAGCTGCCCGCCGCCGAGGATGCCCAGCGTGCCGCCGGGGGCGATGGGCTCGGCGGTCGGCTCAGTCGTCATGGGGTTCCTCGGCCACGCCCTCGGTCTGCGCCTCGCGCAGGATCTCCAGCCGCTCGGCGAGCTCGGCGTCGGTGGTGGCCAGCATCGCCACCGCCAGCAGGGCGGCGTTGGCCGCGCCCGCCTCGCCGATGGCGAGCGTGCCCACCGGCACGCCGCGGGGCATCTGGACGATGGAGAGCAGGCTGTCGAGCCCCGACAGCGCCTTCGAGCGCACCGGAACCCCCAGCACCGGCAGCCGGGTCTTGGCGGCCAGCATGCCGGGCAGATGCGCCGCCCCGCCGGCGCCGGCGATGATCACGCGCAGGCCGCGGTCGGCCGCGGCCTCGGCATAGGCGAACAGGCGGTCGGGGGTGCGGTGGGCGGAGACGATGCGGATCTCGTGCGGGACGCCCATCGCCACCAGCACGTCGCGGGCGGCGGACATCGTGGGCCAGTCGCTCTGCGAGCCCATCACCACGCCGACCAGGGGCGGGACCTCCTCGGCGGCGAGGGCGGCCTCTTCCTCGAGGGTCTCGAGCGTGTCGTCCGGGTCGAGCTCGTCCACGGCCACGTCGGGGTCCTGGTCGGGGAGCGTCTGGTCGGGGTCCTGCGCCATGCGTCACCTCTTGCGGGGGCGGGGACGGCGCCGGGGCCGCCTCTGCGCCGCATAGCGGACGGGGCGGCGTCTGTCACGCCGGCGCGGGGGCGCAGGCGCGGGAAGGAGGCCGATCAGAAGGCGATGGCGACGCCGCCTGCGGCGTCCCACTCGATGGGGGCCTCGGTCTGCGGGGCGGAGCGGTCGGAGGCCTCGGCCCCCTCCTCCACCGGCTCGGCGGCGGCGAAGTCGAAACGGTCGAAGTCGACGTCGAAGGCCATGGCGCTGTCTCCCGGTCACGCCGCCCGGGGCCCGTCCCCGCCGGCAGAAGAGGGATTCGCACGACAGGCGTGACGCCTGCGTGACAGGATCGCCCTGCGGCGCGCGGGCGGCAGGAGAACCCGGGTCGGGCCCGGGGCGCCTTGCGCCGGGGACCGCCGCGCAGCGCATCGCCCCGGGCAGCCCGAGCGGCCGGGCTCATTCGATCCCGCTCAGGGGATCCCGGCTCAGGCGATCCCGGGTCAGGCGATCCCGGGTCAGGCGATGATGTCGGGGAACAGCTCGTCCTCGATCCGGGCGATCTGGTCCTTCAGCGCCAGCTTGCGCTTCTTCAGCCGGCGCAGGGAGAGCTGGTCGGACAGGGGGTTGCCCTGCATCGCCTCGATGGCGGCGTCGAGGTCCCCGTGCTCGGCGCGCAGGCGCTCGAGTTCCAGGGTCAGAAGCTCCTCGCGGCTCATCAGATGGGTCATCGGCGCTCCGCTGCCGGCGGCGCGCGCGGGAAGGCCGCGCCGCGTGCCCGCGCATTCTAGCCATGCGGCCGCGCCAGACAAGGGAAGCGGAGGGAGGACCCGGTCGAGGAAGGCGGATCGCGGCCTGTCGCCGGGCGCCGCGCGACGGAGAACCGTTTCGCCCCGCGACGACTTCGCCGGGCTCCGCCGCCTCCCGCGCGGTTGCCGGAGAACCGGCGCCAATCTAAGTAGAAGCCAATGACCCTGCGAACCCACCTCTCGCGCCTGATGCGCCGCCCGCCCCGCGTCTCCGTGGTTCGCCTCTATGGGCCGATCGGAATGCCGGGGCGCATGGCCTCGTCGCTGAGCGACGAATTCATCGGGCCGGCGCTGGAATCGGCCTTCGGCACGAAGCCCGCGGCGGTGGCGCTGGCGGTGAACTCGCCCGGCGGCTCGGCGGTGCAGTCGGGGCTGATCGCCAGCCGCATCCGCCGCCTGGCGGACGAGACCCGGATCCCCGTCTACGCCTTCTGCGAGGACGCGGCCGCCTCGGGCGGCTACTGGCTGGCCTGCGCGGCGGACGAGATCTGGGTGGACGGCGCCTCGATCATCGGCTCCATCGGCGTGGTCTCGGCCGGGTTCGGCTTCCACGAGGCCATCGCCAAGGTGGGGGTCGAGCGGCGGGTGCACACCGCCGGCGAGCGCAAGGCGATCCTCGACCCGTTCCAGCCCGAGCGGCCCGAGGACGTGGCCACCCTGCGCGAGATGCAGGACCAGATCCACGCCCTGTTCCAGACCCATGTGCGCGAGCGGCGCGGCGCGCGGCTGGCCGACATCGACCTGTTCACCGGCGAGTTCTGGACCGGGGCGCGCGCGACCGAGCTGGGGCTCGCCGACGGCATCGGCCACCTGCCCTCGGTGATGCGCGACAAGCTGGGCGACAAGGTGCGGTTCAAGGAGTACGGGCCCCGCCGCGCCCTGAGCCAGCGCCTGGGACTGGTGGGCAGCCCCAACGGCATGGCGGCCGACGCCGCCTCCGCCGCGGCCGCCCAGCTGGAGACCCAGGCCATGTGGGCGCGGCTGGGGATCTAGGGCCGGATGCTCGCCAAGCTCGCGCTGCTGTTCCTCGTGGCGATGGCCGCGATCGTGCTGATCTTCGGGCGTCCACGCGCCGGCGACGGCTCGGGGCGCAGGCGGCTGTTCGGGCGCAAGCCCCGGCCCCCCGACCGCCGGCGCGGCAGGGACGACTGAGCGCACGCGCCCCCGGCGCCGACCGCGACCTGCCGCCACGACCCCCGCCCCGCCCCGTTCAATTCGCCCGGGCCGCCCCCATATGGAGAGGCCGCCAGCCGCAGCCAGCGCGAAAGGAAGTTCATGGACCTCGTCATCGCGGTCGTCGGGCTCGCCATCCTTCTGGGGGCGGGCGACGCGCTGGTGCGGGGCGCGGTGGCGCTGGCGCTGAAGCTGGGCATCCCGGCGCTGCTGGTGTCGCTGACCATCGTGGCCTTCGGGACCTCGGCGCCGGAGCTGCTGATCTCGGTGCAGTCGGCGCTGGACGACGCGCCGGGCATCGCCTTCGGCAACGTGGTCGGCTCCAACATCGCCAACGTGCTGCTGGTGCTGGGCGTGCCGGCGATGCTGAAGCCGATCGACGCGCGCGAGTGCGACACCCGGCGCAACTACGTGATGATGGGCGGGGCCACGCTGCTGTTCGCCGCCCTGCTGTGGACCGGGCCGCTCTACTGGCCGCAGGGGCTGCTGCTGCTGGCGCTGCTGGGCGCGGTGCTGTGGGACGCTTGGCGCACCGCCCGCGACCACCGCCGCGCCGCCGCCGCCGCCGGCGAGATCGTCGAGGACGACCTGCCCGAGGAGATCGCCGAGGCCGATCCCCACATGGCGATCTGGAAGATCGCGCTGTTCCTGGGCCTCGGCCTCGCCGGCCTGCCGCTGGGCGCGCATCTGCTGATCGAGGGCGCGCGGGGCGTGGCGCTGGCCGCCGGCGTCTCCGAGGCCGCGATCGGCCTGACCCTGGTGGCGCTGGGCACCTCGCTGCCCGAGCTCGCCACCACTATCATGGCCGCGCTGCGCCGGCAGGCGGACGTGGCGCTGGGCAACGTGATCGGCTCGAACATCTTCAACATCCTCGCGATCATGGGCGTGGCGAGCTTCTTCGGCCCGCTCGAGGTGCCGACCGCCATCCTGACCATCGACCTGTGGGTGATGATCGCCGCGGCGGCGCTGCTGGCGCCCTTCGTCGCGGGATGGGTTCCCATCGCGCGGTGGATGGGCGCCGCGATGACCGCGCTCTATGTCCTCTACGCATGGGTGGCGCTGACCGTCGCGATCTGAGCTCCGCGGGCTCCGCGGGGCCCGGCGCCGCCCCTTCGGACAGGGGGAAGACGATGACGCAGGAGACGACCGCAGGCCTCGCGCCCGGGGCCGCGCTGATCACCGGCGCCGGCCGCAGGCTGGGCGCCGCCATGGCCCGCGCGCTCGGCGAGATGGGCTGGGACGTGGCGCTGCACTGCATGTCCTCGCGCGCCGGCGCCGAGGCGGCCGCCGCCGCGGTCGAGGCCGCGGGCGCCCGCGCCGCCGTCCTGCAGGCCGACCTGCTCGACCCGGCCCAGGTCGACGCCCTCGTCCCCCGCGCCGCCGAGGCGTTGGGCCGGCCCCTGACCCTGCTGGTCAACAACGCCTCGATCTTCGAGCCGGACGCCATCGGATCCGTGACCGCGCAGAGCTGGGAGCGTCACCTCGGCTCCAACCTGCGCGCGCCGCTGTTCCTGACCCAGGCCTTCGCCGCCCAGGCGCCCGAGACCGGGACCGACGCCGAGGGCTGGCCTGTCGCCCGCGCCCTGGTGGTCAACATGGCCGACCAGCGGGTGTGGAAGCCGACGCCCGCCTTCATGACCTACTCGCTCGCCAAGCAGGGCCTGTGGGCGCTGACCCGCACCGCCGCCCAGGCGCTGGCCCCCGCGATCCGGGTCAACGCCATCGGCCCCGGCCCGACGCTCCGCGGCGATCGCCAGACGCAGGAGCATTTCGACGCCCAGCGCCGGGGCACGATCCTTGAGCGCGGCGCCTCGCCGGCCGAGATCTGCGCCGCCCTGCGCTACCTGATCGCCGCCGACGCCGTCACCGGCCAGATGATCGCCGTGGACGCGGGCCAGCACCTCGGCTGGCGCACGCCGGACGTGATCGGCAAGGAATGAGTCTCGCCGGTGAATATCTCGAAACAACCGATGGTTGCGCTTCCGCGGCGCCAGGAGGTCCCTTTCCGCAACCGGGACATGACGCGACGGCCCAGTTGTCCACCCCGCCGGCCGACCCTCGCGTCACCGTCACGAAATCGTAAACAAAATCAGGAATTTGAGCGCGTGAAGTTTTTTCGCCTTTGTTTTCAGGGGCTTGAAAATGTGCCCAAATTTTGGCTCAGGAGGGAAAAACCCTTTGCCGCCAAAGAGAAGCAAGAGTCATTCAAGGATGCCCACACACTTATCCACAGGATCGGTGAATGCATTCCCGCTTGCACCCCGCAGATGGCTGGACTAGCCCCGAACGCGACTCATGAACAAGCCGCCCTCTGACGCCGCCCCGTCTCCGGAATCCGGACGGGACGCCACGGAACCCGACGGGATCGACCCGGCGGAGGGGTCGCCTCATGCCTCCGGAACCCTGGGCGCCCAGAAATCAGGCGCCGTGAAGACGGGCGCGGAGGTGATCCGCGCCGAGCTGCGCCACCTGCCCGATGCGCCCGGCGTCTACCGGATGCTCGATGCCGCGCAGAACGTGCTCTACGTCGGCAAGGCCCGCAGCCTGAAGAAGCGGGTGGCGAGCTACGCCCGCCCCACCGGCCACACCGCCCGGATCGCGCGCATGATCCAGGCCACGGCCTCGATGATGTTCCTGACCACGAACTCCGAGACCGAGGCGCTGCTGCTCGAGCAGAACCTGATCAAGCAGCTGAAACCCCGCTTCAACGTGCTGCTGCGCGACGACAAGTCGTTCCCGAACGTGCTGATCGGCGACGCCCACCCCTATCCCCAGATCCGCAAGCATCGCGGCGCCCGGCGCGAGCCCGGCAAGTATTTCGGCCCCTTCGCCTCCGCCGGCGCGGTCAACCGCACGCTCAACCAGCTGCAGAAGGCGTTCCAGCTGCGCACCTGCACCGACAGCGTTTTCGAGAGCCGGACCCGCCCCTGCCTCCTCTTCCAGATCAAGCGCTGCTCGGCCCCCTGCGTGGGCCGCATCTCCGAGGAGGCCTACGCCCAGACCGTCGCCGACGCCTCGCGCTTCCTGAAGGGCGAGAGCACCGACGTGCAGAAGAAGCTCGCCGCCGAGATGGCCCAGGCCAGCGCCGAGATGGAGTTCGAGCGCGCCGCGGCGCTCCGCGACCGCATCCGCGCCCTGACCCAGGTGCAGGCCGTCCAGGGCATCAACCCCGAGACCGTCGACGAGGCCGACGTCGTCGCCCTGCACATGGAGGGCGGCCAGGCCTGCGTTCAGGTCTTCTTCTTCCGGGCCCACCAGAACTGGGGCAACCGGGCCTACTACCCCCGCACCGGCTCCGGCGCAGAGCCGGCCGAGATCCTGGAGAGCTTCCTCGTCCAGTTCTACTCCACCAAGGAGCCGCCCAAGCGCGTGCTCCTCTCCGACCCCGTGGACGACCCCGAGCTGCTGATGCAGGCGCTGACCACCCGCCGCGGCAAGGGCGTGCGCGTCTCGGTCCCCCAGCGGGGCGAGAAGCGGATGCTGGTCGAGCATGCCCTGAAGAACGCCAAGGAGTCGCTGGCCCGCCGCCTCGCCGAGAGCTCCGCGCAGACCGCCCTTCTGGAAAGCCTCGCCGAGAGCTTCGGCCTCGACGCCCCGCCGCGCCGGGTGGAGGTCTACGACAACTCCCACATCCAGGGCGCCCACGCCGTCGGCGCGATGATCGTCGCGGGCCCCGAGGGCTTCGAGAAGTCCCAGTACCGAAAGTTCAACATCAAGCGCGAGGGCGCCGCCGGCGACGACTTCGCGATGATGCGCGAGGTCCTCGACCGCCGCTTCGCCCGCCTCCTCAAGGAGGACCCCGACCGCGACAAGGGCCTGTGGCCTGACCTGCTCCTGATCGACGGCGGCCAGGGCCAGGTCTCCGCCACCCACGGCGTGATGGTGGAGCTGGGCCTCGACGACATCGCCCTCTTCGGCGTCGCCAAGGGCGAGGACCGCGACGCCGGCAAGGAGATCTTCCACGCCCCCGGCCGCCCCCCCTTCGCCCTCCCCCACCGCTCCCCCACCCTCTACTTCATCCAGCGCCTCCGCGACGAAGCCCACCGCTTCGCCATCGGAACCCACCGCGCCAAACGCTCCAAGGCCGTCAGCGCCAACCCCCTCGACGAGATCGCCGGCGTCGGCCCGGCGCGGAAGCGGGCCCTGCTGGCGCATTTTGGAAGCGCCAAGGCGGTGGGGCGTGCAGGGATCGAGGACCTGAAGGCGGTCGAGGGAGTCAGCGAGGCGCTGGCCGAGACTGTCTGGGCGCACTTCCACCCGGAGGGGTGAGGGGCGCGTTGCCGTCAGTTCATCTCGTGCTAGGCTCGGCGCGATTTGAGGGCGGGGCGCATGGTGGGCGAGCTTCCGGATTTCAACGATAGACATGAAGTCGAGGTGTGGCTTCGAGATCAGCCGAGGGGCTTCGTGGTCCTGTTCGCCGCCCGCGCTGCGGCGAGAGTCCTGCCACTGCTGGCCCGGGCGCGATCGAGGCCAGGGAAAGACCGCCTCGCGGATATTTTCTTGCCCTGCGCCCGCGCGATCTCTGTATCTACATGCTACTTCGCTCTTGGTGGCGACGTCGAGCTATTGGGGGCAATCGCCACCAAGGCTACGGACTTAGCGAGCGACAACAGCAACGCCGAAGGTACCTCCGCTGCCGCCACCTTCGCCATCGCACTCGCTGCGAGCACCGCAGCCTATGTCGACGCGGATGTCGCGGCCACCGCGGCCGCCGACACCGCCTCTGCCGCTTCCAACGCAGCCGTATTCGGGGCCGTTCTCGACACCGAAGCTGCTTTGCATGCCGCGACGGCCGCAGACTCCGTCATCTATCTCGAGAAAGGCCTCGAAGGGCTGGCGGCATCGCCGTTGTGGCTGTCGCCCCAGCCACAGCGCATTTCCGAGCTCTGGCTTGATCTGCGAAAAGATCTGCTCGCAGCCGGCGACGGCTGGGAGGTTTGGGCGGACTGGTACGACGCGAGACTGCGCGGGGGCCCCATCGACTGGAGCCTCGAGCGCGCGATCGTCCTGATCCCCAATAGTGTCTGGACTGGCGATCCCAAGGAGCTCAACGCGCGGGTCGCGGAATTGATCGCTGCGCGCACGGCGGCGCTCCCGCAAGGCGAAGTTCTAGACGTTGCTTCAGACTCAGCCCAGATCGCCAGCTTCCCGCTGCCTGAGGACGATCCGAACGTCGTGGCTGATGCTGTGGCCCGCGTGGAGGACGCCTTGGAGGACTTCCGAGAGGATGGCCTCGACAACCGTGTGCCTGAGTTAAAAGCAACGGTTCGCCGTCTCGACCGCGCATTGCGCCAGTATCGGGGAAACCCTCGACGCCTTCATGACGACTTCAATCTCGCAGCGTTGGAGATCGGTCGGGAGATGGGGGCGCTGGGCGATCTTGGCGACGATACGAGATTGGTCGTCTTCCGAGATACCTGCGCGCAAAGCACAATTGACCTGCGGATCGGCGTAAAGGCGGTCGCCGAACTCGTTGCGGAACGATTCAAGCATCAGTCGCGGATGCCTCCGCTCGGCAGCCGACAGGCCTATCGCTTCCTCCTTCAGGAGAATGAGCAGACGATCGACTCGCCGTTGGCCGAGGAGATCGCGCAGGATCTTGAAATCCTTGAACGATCAGGCGTTGCCGAAGGCGAGTTGATCATTGCCGAAGACGCCCGGGACGCCTTCTATCGCTTGGCGACCCGGCTGGCCTGGCTGATCCGCTTCGGCAGCATGAGGCCAGAGCAGATAGTCGAGCTCGCACGTCGCGTCGGGCGCTCGGTGGATGAGATTGAGCGACTCGTCGCGATGTATCGGCTCGGCGAAATCGCGTGGGAGCTTGTGTCCTTCATCCTGAAGCTCTTCTAGTCCCCCTCCCGCGCCCAACCGCCGCGCTTGCCTCCCGAAACTTTGACCATCCTGCGGGACCCGCTATCAAGGTCCCTGCGCGCCCGGTGGGACGGGGGCGCGGGGACCCTCGTGTGTGTGGAAAAACCTGCCTTCGGAGGCTGAAGTCGACATGACCCGCAAGATCTATCCGGTCATCCTGTGCGGCGGCTCGGGCACCCGCCTGTGGCCGCTCTCGCGCAAGAGCTATCCGAAGCAGTTCTCGGCCCTGATGGGCGAGACCTCGCTGTTCCAGCAGACCGTTAGCCGGCTCTCGGGCCCGGGCTACGCGCCCCCGGTCCTGCTCACCAACGCCGAGTTCCGCTTCATCGCCACCCAGCAGCTGGGCGAGATGGGGGGCGACGCCTCCAAGATCCTGATCGAGCCGGCGCTGAGGAACACCGCCCCCGCCGTGCTCGCCGCCGCCATCGCGCTGGAGGGGGAGCCGGACGCGCTGATGCTCGTCGCCCCCTCCGACCACGTGATCCGCGACGACCAGGCCTTCCGCGCCGCGGTCGAGGTGGGCGCCGAGGCCGCCGAGGCGGGCCGCATCGTCACCTTCGGCATCACCCCCGACCGGCCCGAGACCGGCTACGGCTACCTCGAGCTGCCCCAGGCGCCCGAGGGAACCGCCGCCCTGCCCCTGACCCGCTTCGTCGAGAAGCCCGACGCCGCCAGGGCCGCCGAGATGCTCGCCACCGGCCGGTTCCTGTGGAACGCGGGGATCTTCCTGTTCTCGGTCCGCACCATCCTCGACGCCTTCGCGCAGCACGCGCCCCAGCTGATGGCGCCGGTGCGCGCCGCGGTCGAGGGCGGGCGGCCCGACCTGTGCTTCTTCCGCCTGGGCGAGGCCCCTTACGAGGACGCCGACGAGATCTCCATCGACTACGCGGTGATGGAGAAGGCGGCCAACCTCTCGGTGGTGCCCTTCGACGGCGGCTGGAACGACCTCGGGTCCTGGGAGACCGTGTGGCGCGAGAGCGGGCCCGACGGCCAGGGCGTCGCCACCACCGGGGGCGCGACCGCCATCGACTGCGCCAACACCTACCTGCGCACCGACAGCGAGGGCGTGCAGCTGGTGGGCATCGGGCTCGAGAACGTGGTCGCCGTCGCCATGCAGGACGCGGTGGTGGTCGCCGACATCCGCCAGGCCCAGCGGGTGAAGGAGGCGGTCTCCGCCCTCAAGCAGCAGAACAAGGGCCAGGCGGAGGATTTCCCGCGCTTCCACCGCCCCTGGGGCTGGTACGAGACGCTCAGCCTCGGCCGCCGCTTCCAGGTGAAGCGGATCATGGTGCACCCCGGCGCGCAGCTGTCGCTGCAGAGCCACGTGCACCGCTCCGAGCACTGGGTGGTGGTCGAGGGCACCGCGAAGGTGACCGTGGACGACGAGGTGAAGCTCCTCACCGAGAACCAGTCGGTCTACATCCCGCTGGGCGCCGTCCACCGGATGGAGAACCCGGGCAAGGTGCCGATGTACCTGATCGAGGTGCAGTCCGGGGCCTATCTCGGCGAGGACGACATCATCCGCTACGAGGACGTCTACGCCCGCGCCTGACCCGCGCCGCAGGCCGCACGCCCAGCCCCCGCCCCCGGCGGGGGCGTCTTCGTTCCGCCCCCCTCGACAGCGCCCCCCGTCCCGCGCCCCGTCTCCCCCGGCCGGGCGGAGGCGGGGGTGGGCGGGCGGGAGCCTCCGCCCGGATGGGGGAGACGGGGCGCGCGGGCGCCCGGCCCGAATATTTCATGCGCCCCCTTCCCCGCTCGCCCGCGGGCGCGCACCCTCGCGCCATGACCGACGCCATCGCCCCCGACCGCCTTGCCGGCATCCTCGCCTTCCTCCAGGGGGCCGAGCGCCTGAAGGACACGCTCCGCTCCGGCCTCACCTCGGGCGGGCGGCCCGAGAGCACGGCCGAGCATTCCTGGCGCCTCGCGCTGATGATCGTGCTCTTCGCCCGCGATCTGCCGGGCGTGGACCTGGAGCGGCTGCTGAAGCTGGCGCTGATCCACGACCTGGGCGAGGCGATCTCGGGCGACGTGCCGGCGACGCTCCAGGCCCCCGACGACGGCCGCGAGGCGCGGGAGCGGGCGGACATGCAGGCCCTCTGCGCCCCCCTGCCCGCCGACCTGCGCGCCGAGCTGCTGGATCTCTGGGAGGACTACACGGCCGCCCGCAGCCCCGAGGCGCGGCTCGCCAAGGGCTTCGACAAGCTGGAGACGATCCTCCAGCACGCGACCGGCGCCGCCCCGCCCGGCTTCGACCACGGCTTCAACCTGGGCTACGGGCGCGAGCGCACCGACGCCCACCCCCTCCTGCGCGCGATCCGCGAGGCGGCGGACGCCGCCACGAGGGCGCGGATGCAGCCCGCCCTCGGCGATGGACGGCGCTCGCCTGACGAGGGCGCCCGGCCTCGGGGGTGAGCGCGGGGGTCGAGCGCGGGGGCGTCGGCCGGCGTGGGCGAGGGCCCGGGGCGGGGGCCGGGTGCGGCGGGGAGCGATCCCGTTACCGTGGGCGCCCGGCGGCGACCGGGAGGCCCCGGGGCGAGCCCGGGGCGCCGACTGGAGCGGGGGTCGGGGCGTGATCCGGGGGGACGGGAGCGTCGGGCGTGCCTGGCCGACAGGCGGGACGGGCCGACAGGCGGGCCGGGGCGGCGGGGTCAGAGCAGCTCGGCGCGTCCGCCGCTCAGGCGCAGGGCCATGCCCTGGCGGGCGAGGCGGGCGCGGGGGTGGCGGGCGCGGGCCTCGGCCTCGCGCGCGTCCAGCCGCGCGTCGTCGAGCTCGGGCGGGTGGTGGTGGAAGAGGGTCAGGCCGACCCCGCAGCGCTCGGCCAGCGCGCCGCCCACTGCCCAGGTGGAATGGCCCCAGCCGCGGTGACGCTCGTAGTCGGCGTCGTCGTAGGCGGCGTCGTAGAGCATCACCGCCGCCCCCTCCACCGCCTCGGCCACGCCCGCGTCGATCTCGGCGTCGCCATGCTCGTGGTCGCCGATCACGCAGATCGCGCCCTCGCCGGTCTCGATGCGGAAGCCGCAGCAGCCGCCGGGGTGGTTCAGCTTCACCGGGGTGACCTCGAAGCCCGCGGCCTCGAAGGGCTCGGCGGGGCGGAACACGTCCCAGGCGGGCTCGCTCATGTGGATCGGCTGGATCGGGAAGATCGGCGGCCCGGCGAAGGCCATCAGCGTGTCGCGGGCGAACTCGGGATCCGGGCTCAGGCCGCAGCGAATCCGGATGCGCGAGGCGGGATCGTAGAAGGGCGCGAAGAACGGCGCCCCCATGATGTGGTCGAGATGCAGGTGCGAGAGCAGGATCTCCGCCTCGCAGGGGCGCCCGCGCTCCATCGCCTGCAGCTTCAGCCGGCGGCCGAGGTCGCGCGCGGCGCTGCCCAGGTCGACGATCAGCGGCGGCGCGTCCGGCGCCTCGCGCCGGATCTCGAAACAGACGGTGTCGCCGCCGAATCGCGCCCGGTCGGCCCGGCCCGTGGGCGCGGAGCCGCCCGCGCCCCAGATCGTCAGGCGCACGCCGCCCTCGGCGGAGGAGGCCCCGGCCGGCGTCACTCAGCCGCCGTCGGTCGAGGCGGCGGGCGCGGCGGCCTGGGCGCGCAGGCGCGCCAGCTCCACCGTGGTGCGCTCCAGCCGCTGGGCCAGCGAGCGCGACATCTCGATCGCCATCTCCGGGAACTCGCGCAGCAGGCGCAGCATGCCCTCGCGCTCGAACAGCAGGGTGCGCAGCTCGCCCTTGGCCTGCACCGTGGCGGTGCGCGGGGTCTCGCACAGCATCGCCATCTCGCCGAACACCTCCGACTCGCCCAGCTGGGCGACGGTCGATGCGCGGCCGCCGAACTCGACGATCACGTCCGCCTTGCCCGACAGGATCAGGTAGGCGCTGTCGGAACTGTCGCCCTGGCGGACCACCATCTCGCCGTCCTTGAAGGTCCGGTCCTCGCCCATGAAGGCGAGCAGCCGCAGGCGCGAGGGATCGACCCCCTGGAACATGGGGGTCCGCTGAAGGGCGTTGACCTCGGCTTCGAACTTCACCAGGCGCCCTCCCCTAGCCGCCGCACCGGATCACTATCTGCCGCCATCGCAAGCCCCGTCAACTGCAGGCGGCTCGTCGCGCGAGTCCTCGCCCGTCCCGTCTTCCTCGCTCGTCCGCCCCTCGCGGTCGATGCGGATCACGTGGTCGGCCGCCGTCGCGGCCGCCTCGCGATCGGTTCCGAACACCAGCGCGCCCCCCTCCGGCTGGGCCGCGAGCTGCGCGCGCAGCAGGGCGCGCAGGGCCCGGTCGGCCTCGCTCTCGCCCGCCGCGATCCCGTCGAGCACCAGCGCGCCGGGGTTCTTCATCAGCGCCCGCGCCAGGCCCATCTTGCGCCGCTGCAGGGCGTTGAGCGTGGTGCCCGCCTCGCCCAGCGGCTGCGCCATGCCGGCGCGCAGGATCAGCTCGCGCAGGCCCAGCTCGTTCACCAGCGCGTCGACCCGGTCGCGGAACGGGGCCCAGCTGTCGCGCCGCTCCAGCTTCACCGGGCCGAAGAAGATGTTCTCGGCCATGGTGAAGGCAGGGTGAAACGCCTCCGGATCGAAGGGGGCGAAGCGGGGATCGCGGGCGGCGAACTCGCGCAGCTTCGGACGCGCGGCGAGCAGCATGTCCATCCGCTCGGTGCCCCGCATCACCCCCAGGCGATAGCGGGCCGAGCAGTAGGAGAAGGCGATGGCGATCATCCGCGACTGCGCCGCGCGGTTCAGCTTCTCCGCCCCCCGCTGGCGGCCGAGGCGCAGGATCGCCTCGATGTTGGCGGTCTCCGAGCGGGGGAACAGCCCGTAGCGCTTGAAGAGGTCGGAGTCCGCCGCCACGCCTTCGAACAGCGACAGCAGCGTCTCGCAGAGGTCGAGGCCGATCTCGACCATCATCCCGCGGATCCCCGCCTCGTCCAGCGCCCGCAGCACGGCGCGGTCCTCGGCGAAGTCGGGCCAGCGCAGCGCGGGGTCGAGGGGGAGGGCGAAGAACAGGTTCTCGCCCACGGTGGCGTTGGTGTTGTAGCGCTCGGCCTGCCAGTGGTCGATGAAGTCCTCGCGCATCTCGCCCAGCTCGTCGGAGCCGGCGATGGCGCGGCGCAGGTCCACCAGCCGCGCCGCCAGCTCCGGCGCCTGCTCGGGGTCGAAGCGCGACAGCAGGCCGATGGCGTAGAGGTCGTCCTCGAGGCCCAGCACATGCACCAGGTGGTGGATGCGCGCCTCCACCGCCGCGACGTCGGCGTAGCCGGCCTCCACCGGGTCGATCCACTGGTCGGCGATGTCGTCCACGGGCGCGCCGGTCATCTCCGCCTCGCGCCGGCGCAGGGCGTGCTCGGGGTCGTCGCCGGGGGCGACGGGGCGGAACAGCAGCCCGTGGACCAGGTTGTCGCGCATCGAGCCGGCGAAGATCCGCGGGTCGGCGGGAACGTAGGCCGCGGTGCGGTAGAGGATCGGGGTGCCCGCGGTCCACTTGTCGCCGCTGTGCCCGTCCACCAGCCCCGAGAGCGCCTGCAGCAGGGACGAGCGCGCCACCGCGTCCTCGGCCAGCACCGCGGTGGTGGCGGCCTTGGGCGCATGGGCGTCGACCGGATGCGCCAGCCCGTCGACCGGCGCCCCGGTCAGCGCCAGCGCATGCGGGCCCACGGGGGCGCGGTCGAGCAGCGGCGCCGGCTCCCCGTCCTCGGAGAAGTTCTCCATCACCGAGTTGTAGCGGGCGTTCATGTCCGAATAGTCCTGGTAGAAGCGCAGCAGCTCCTTCCAGGGGGCGGCGAGGTCCTTGTAGGCGATCAGCACCGCGGTCAGCGCGCCGACGTCGAGCTGGCCGTGGATCACGAACCAGCCGCCGATCAGGAAGATGAAGAACGGCGTCAGGTGGTTCGCGACGTTGTTCACGAACTTGATCAGGTTCTTCAGCAGGAAGATCCGCCGCCGGATCACGTAGTTGTCGTAGAGCTGGCGGGAGACGATGGCCATGTGCCAGCGCCGGGCGCGCAGGGCGCGGATCTCGGTGGCGCCGTCGATCGACTCGTCGATCTCGCGCGCCATGGCCCGGATGTTGGCCAGCCGGATCCGGATCATCGCGATGACCCGGGCCTGCAGCTTGGGCACCAGCCAGGCCTGCACCGGATAGAGCGCCAGCGCCGCCGCCCCGATCAGCGGGTTCTGGACGATGATGAAGCTCAGGTAGACCAGGAAGCTGCCGCCCTGGCTGACGGGCGTGGAGATGATCGCGCCGACGAAGTCGCCGATCGGCGCGAGCTCGGCCGAGATCATCTGCACCAGCTCGCCCGGCGAGGTGCCCTTCAGCCGCGACAGCGGCCGGCCCATCACCCGGCGGTAGAGGTCGAAGCGCATCCGGCGCAGCATCCGCTCGCCCAGGATGCCGCGCTGCACGTTCTGGGCGTATTTCACGCCGTTGTTGACCGAGATCGCCAGCAGGTAGGCGAAGCACAGCGCGATCAGGTACTGCGTCTGCTCCAGCGGTATCCCGAGGAACGTCTTGGGGAAGTCCGTGCCCGAGATCGCCTCGTTGATGATCGTCTTGGGAAGCTCGAGCGTGATCCAGATGATCGGAAAGGTCAGCACGGTGAAGAACAGCAGCACGAGCTGGTCGCGGGCGGAATGCCGCCAGACGAAGCGCGTCATCTTCTCGGCCATGCTCGGCGCGGTTCCCTCGGTTCGCCGCGACCCGTCGTTGAGCGCGGGGCGCGACGCGGCAGTCTCCCCGATGCGTGGCGGTTTTTGAAGGGGTTTCATGCGTCGGTCATGAACCGTACGCAGTCGCGCCTTCGCGGGCGGTCAGGCCCCGCGCCCGCCCAGCCCCACGCGCCGTCTGCGCCCCCGGGCGGCGTCGAGGCCGAGCCGCCCCATCCGCCGGGCCGAGACGAGCGCCGCGCGCACGTCGCGCTGCAGCGTCACCAGCGCCGGCGTCACCCCCAGCACCAGGAAGAACCCCGCCCCCAGCCCGAAGGCCAGCGAGACCACCGTGGGCTTGAGGAACTGCGCCTCCTGCGAGGTCTCGCTGAGCAGGGGGGCGAGGCCGACGACCGTGGTCAGCGTGGTCAGCATCACCGGGCGCAGCCGGTCGCAGACCGCGTCGACCACCGCCGGGACCAGCGCCCGGCGCCGGGCGTATTCGTCGATGGTCGAGACCAGCACGATCGAGTCGTTGATGATGATCCCGCTCATCCCGATCATGCCCACGACCGAGAACAGGGTCAGCGGCAGCCCCATCCACAGGTGCCCCCAGACCACCCCCACCAGCCCGAAGGGCACCACCGCGATCACCGCCAGCGGCCGCAGCCAGGATCCGAACACCCAGGCCAGCGTCAGGTAGATCCCGATCATCGCGGCGAGGAAGCCGTATTCCGCCTCCGCCAGGAACCGCTGTTCCTGCTCGGCGAGGCCCGAGAGGGTCCAGCGCACGTCGTGGCGCGCGGCGACCAGCGGCAGGATCCGCTCGCGCAGGTCGGTCTCGATTTCCTGCGCGCGGACCGCGTCGGCCTGGTCGATGTCGCCCGAGACGGTGACCGAGACCACCCCGTCCACCCGCCGGATCAGCGAGAAGCCGGGCCGTGCCGTCACCTCCACCAGGTCGGCGATCGGGGCCCAGTCGCCGCCCTCGGTCCGCACCCGCGTGCGGGCGAGGAAATCGGCCGAGAGCTCGTCGCGCGCCAGCGCCACCACGATCGAGGCCTCGCGCCCCTCCACCGCGAACTCGGCGGCGGTGACGCCGGTCAGCCGCCGGCGCAGCTCCGCCCCCAGCGCGTCGGGGGTGAAGCCCAGCGCCTCGCCCAGCGGCGTCAGGGTCAGCACCAGCTCGGTCTTGTCGTAGGAGAGGCTGTCCTCCAGCGCCGAGACCTCCGGATAGGCCGACAGCGCCGCCTGGATGTCCTCGGAGGCGGCCTTGAGCACCTGGGGGTCGGCGCCGGTCAGCTCCACCGACACCGCGTCCCCGCCTGGGCCGGAGCGCATGAAGCGGAAGGCCACGATCTCGGTCATCGGGTGGCGCTGCAGGCGCGCCTGCACCGCCGCGTTGAAGTCGGCCGAGGAATAGGGCCGCAGGTCCGCGTCGATCAGCTCGGCGTCGACCGAGGCGAGCTGCCAGGGCTCCTTCTCGTCCTGCACCGACAGGCCCCGCATCCCCCCCGACCCCACGCGCGACAGCGCGAAGCGGATCGGGTTCAGCCCGTAGCGCGCCTCGTACTCCGCCGCCGTCTCCTCCAGCGCCTGGTCGACGAGGGCCAGCTGGGCGAGCGTGTCCTCCCGCTCCGCCCCCGCCAGCATGGCGATGTTGGCGGTGATCTGGCCCTGCTCGGGCGCGTTCCAGAACCGCCACTGCAGCTCGCCCGAGACCAGCCGCTCGACCGAGAGCAGGAGCAGCATCACCGCCAGCCCCAGCAGCGGATAGCGCAGCACCATGGCGAGCTTCATCGCCGGGCGGAACGCCGCCTCGACGAAGCGCTCGAAGCCCCGGTTCACCCATTCCGACGGACGGTCGTACCAGCGCCGCTTCCGCCGCCCCTCCAGCGCGTGGCGCATGTGGTTGGGCAGCACCAGGAAGCACTCGGCGAGGCTGGCGGCGAGCACGATGCACACCACCACGGGGATGTCCTCGACCATCCGCCCGAAGCGCCCGCCCAGCGCCAGCATGCCGGAGAAGGCGAGCAGCGTGGTGACGGCCGAGGAGAACACCGGCGCCGCCATCCGCCGCGCCGCCGTCTCCGCCGCCGAGACCGGAGAGAGGCCGCGCCGCCGCGCCAGGTGGTCGGCATGCTCGCCGACCACGATGGCGTCGTCGACGACCATCCCCAGCGTCAGGATCAGCCCGAAGAGGGAGACCATGTTGATCGAGACGCCAAGCGCCCACATCCCCCCCGCCGCGGCCAGCAGCGCGGTGGGGATGCCGGCGGCGACCCACAGCGCGGTGCGGGCGTTGAGGAACAGGAACAGCACCGCCACCACCAGCGCGAGCCCGAAGAGCGCGTTGTCGAGCAGCAACGACAGCCGGTCCTGGATGCTGTCGGCGAGCGTGTTGACGAAGGCGATCTCCACCCCCGCGGGCAGGGTCGGACGCATCTCCTCGGCCACCGCCTGGGCGACCGCGAATTGGCGCAGGGTGTCGCCGGTCTCGCCCCGGCTGATGCGGATCACCGCCGCCGGGTCGCCGTGGACATAGAACCGCTCCCCCCGCCGCACGCCGTCGTCGACGATCGCGGCCAGGTCGCGCACCCGCAGCGTCTCGCCCTCGGGGCCGGTGCGCACCACCACGTCGCCCACCCGCTCGCGGGTGCGCGTCTCCTCGCCGGTGGAGATGCGCGCGCCGCCGGGCGTGGCCCCGCCGGGGCTGGAGGCGGCGGCGGCCGAGACCGCGGCCGAGAGCTCGGCCAGCGTCACGTCGTGGCGCATCAGCAGGGGCTCCGAGGCCTCCACGCGGATCCGCTCGTGCGCGACCCCGCGCACCGAAATCCGGGTCAGCCCCCGGTCGCGCAGCCGCTCGGCGTATTCGTCGGCGAGCCGCACCAGCAGGTCGGCGTCGACCGGGCCGTGGACCACCACGTCGGTCACCGGGAAGGTCCAGGCGTGACGCTTGACCGACGGGGTCTCGGTCCCCTCCGGCAGCGGCCCCGCCGAGGTCACCGCGGCCGAGACCGCCTCCGCCGCGGCGAAGAGGTCGTAGCCCGGCTCGAAGGTCAGGGTGATGCCGGCGTGCCCCTGGCGCGCCTTGGCCGAGATCTGGTCCAGCCCCTCGACCTCGGCCAGCGAGGGCTGCAGCACCTGGACCACGTTGCGGTCGACCTGCTCGGGCCCGGCGCCGGGCCAGCGGACGTTCACGTAGACGTTGTTGGTGACGATGTCGGGCATGAACTGGGTGCGCAGGTTCTGCACCGCCCCCAGCCCCGCGATGATCATCGCCATCAGCAGCAGGTTCGCCGCCGTGCCGTGGCGCACGAAATAGCCGAAGATCCCGGGCGCGCGCCGCATGCCCCTCAGCCGCCCGAGACGGCGGACGGCGCGGCCCCGCCCTCCAGCCGCTCGACCAGCCCGCGCGGGGCGGAGCCCTCCTGCAGGCGGTCGAGCAGGCGCTGGCGCTCGGCGGGGTCGAGGTCGGCGCCGCGCACCCGCTCGCGAAGGGCCTCGGCCCGTTCGGGGCTCAGGGCCAGCATCTCCTCGCCCGAGGCGCCGGCGAGGCTCGAGGCGCCGCCCGGCAGGGGCGCGGCGGCGGCCTCGGCGGCCTGCAGCGCCTCGTCGCCGGCGGCGACCACGCGGGCCTTGGCGCCGGCGCCGAGCTGGGGCTTGCGGATCGCCACCATCCGCTCGCCGAACGGCGCGTCGGCGACGATCAGCGTCTCGCCCGCCCGGCGCAGGATGCGCACCCGCCGCTCGCGCAGGCGGTCGTCCGCGTCGACCACCAGCACCCGCCCGTCCTCGTCGGCGGCGGCGGCGGGGATCGTGGCGACGCCCTCCAGCGCCGGCTCGCGGATCGCGGCGGCGACGAAGTCGCCCTCGCGGAACAGGTCCCCCGCCGCGGCCTCCAGCGCCAGGAACAGGGTGCGCCCGGTGCGCGCCTCGCCGGTGGCGGCGGCGGCGCGCACCAGCCGGGCGGGGGCGGAGGCGTCGAGCTCCCCCGCCTGCAGGCGCACCTGCGCGGGCAGGTCGCGCAGCCCCCCCGCGTCGTCCAGCAGGCGGGCGTATTCGGCGTTGGAGACGCGCACCGAGGCCTCCAGCCGGCTGGGGTCGATCAGCGCGCCCAGCTTCTCGTTCGCCGCCACCTGGCGGCCGAGCACGGCGGCGGTCTCGGTCAGCAGGCCGTCGAAGGGGGCGCGGACCTCGGTCTCCTCCAGGGCGCGGCGGGCGTCCTCCAGCTCCAGCCGGGCGCGGCTGAGGGCGGTGGCGTTCATCTCGACCGCGGTCCGCGCCTGGGACAGGGCCTGTTCGGCGTCGATCCGGGTCTGGCGGGCGACGGCGAGGTTCAGCTCCGCCGTCTCCACCGCGGCGGTGGAGCCGACCAGCCGCTCCGCCAGGCCCCGCTGGCGCTCCAGCGCCTGGCGCTGCAGGCGCACCCGCTCCTCCGAGGCCTCGAGGTCGAGGGCGGCGAGGTCGACGGTGCGCGCAGCGGCGGCGCGGTCGGTCTCGGCCTCGGCCAGCGCGATCTCGGCCCGGCGCAGGGCCGAGCGGGCGTCGGCGGGATCGAGGCGGAACAGCAGCTCCCCCGCCCGCACCGCGCCGCCGTCGACGAAGGCGGGCGAGAGCTCCACCAGCCGCCCGGCGAGGGCGGGGCGCAGCTCCAGCCGGCGGGCGGAGACGATCTCCCCGTAGGCGGTCAGGGTGGGGGCGACGTCCTCGCGCCGGGGGGTCACCACCTCGACGGCGAAGACCCGCTCGGCGGCGGGGCCGCGGGGCGCGGGCGCCTCGGCCGCCTCGCGCTGGGCGAGGTGCAGCCGCCAGGCGCCGTTGGCGATCAGCCCCGCCGCGAGGGCGAGGAGGGCCAGTCCCGTCAGGCTGCGCAGCACGAAGCGCATGGGCTCTCCCGTCGGGCCGGCCGCGGAGCGGGCCGGCGATGAACAGATCTACCGCGGGCGGCCCTTCGGCGCGAGCCCGCGGTCGGTTGCATCCTGTCACGGGTGGGGGAGCGGCTTCCGTCGCCCCGCCGCGGCCTTTCCGCCTGCCGGGGCGGCGCGCCGCGTCTGCGCGGGGCGGAGCCCGGGGCGCCGGCCCGCGGCCCGATCGTTCATCGCGGACGGGGCCTTCAGGGTCCGGGCGCGCGACGGGCCGGACGCGAAAGGCCGCAGCGATGCACGGGCGGCGCGCGTCGGCAGGAGGCCCCGGGTCAAGCCCGGGGCGCCCGTCGGGCGGGCGGCTTGCCAAAGGGCGCAGCCGCGCGCCCGGGAGCGCGCAGGGGGTTGGCCCCTGGGCGGGCCCGGGGCTTCGCCTGTCGCGGCCGGGCGCCGGTCAGGCGGTGCGGGTCGCCTTGGGGCCGGCGATCTCCTGGGCGCGGCGCCAGGCGGGGCGGGCGCGGATCCGCTCCAGCCAGGCGGCGGCGTTCGGCGTCTCCTCGATCGGGGTCGCGAGATAGCGCGAACCGGGCGTCAGGCCGAAGGCGCACATGATGTCGGCGCAGGTGAACTCCGGCCCCGCCAGGAACTCCCGCTCCGCCAGGGTCTGCTCGAGGAACGCCAGCGCCCCCGCCTCGCGCCGCGCGATCACCGTCGCCAGCCGTTCCGCCCGCGTCCCCGAGGCGCCCGAGGCCAGCGCCCCCCGGGTGAAATAGACCCCCAGCATCGAGGCGTTGAAATGCATCCAGTAGAGGTAGTCGACGTAGTTCGCCTGCTGCGGCCCCACCGTCAGCCGGCCGCCGGCGTGGCGGTGGCAGATGTGCTCGAGGATCACCGCGGATTCGGTGAGCACCAGCTCCCCGTCCTCGATCACCGGCGCGGTGGCGGCGGGGTGCAGGGCGCGGTAGCTGTCGGGGGCCAGGAAGTCCGGCCCGCGGTCGTGCCAGCGCAGCTCGTAGGGCAGGCCCAGCTCCTCCATCAGCCAGACGACCCGGTCCGACTGGGAGACTCCCAGATGGTGGATGACGATCATGATTTTCCCTCCCGTCGCCCGTCCCGCGGGCGTCGCGGCGGAGGGTGGCGCCGGTCGTTGCGTCGCGCAACAGGCGGCCGTCGCCGCAGCGCCCCGAGCCCGGGCCCCGCCGGCCTCCCGTTCGCCGGCGCCCCCGGCCCGCCCGCGTCACCTTCGTCACTGCGCCGGGCTCGCCCGCTTCAAGTTCGCCGGCGCGCCAGCCCGGGGCGACGCGTTCGCCCGCGCCCCGGCCCCGGGCCCTCACGTTCGCTCGCGCGCCGGCCCCGGGGCGATGCGGCGCGGTTGAAGCCGTCCCCTCGCGCGCGTAGGTGTGGGGCGACCGCCGCGACCCCCCCGCGCCCCCTGGAGGCCGAGATGTCCACCCCCGACCTGCCGCCCCTGACGATCCACCTCGCCGCCCCCCGCGGCTTCTGCGCGGGCGTCGACCGGGCGATCAAGATCGTGGAGATGGCGCTCGAGAAATGGGGCGCCCCCGTCTACGTGCGCCACGAGATCGTGCACAACCGCTACGTCGTCGACGGCCTGCGCGAGAAGGGCGCCGTCTTCGTCGAGGAGCTGGACGAGTGTCCCGACGACCGCCCCGTGGTGTTCTCCGCCCACGGCGTGCCGAAGTCGGTGCCCGCGGCGGCCGCTGCGCGCGAGATGCTTTTCGTCGACGCCACCTGCCCGCTGGTCTCCAAGGTCCATATCGAGGCCGAGCGCCATGCCGCCCGCGGCCTGCAGATCGTGATGATCGGCCACGCCGGCCACCCCGAGACCGTCGGCACCATGGGCCAGCTCCCCGACGGCGAGGTGCTGCTGGTCGAGACCGTGGCCGACGTGGCGACCCTCGCCCCCCGCGACCCCGAGCGGCTGGCCTTCGTCACCCAGACCACGCTCAGCGTCGACGACACCGCCGACATCGCCGCGGCCCTGGCGGCGCGCTTCCCCGCGATCCAGGGCCCGCACAAGGAGGACATCTGCTACGCCACCACCAACCGCCAGGAGGCGGTGAAGGCGATGGCTCCGCGGATCGAGGCGCTGCTGGTGATCGGGGCGCCCAACTCCTCGAACTCCAAGCGGCTGGTGGAGGTGGGGCGCAAGGCCGGCTGCGCCTATTCCCAGCTCGTCCAGCGCGCCTCGGACATCGACTGGCGGGCGATCGCGGGCGTGCGCTCGGTCGGCGTCACCGCCGGCGCCTCGGCGCCCGAGGTGCTGGTCGAGGAGGTGATCGACGCCTTCCGCGCCCGCCACTCGGTGACCGTCGAGCTGGTCGAGACCGCCGTCGAGCGCGTCGAGTTCAAGCCCCCGCGCATCCTGCGCCAGCCCGCCGGCGCCGCGTGAGCGTCCCGGAGGGGCGAGGCCTGAGCGCCCCGGAGGGGCGAGGCATGACCGCCCCGGACGGGCAAGGCGTCACCGCCCCCGCCGGGCGACCCATGAGCGCTCCGGCAGGGCGCATGAGCGCGCACGCGGGGCGATGCATGAGCGCCCCGGCGCGGAGCGCGGCATGAGCGCCCGGAGCGCCGCGCCGGGGCCCGCCCGGGGTGCAGGCGCCGGGACCAGCGGCGACGCCGCCACCCTCGCCTGGTATGACGGCAACGCCGCCGACTACGACGCCTGGTCCGCGCCCTTCAGCGGCGGCGAGGACGGGACGCTCGCCCGCTTCATCGCCGCCCTGCCCGCCCGGGCCCGGGTGATCGACCTGGGCTGCGGAGCCGGCCATGCCTCGGCCGCGATGCTGGCGGCAGGGCTGAGCGTGCGGGCGATCGACGCCTCCGAGGGTCTCGTCGCCCAGGCCCGCGCCCGCGGCGTCCCCGCCGAGTTCGGACGCTTCGAGACCCTGGAGGACGCGGCCGCCTTCGAGGGCGCCTGGGTCAGCTTCTCGCTCCTGCACGCGCCGCTTTCCAGCTGGCCCGATCTGCTGTCCCGCATCGCCCGCGCCCTGCGCCCGGGCGGGATCCTGTTTCTCGGCCTGAAGGAGGGCGAGGGCGAATCCCGCGACCGCCTCGGCCGGCGCTATTCCTACATCCGCGAGCCCGCCCTGCGCGCCCTGCTGACCGACGCCGGTTTCGAGAAGATCGACGTCGCCGCCTCCCGCAGCGTGGGCCGCGACGGCTCGGAGACCGGCATCCTCCTGACCCACGCCCGCCTTGGAGACCCGCGATGATCACCCCCGAATTCCTGCTGACCGCGCTGGCGGTGGTGATGATCCCCGGGACCGGGGCGATCTACACGCTCTCCTGCGGGCTGACCCGCGGGCGGGGCGCCGCGCTCGCCGCCGTCGCCGGCTGCACGGCGGCGGTGCTCTTCCACATGGCCGCGGCGCTGGCGGGGCTGGCGGCGATCCTGCACGCCTCGGCCGTGCTGTTCCAGGCGGTGAAGTTCGCGGGCGTGGCCTTCCTGCTGTGGATGGCCTGGGCGACCCTGCGCGAGAGCGGCGCGCTCGCAGCCCCCGCGCGCGTGGCCGAGCAGGGCCTGCGCCGCATCGCGACGCGGGCGGTGCTGATCAACCTGCTGAACCCCAAGCTCGCGATCTTCTTCGCGGCCTTCCTGCCGCAGTTCGTCCAGCCCGGTCCCGGGGCCACGACGCAGATGGCGGTCCTGGGCCTGGTCTTCACCGCCCTGACGGCGGCGGTCTTCGCGGTCTACGGCCTCTTCGCCGCCTCCGCCCGCGACTGGATCCTGACCTCCGAGCGGGCGATGGCATGGATGCGCCGCGCCTTCGCCGCCTGTTTCGCGGGCCTCGGCCTGCGCCTGGCCTTCGCGGAGCGCTGAGCATGGCCGAGTTCTTCGCCTATACCGACGGCGCCTGTTCGGGAAACCCCGGCCCCGGCGGCTGGGGCGCGCTGCTGGTGGCGGTCCAGGACGGCGCGGTGGTGCGCGAGCGCGAGCTCTCCGGCGGCGAGCCCGAGACCACCAACAACCGCATGGAGCTGATGGCCGCGATCTCCGCGCTGGAGACGCTCGGCCGCCCCACCGAGATCACGGTGGTGACGGATTCCAACTACGTGAAGGGCGGCGTCACCGGCTGGATCCACGGCTGGAAGCGCAACGGCTGGAAGACGGCGTCCAAGTCTCCGGTGAAGAACGAGGACCTGTGGCGGCGCCTCGACGCCGCCCAGGCCCGTCACAAGGTCACCTGGAAATGGGTGAAAGGCCACGCCGGCCACGAGGAGAACGAGCGCGCCGACGCCCTCGCCCGCGCCGGCATGGCCCCGTTCAAGCCCGCGAAACCGAAGAAGCCCCGCAACCCCGCCGCCGCCCGCTGACCCTTCCCCGGCGGCCCCGACGCCGGCCCCCCGGCCCCCGTCGCCCCAGGCACCCCCGGAAGCGCCTGTTCTCCGGAGCCGTCTCTCGCGGATGCCGTAAAGAGCGACTCGCCCGCCCCGGTCAAGGATCGCGAAGCGACCGCGCTTGCGCGGCTTGTC
>Ga0310345_10001446_pt1 | contig 26406 bp, 25 predicted proteins | sample HC15DNA20500_MG_FD_204667 | JGI IMG/M metagenome (GOLD analysis project Ga0310345, IMG submission 204667) | Marine microbial communities from station ALOHA, North Pacific Subtropical Gyre - HC15-DNA-20-500_MG | ecosystem: Environmental > Aquatic > Marine > Oceanic | place: Pacific Ocean: North... | reverse complement strand
CTTCCGCGGTTCGGTCTGTCTCTATCAGGGCGAGGAGCTCGGCCTGCCCGAGGCCGAGGTCGCCTTCGAGGACCTGCAGGATCCCTACGGCATCGAATTCTGGCCCGAATACAAGGGCCGCGACGGCTGCCGTACCCCGATCGCCTGGGATGGCAGCGCGCCCAATGGGGGCTTTTCCGAGGGCAAGCCTTGGCTGCCGGTGTCGCCCAAGCATCTGCCGCGCGCCGTGGCGGAGCAGGAGGCCGATCCGGAGGCGATACTGCATCATTATCGTCGCGCCATCGCGCTGCGCCACGACCACCCGGTGCTGGCCACGGGGGAGCATGACGGCGTGCATTCGCGCGGCGACGTCGTGCATTTCGTGCGTTTCGACGCAAACGAGACGATTTTCTGCGCCTTCAATCTCGGGGAGGAGCCCGCAGAGGTGCCGCTTCCCGAAGGCGCATGGGCCCCGATCGGCACCGATCTGGGCACGGTGACAAAGGCCGAGAACGGGCTAATCCATCTCGGCCCATGGCAATGCTGCCTGGCGCTCCGGCGACCGGCGGACTGAGGACGGAGCAGGGAGGAACCCATGGCGGAACTGAAGCTGAAGGACGTGGCCAAGACCTATGGCGGGTCGGTCGAGGTCCTGAAGAACATCGATCTCGAGATCGGCAAGGGCGAACTCGTGGTCTTCGTCGGGCCCTCGGGCTGCGGCAAGTCCACGCTGCTCAGGATGATTGCCGGGCTCGAGGAAATCTCCGGCGGCACGCTGGAGATCGATGGTCAGGTCGTCAACGACGTGCCGCCTGCGCAGCGCGGCATCGCCATGGTGTTCCAGTCCTACGCGCTCTACCCGCACATGACGGTGCGCGACAACATGGCCTTCGCGCTGAAACTGGCCAAGAAATCGAAGGAGGAGATCGACGCCGCGATCTCCAACGCCGCCCGTATCCTTCAGCTCGAGCCCTATCTCGACCGCTTGCCCAAGGCGCTTTCGGGCGGCCAGCGGCAGCGGGTTGCGATCGGTCGCTCGATCGTGCGCGATCCCAAGGTCTATCTCTTCGACGAGCCGCTCTCGAACCTCGACGCGGCGCTGCGCGTCGCCACCCGGATCGAGATCGCCCAGCTCAAGGAGTCGATGCCTGACAGCACCATGATCTACGTCACCCACGATCAGGTCGAAGCAATGACGCTCGCGACCCGGATCGTCGTTCTCGCGAACAAGGGCATCGCGCAGGTCGGCACGCCGCTTGAACTCTACGAGCGGCCGGAGAACGAGTTCGTGGCGCAGTTCATCGGCTCGCCGGCGATGAACCTGCTGCCGGGCAAAATCACCGGCACCGGCGCGCAGACAACTGTGAAGCTCGACGACGGCGGCGTCGCGGTGTCGAACGCGCCGTCGACCGAGGCCGACATGGCCGCCACGGTCAATGTCGGGGTCCGGCCCGAAGACATGACCGAGGTCGGGGCGGGGGGCGACTACCTGTTCGAGGGCAAGGTCGACTTCACCGAATCGCTGGGGGAGGTGACGATCCTCTACTTCCAGAAGGTGAACGGCGCCGACCCGGTGATCGCCAAGCTGCCCGGTATCCATGGCGACCTGCGCGGCCGCCACGTGCACATGACTGTCGCGCCCGAAAAGGTGCAGGTCTTCCGCGACGGCCGGTCGCTCTACTACCGTTGAGAGATCGGGGGCGGGCTCAGTAGGGCCCGTCCTCCAGCACGCCATCGGCGCTCATCTGCGCGTAGAGCAGCCCCTCGCGCAGGCCCCGATCCGCGACCGAGAGCCGGTCGGTCGGCCAGAGCCGCATCAGCGCCTGCAGGATCGCCGAGCCCGACATGATCAGCGCCTGCCTATCGCGGCCGATGCGCGGGTCGTCGCGTCGCCCCTCGGGCCCGAGCGCGAGGTAGTCGCGGATCACCGCGTCGATCTGGTCCGAGGTCATGCGCAGCCCGTCGACCTTGTTGCGGTCGTAGCGCCTCAGACCGAGATGGCTCGCTGCGACGGTGGTGACGGTACCCGAGGTGCCGATGATCTGGAACCCCTCGCGTGCCTGCTCCGAGGCCGAAGGCGCGAAGCCCGCGAGATTCTCCTCAAAAAACCAGCTCATCAGTGCGAAGCGCGCGGCGTCGTCCTCGACGTCATGGAACTGGTCGCGCAGCGTCGCCACGCCCAAAGGTACCGAGATCCAGTCCACCACCTTGGCGGCGGCGAAGGGGCCGGGATCCTGCTGGAAGCCGGAATGCAGCCGCATGATCGCGCGCGGCCGCTCCCGCCTGGGTACGTTCGTCAGGTCGATCCACACCAACTCGGTCGAGCCGCCGCCGATATCAACGACGAGCAGCTGCTCGGTCTTGGTTGAGACCAGCGGCGCGCAGGAGATCACCGCGAGCCGCGCCTCCTCCTCCGGGCGGATCACGTCGAGCCGGAGCCCAGTGTCGCGTTGTACCTGCGCCAGGAAGGCGCGGCCGTTCTTGGCCCGCCGACAGGCCTCTGTCGCGACGAGCCGCATCCGCGTCACGCCGTGCTTCTGCAGCTTCTGACGACAGATTCGGATCGCGCCGATGGTACGATTCATCGAGGCACGCGAAAGCCGGCCCGTCTGTTCGAGCCCGTGGCCCAGCTGGACCGTCTTCGAGAAGCTGTCGACCACGTGGAACTGGCTGCCCTTGGGTTGGGCAATCAGCATCCGACAGCTGTTGGTACCGAGATCAAGCGCGGCATAGAGTGTCGCCTGATCCGGGCCTGGCGCGGGGGATCTCACCGCTTTCGGGAACGCGCCCGCACCGTCGGGACGCATGGGCGCCATGAATACGCCCTCCAATATCGAGTTGTCTCAAGGGTAGGGCTTGGACGGGGACGGCGCAAGCACCGCGAGAGGGCGGGTCGTAACGTGACTCATCACGATCTTGGGGTTTTTGACGATTCGCCCCTCTGGCCGTGCCGCTCCGAGCTTGCGACAAGAGGCGGCGTCGCAGCACGCGGCCAAGGTGTCGAAATCCGACCCCGGCAGGGCGGTATGGCACGCTATCAGCGAAGGCGAGGAAAGGACCCCGAATGCCAGAGATCACGCTCGTACTATGGCGCGACATGCCGGCTCAGGTGATCGTCGGCCGTGGCCGCCGCGGCACCAAGATCCAGCTGTCCGAGCGGTTCGAACAGGCGATCGACCGCGCTGCGATGAAATCGGGCGCGGCGGGGACCGACGACTACCTCGCCGAATGGCGCAAGGCGCCATGGGGCGAGATCGAGGGCGAGGCCGAGGACGCCGCCCGCGCGGCGGTGGAGCGGATCGAGGCCGAGTACGACAAGGCGCGCCTCAAGGCGCTTATCGACAATAACGGGCGCGAATGACGCGTGCCCTCAAGGAGGTGCTGATGTCCCTGTTGACCTTCCGCCGCGCGAAACCCGCGCTCCAGACGGGCGGTGATTTCATTGCCCGCGCCTCGATCGAGGTGATGCCGCGGACCGCGGCCAAGGTCGACAGCTTCAAGGCGCTCCTGCCCGCCGGCACCCGCGTCTACATCGCCCATATCGACGGCACGCCGATCGAGGAGATGGTGGCGACGGCGGCGCGCATCGCGGGCGAAGGCTTCACCGTCATGCCGCATTTCCCGGCGCGCAGTATCGAAAGCCGGGCGCAGCTCTCCGACTGGATCGCCCGCTATCAGGGCGAGGCCGGCGTCACCGAGGCGCTGGTGCTCGCGGGCGGCATCGCCAGCCCGCGCGGAGCCTTCCATTCCTCGATGCAGCTACTGGAGACGGGCGAATTCGACCGCGCCGGCTTTACCCGTCTGCACGTGGCCGGCCACCCGGAGGGCAACCGCGACATCGATCCCGATGGCGGTGATGCGGTGGTGCGCGACGCGCTGCGCTGGAAACAGGACTTCGCGAACCGCAGCAATGCGCGGATGGCGCTGGTCACCCAGTTCGTCTTCGACGCCGAACCGGTGGTCGGTTGGGCCCGCACCATCCGCGAGGCGGGGATCGACCTGCCGGTGCATGTCGGGCTCGCCGGACCGGCGAAGTTGCAGACGCTGATCAAATACGCCATGGCCTGTGGGGTCGGACCCTCGCTCAAGGTCTTGCAGAAACGCGCGATGGACGTCAGCAAGCTGCTCGTGCCCTATGCGCCCGACGAGATCGCGGTCGAGCTGGAGCGCGCCCGCCTGGCCGAGCCGGAGCTCGGGCTGGAGCAGGCGCATCTCTTCCCGCTGGGCGGCATCGGGGCGAGCGCGGAATGGCTGGCGGCCCGGCAGCCGGCGCAGGCCAGCGTCGCACGTTGAGAATTCAGGGGCCCCATGCCCGATGACAAGGATGAAGAATGACCCGTACGATCGTTGAATCGAAAACGAAAACCGCGATCATCGGCTTCGACCAGCCGTTTTGCGTGATCGGCGAAAGGATCAATCCGACGGGGCGCAAGAAGCTTGCGGCCGAGCTCGAGGCGGGCGATTTCTCGACTGTCGAGAAGGATGCCATCGCGCAGGTCGCCTGCGGCGCCACCATGCTCGATGTTAATGCGGGGGTGGTCTACAACTCCAACCCCAACCCCAACGAAACCGAGCCGCCGCTCATGACGAAGATGATCGAGCTGGTGCAAGGCCTCGTCGACGTGCCGCTGTGCATCGACAGCTCGGTTCCGGCGGCGCTCGAGGCCGGCCTCGCGGCGGCGCAGGGGCGGCCCTTGTTGAACTCGGTCACCGGCGAAGAGGATCGGCTCGAACTCGTGTTGCCGCTGGTCAAGAAGTACAACGTGCCGGTCGTGGCGATCTCGAACGACGACACCGGCATTTCCGAGGACCCCGACGTGCGGTTCGCGGTGGCCAAGAAGATCGTCCAGCGCGCCGCCGATTTCGGCATCCCCGCGCATGACATCGTGGTCGATCCGCTGGTGATGCCGATCGGTGCGATGGCGACCGCCGGTCTGCAGGTGTTCGCGCTGGTTCGCCGCCTGCGCGACGAACTGGGCGTCAACACGACCTGTGGCGCCTCTAACATCTCCTTCGGCCTGCCGAACCGGCATGGCATCAACAACGCTTTCCTGCCGATGGCGATGGCCTCGGGCATGACGAGCGCGATCATGAATCCCTGCGCGCTGCCGACGCCGCTTTCGAAGATCGCCGAGAAGAAGGCCGAGTTGGAGGCCGCGGGCATCGTGGTCCCCGAGGAGATGGACGACGAGACCTTCTGCCGCCTCATGGGTATCGGCAGCCGCGAAGCCCAGCCGGGTGGCGAGATGAGCGCGATCCGCGCCGCGAACTTCCTGACCAACAACGACCCGTCGGGCGCGGAGTGGATCCGCTTCAACCGGCCGCCGGGCGTGCCGGGCGAGGGGCGTGGCGGTCGCGATGGCGGGCGGCGTCGCCGCCGCGCCTGAGCGTCGGGGGCAGGGGTCTGGTATTCAGGGCCCTTGCCGCGTTTTGCGCATTGTTGACGGGGCGGGGCTTGCCCCGTCACCCATGCTTGGCATAGTCGGGGCCTCTGATCAGGAGTGCCCCGCATGGCCAAGACACCCAAGAAGCCCGGCGCGGGCACCGGCAACACCTCCGGGCGCGGACAGCGCGACCTGACCGTCAAGGTCAAGACCGCGCGCGGCCGCAAGATGAGCTCAAAGCTCTGGCTGGAACGCCAGCTCAACGACCCCTATGTCAAGCGCGCCAAGGCCGAGGGCTATCGCGGTCGCGCCGCCTACAAGATCATCGAACTCGACGACAAGTTCCGCTTTCTCGTGCCCGGCGCGCGGGTGGTCGATCTTGGCTGTGCCCCCGGCGGCTGGTGCCAGGTGGCGGTGGCGCGGGTGAACTCCCTCGGCGCGAAATCGGGTAAATCGGTGGGTTCGGTGCTGGGCGTCGACCTGCAGGAGGTCGAGCCGATTGCCGGGGCCGAGATCCACCAGCTCGACTTCATGGAGGATGACGCCGACCTCAAGGTCAAGGAATGGCTGGGCGGCGGTGCCGACGTGGTGATGTCCGACATGGCCGCCGCGGCCTCGGGCCACAAGCAGACCGACCACCTTCGGATCATCGCGCTTTGCGAGGCGGCGGCCCATTTCGCCTTCGACGTGCTGAGCCCGGGCGGCACCTTCGTCGCCAAGGTGCTGGCGGGCGGCGCCGAAGGCAGCCTGCAGCAGCTGCTCAAGCAGAAGTTCGAGAAGGTGCAGAACGTGAAGCCGCCGGCTTCGCGATCCGACAGCTCGGAAAAATTCGTCGTCGCGACCGGCTACAAGGGCCGCGACGACGATAGCGCCACCTAGAGCCCGCAGCCCGGATCGCGGGCCGCCAGGCGCTCCAGCAGATAGTCGATCTCGGCGCAGGCGGCCTCGCTACAAGGCGCGCCCGGCGCGCGCAGATCGGCATGCGCGATGAAGCCGCGCCGCGCAAGGATGCGCTTGCGCACAGCGAGGCCGACGCCCGGCTGGTGCTCGTACCGCAGAAGCGGCAGATGCGCGTCGAAGATGTCCTGTGCGGTGTTGCGATCCCGGGGTGCGAGGTCCACCACCCGGCGCAGCATCTCGGGAAAGGCGTAACCGGTCATCGCGCCATCCGCACCGCGGCCCATCTCCAGATCCAGAAACAGTGCTCCATTGCCGCACAGGATCGACAGGCCGCGCATCTCGCCCAGTTCCTGCCAGTTCCGGATCGCCGAGATCTTTTCGAGCCCGGGCCAGTCCTCGTGCTTGAGCATCACGCAGGAGGGGTTCTCCTCGACCACGCGGCGGATCACATTCGTCGACATCACCACGCCCGTCGCGGTGGGATGGTCCTGCAGCACGAAGGGCACGTCCGTCCCGATCTGCGCCACGGCTTGGGCGAACCATCCCGCGATCTGGTCGTCGGTCCGCATCGCCGCGGGCGGCGTCATCATGACGCCCGCAGCCCCCATCTCCATGGCGGCGTTCGACAGCCGCTTCATTGCGGCATAACCCGGCGCCGAGACGCCGACCACGACCGGCAGGCCGCCAGCATGCGCGACCACCTCGCGCACGACGGCAAGGCTCTCCTCCGGCTCCAGCTTCTGCGCCTCGCCCATGATCCCGAGGATCGTCAGCCCATCGACGCCGCAGCCCGCGTAGCGTTCGGTCATCCGGCCGAGCGAGGCGACATCGAGCGCGCCGCCGGGCAGGAATGGGGTGGGAGCGATGGCGAAGACACCGCGCGTCTCGGCGGAGATCATCGCTGACTCTCTTTCCAGGCGGTATAACGGGCGCGGGTCGCCTCGTTCATCGGGTAGAGGCCGGGCAGCTTCTCGCCGCGCTCGACCTCCTCGACGATCCAGCCCTCCATGCGCTCCTGTTCGATCGCCTCGGCCGTCACCTCCTCGACCATGGCGGCGGGGATCACCACCGCGCCGTCGGCATCGGCGACGATCACGTCGCCCGGCACCACGCAGACGCCGCCGCAGCCCACCGTCTCCTGCCAGCCGGTGAAGGTCAGCCCGGCGACGGAGGGCGGCGCTGCGGCGCCGCGCGCCCAGATGGGCAGGCCGGTCTGCATCACGCCCGCGCGGTCGCGGATCACCCCGTCGGTGATCAGCCCGGCGGCGCCGCGCTTGACCATCCGCGCACAGAGGATGTCACCGAATACCCCGGCATCTGTGATGCCCATGGCGTCGATCACTGCGATCGCGCCTTCGGGCATCTCCTCGATCGCGGCGCGGGTCGAGATCGGGCTACCCCACGAGGCCGGGGTGGCCAGATCCTCGCGCGCCGGCACGAAGCGGAAGGTGAAGGCGGGACCGACGACGCGGTCCTCGCCCTCGCGCATCGGCATGGCGCCGCGAATCCAGACATTGCGCAGGCCCTTCTTGAGAAGGATCGTGGTCAGCGTGGCGGTGGTCACCTCGCGCAGGGCAGCGGTGGTTTCGGCAGTCAGTGTCATCGGCGTCCTCGATGGATGTCACGGGGGTCGCACGCCTTGTGCGCCAGCCCACCTCGGCGCGCAGAGTGGTGTGGATCGGCGCCGCTGCCAAGACGGCAATGCGTTCCAGGCATCGGCCCGGGCAGGGGTGGAGCGAGGCACGCGACCCGACGATCCCGCTGCAGGAGCGAAAAATTCCCGGTACGCGCCGACCCAAACGCGGCATCGGCCGTTGAACCGGGTTAGTCTCGACCAGAATCGCAGTTTCACATCAATGGCAGGCCCATGAGTTCCGGATTGTTCGCCCTTCTCGACGACGTCGCCCTGATCGCCAGAGCCGCGGCGGCGTCGCTCGACGATGTCGCTGCCGCAACGCTCAAGGCCGGCTCCAAATCCGCGGGTGTGGTGATTGACGATGCGGCCGTCACCCCAAAGTACGTGCTGGGCTTCGCGGCCGATCGCGAATTGCCGATCATCCGCAAGATCGGCATCGGTTCGCTGCGCAACAAGCTTCTGGTGCTTTTGCCTGCCGCGCTGGCGCTGAGCTTTCTCGCGCCATGGGCGATCACGCCGTTGTTGATGCTGGGCGGTCTCTACCTCGCCTATGAGGGCGCCGAGAAGATCGCCGAGGTGCTTCTGGGCCATGGTCACGGGACGGCCGAAAAGGTGCCGCTCGACGAGGCGACCACGGTCAAGGGCGCGATCCGCACCGATTTCATCCTTTCGGCCGAGATCATGGCATTGACGCTTTCCACCGTGGCCGACCAGCCCTTCGTGACGCAGGCCGTGGTCTTGGGCTTGGTCGGTATCTTCATCACCTTCATCGTCTACGGTGCCGTTGCGATCATCGTGAAGGCCGACGATCTCGGCGTAGCCTTGGCGGCTCGGGGGCCGGACGGTCTGCTGCCGGCCATCGGCCGGATGCTGGTCAAGGGCATGCCCTACGTGCTGAAGCTGCTTTCCATCGTCGGTACCGCCGCGATGCTCTGGGTCAGCGGCGGCATTCTGATCCACGGCCTTGAGACCTATCACATCTCGCAGCCCGAGCATCTCATCGAGGTCGCGACGCATTTCGTCGCCGCGCATGTGCCGATCCTGCCCGCGGCTCTCGGCTGGCTGACCGGTGCGACGATGATGGGGATCGTAGGCCTCGCGGTCGGGGGCGTGATCGTCGCGGTGATGAGCGCCTTCACATCGAAAGCACCGGCGCATTGACGCAGCCTCGCCTTGCGGCCGGTCATGCCGATCCGGGGGCACCCCGTCAGCGATGCGACAGCGAGTCCGGGGCCGTTAAGGGAAAACTCCTGCTCGACCAAGATTGAACTGCGGTTGAAGTCCGATTGCCTTAATCAAGGCGGGTGTGGTCGATCTTGAGGTTGGATCGGCCACGACCTGCCCGATCGGGAGAACCAAATCGCGACCTCGAGATCGCGCCGACCGGTTCATAGCACCTGCTATCCGTTCCAGCTTGCGGTCTGCGGAGCGACCGAATTTTCGAGCCGTTTCTGATGGCCACAGCGACATGCACATCTCATTGAAAAGCGCTCTCGCAGTTTCCTGCGAGAGCGCGGAGGTGGCCTCTTACCACCGATCACTATCAGGCCTTGGCGGTCGCTTTTCGCGGCTTCGCGGCGTTGACCTCGCCTACGGCAAGCGCGGTCAGCTTGGCGTTCGTCGCCTTCTCCTGATCGAGGATCTGCGTCAGCAGGTCATGGGCTTCGTCCTGACCGAGCTGCCGCGCCCATTCCCGGAGCGTGCCGTAACGGGCGATCTCATAGTGCTCGACCGCCTGGGCCGCGCCGATCAGCATCGCGTCGAGGGCCGCGCCTTCGGCTTCCTCGATGATGCTCTCGGTCTCCTTGATCAGCCCTTCGATGGCATCGCACTTCTCGCCTTCGGCCTTCTTGCCGATCGTCTCAAAGACTCGGTCGAGCAGCTTGATCTGCTCCTTGGTCTCGGCCAAATGCGTCTTCAGGGCCTCCTGCAGATGGGCGGCACCCGCGGCCTTGGCCATTTTCGGCAGCGCCTTGGTGAGTGCGTTTTCGGCGTAGTAGATGTCTTGCAGCGTATGTTCGAATGCGTCGTTCAGGGTCTTCATGATGAACCTCGTCACCTGCGGGCACCACGCCCGCGATGCCAAGAAACGAGCAGATGCGCTCCCTCGTTCCCTGCGCCCGGGAAGGGAAGCGGCAGTTGGCGCATTCATGGATGAACGAGCCCGGACAGCTAAGTGGATCATCGGTTACGCAGCCACGGGAAGACCGTTGATGCCTGCCAAAGATGCCGCGCCGGCAATGCTGGAGTGATCGATCTGTGATTACGGGGTCCTCGAGGTATTCGCGACCCTTGGACCGAACACTATATATCTGCCGAACTATCCCTTTGAACATGGAGGGAAACATGGAAAAGACATCCCGTCTCTTACCGCTCGCTCAGATGTCGCTAGGACGCCCTGCGATCGCGAATGCAGCGGATCGCGGCGAAACCGGAGCTGTCGCGCTTTGCGAAGCGCCTGCCGTCATTCTCTACCGGCCATCCCGCATGCCGACCCAATCCGGGCCGGCACCGCGTCACTGGGTTCTTCGCATCGATCCGCGACACCCGTATGAGCGGGAGCCGCTGATGGGCTGGAGCAGCGATACCGATCCTGACCGGCAAATCGAGTTGCGGTTTCCAAGCCGCGAAGCCGGGCTTCGTTATTGCAGGCAGCGCGGCTGGCAGCCGATCGTGTTGCCGGCGCAGGAGCGTGAGCCGGTCCTGAAGAGCTACGCGGAGCGCTTCGTCAGCGAGCGGAAGCCGAGATCCGGACCCGGCCACGAGGCTCGAACCGATGATCCTCGAGCCGGGATCGAGCCGCTTGACGAGGCGCTTATCGGCAACTTCTCGGCCAGCGATCCGCCGCCGCTCTGGGCGGGCCGGATCGGCCCGCCTTTGCATCCGCGCGACGCAGCCGCCTGATCAAGCGGTCTCGCGCATTGGCTCCGGCTCGCGCCGGAGCTCATTGCGGTAGCGGGCCAGTTCCTGATCCGTCAGGGTCTCGCGCTCCAGAAGTTCGTTGGCGGAGCGCTCGAGCAGCCCGCGATTCGCCTTGAGCAGCACCAGCACCCGGTCGTGGACGCGGGCGATGATGTCGCGCACCGCGGCGTCGATCCGCTCGGCGGTTTCGGGGCCATAGCGCACCTCCGTCGCGCCGGGGCGCTGGCCGAGAAAATCGCGCTGCGGGGCCTCGTAGCTGACGAAGCCCAGATCATCGACCATGCCGTAGCGGGTCGCCATGGCGCGGGCGATGTCGGTCGCGCGGGCCAGATCGTCCGCCGCACCGGTGGAGAGATGATCGAAGACCAGAAGCTCTGCGGCCCGACCGCCGAGCAGCACGGCGATCTTATTCTCCAGTTCCTCGCGGGTCATCAGGAAGCGATCCTCGGTGGGCCGCTGGATCGTGTAGCCGAGCGCGCCGATGCCGCGCGGGATGATCGAGACCTTGTGCACCTCGTCCACCCCCGGCAATGCCATCGCCGTCAGCGCGTGGCCCATCTCGTGATAGGCGACGATCTCGCGCTCGCGCGGGTTCAGGAGCCGGTTGCGCTTTTCCAGCCCCGCCACGATCCGTTCGATTGCGTTGTTGAAGTCCTCCATCGCTACGCGCTCGGCACGTCTGCGGGTGGCCAGCAGCGCCGCCTCGTTGACGAGGTTGGCGAGGTCCGCGCCCGAAAAGCCGGTGGTGAGGCCCGCCAGCTGGCTGATCTCGACATCAGGCCCGACGCTGATCTTCCTCATGTGGAGCGTCAGGATCGCCTCGCGACCCGGGCGGTCGGGGCGATCCACGAGCACCTGCCGGTCGAAGCGGCCTGCACGAAGCAGGGCCGGGTCGAGGATCTCGGGGCGGTTGGTCGCCGCAAGCAGCACCAGCCCGCTCGAGGGGTCGAAACCGTCGAGCTCGGTCAGGAGCTGGTTAAGCGTCTGCTCGCGCTCGTCATGGCCGCCGACCCCCGGCATGCTGCCGCGGGCGCGGCCCAAGGCGTCGAGCTCGTCGACGAAGATGATCGCCGGGGCCTTGGCACGAGCTTGCTCGAACAAGTCGCGTACCCGGGCGGCTCCGACGCCCACGAACATCTCCACGAACTCCGAGCCCGAGATCGAGAAGAACGGCACCCCGGCCTCGCCTGCCACGGCCCGCGCAAGCATCGTCTTGCCGGTGCCCGGCGGACCCACCAGCAATACGCCCTTGGGCATCCGTGCCCCGAGCGCACCGTAGCCCTCGGGGTCCTTCAGGAACTCGACGATCTCCTGCAACTCGGCCTTCGCCTCGTCGACCCCGGCGACGTCCTCGAACCGGGTCTTGGTATCCGTCTCGACATAGACCTTGGCCCGGCTCTTGCCGATCGACATCATGCCGCCGAAGCCCTGTTTCTCGGCAAACTTGCGGATCACCAGAACCCAGAGCCCGACGAAGACCGCAGCCGGCACCACCCATGACAGGATCGTGCCGAGCCACGTGTTTTCGACAGCGCCGGTAAAGGTCACGCCGCTGTCGCGCAGTCGCTCCGCAAGGCCGGGCTCGACCCGCGTCGTCACGAATTCGGTCTTGCCGTTCTGCGGGACGGCGAAGCTGCCGGTGATCCTGTCGGAGCCGATCACCACTTGGTCGACGAGCCCGTCATCGACCAGCTGCTCGAAGCGGCTGTAGGAGATCGGCTCGATCCGCTGCGCGCCGACCCACAGGTCGTGCAGCAGCACGACCCCGAAGAGGGCCAGCACGAAATACCACAGATTGATCTTGTTCTTCTGGTCCATCTTGTCCTCCTTCCCCGACCAGATCCTGCGTTCGGTCGGCATGTGGGCGATGCCTCGCCGATTTTCCAGATCCGGGCTTGACAGCGTAATTCGCGATTCCCACATGCGCCTCGGGGATGCCGGAGGCGGGTCCCCGGGTAGTGGACAGACGGAGGTTCGGCGCATCGCGGCCTTCCCGTCGGCTGCCGATCCGGCGGCGGTGCCATGAGGCGCGCCGGCCGACAGCAGAGCTCCGCCCTGCAACCTGCCTTTCCGGGACATCCTCGCATCGATCGATCGTGCGCCGCCGCTGCGCGTGTCGCCGCGGCCCCGCGATCCGACGGATGGACGCCACAGGAAAGGAGAAAACCAATGCTACAGACATCCTTCGCGCCCTACGGCATGCCGGATCCCTTTGCCGACATGCGGCGGATGCAGCGCGACATGAACCGTATGTTCGAGGGTTTCGGCACGGCGCCGCGCGACGGCCAGCCCGCGATCAACTTCTGGGCGGGGCAGGACAGCATCGTGCTGACCGCCGAGCTTCCGGGCCTGTCGCAGGACGATATCGAACTTACCGTGAAGGACGGCATCGTCACGCTGTCGGGCCACTATCCCGAGCCGCAGACCGGCGAGGACGCGACATGGCATCGCCGTGAGCGCCCGCAGGGGCGCTTCTCCCGCAGCATCGAACTTCCGTTCCGCATCGCCCCCGACCGGGTCGAGGCCCGGTTCGCGAACGGGGTGCTGACGGTGGAGATGCAGCGCCCGGAAGAGGACAAGCCCAAGCGCATTGAGATCAAGTCGTCCTGACATCGCAGGAGAAAGGAGGAGAACATGGCACAGGAAGTTGCGCGTCAGGAAGGACGCGAGATGACCGAGACTGGCAAGGACCGCATGGCGATGAGCTTCACCCCCGCGGTCGACATATTCGAGACGAATGGCACCACCGTGATCATGGCCGACATGCCGGGCGTCGCGCCCGAGGATGTCGACGTGACGCTGGAGCGGCAGGTGCTGACGCTTCAGGGCAAGGTGCGGCCGCATGCCCCCGAGGGCTACCGGCGGCTCTCGACCGAGTACCGCGAGGGTGACTACGTCCGGGTCTTCACCCTGTCTGACGAGGTCGACCAGTCGAAGATCACGGCCGATTTCAAGCACGGCGTGCTGCGGCTCGAATTGCCACGCGCGCCCGAGGCCAAGCCGAAGAAGATCAAGGTCAGGGCGAACTGACATCCTGACCCGAACCAAGGAGGAAGAACGACATGCATATCAGCGATCTCATTCCCTGGGGTCGTGAGAAACCCAACGCCCCGGCCAATGGCGATGGCGGCACCACCAGCCCGCTCGCCATGCTTCAACGCGACATCAACCACGTGTTCGAGGAGTTCTGGCACAAGGTCGACAACGGTCGGAACGGCCAACGCGGCCCGATCGGCCTGTTCGGTCCCAGCGCCGACGTCACCGAGACCGATAACGGCATCGAGGTGGCGGTCGAACTACCCGGCATGAGTGTCGAGGATGTCGACATCTCTCTGTCCGGCGACGTGATGACGATCCGGGGCGAGAAGAAGGTCGAGCACGAGGAAAAGCGCAAGGGCGTCTATCTGTCCGAGCGCTCCTTTGGTGCCTTCGCGCGCACCATTCCGCTGCCGCCGGGGGTCGATGCCGACAAGGCCGAGGCGCGCTTCGAAAAAGGCGTGCTCAAGGTCAGCCTGCCGAAGACCGCCGAGGCGCAGGCGCGCGTCAAGCGCATCCCCGTCAAGGCCGCCTGAGCCCGTTCGGGCGGCCGGTGGCGACCGGGCGCCCAGCTCGCTTCATCAGTCAAGGAGGAGACGATGCCCGGTCCCGTGCCCAGCCCCTGGATCGCTCTGCGTCGCTGGCTGGCGGCGCTCTGCGTGACGTTGCTGGCCGCCAACCCCATGGTGGCCCAGACGCCCGATCGCCCGCTGTTCCTGAACGATGACGGCCTGCCGACCCTCGCACCGCTTCTGGCCGAGGTGACGCCCGCCGTCGTCAACATCTCGGTCGAGACGCGACAGGACGTGGAGAGCAACCCGCTCTTCGCCGATCCCTTCTTCCGGCGCTATTTCGACCTTCCGCCGATGCCCCAGCCCTCGCCACGCCAGCAGATGAGCGCAGGCTCGGGCGTCATCGTCGACGCCGAGGAAGGCTACGTGCTCACCAACCATCATGTCGTCGCGGAGGGCGACAGGATCGTGGTGACGCTGAAGGACCGTCGCCGCTTCGAGGCGGAGCTGGTCGGTAGCGATCCCGGCACCGACATCGCGCTTTTGCAGATCGAAGCCGAGGATATCACCGAGCTGGAACTCGGCGACAGTGACCGTCTGGAGGTGGGGGACTACGTGCTCGCCATCGGCAACCCGTTCGGGCTGGGTCAGACCGTCACATCCGGCATCGTCAGCGCGCTGGGGCGCAGCGGCCTCAACGTCGACGGCTACGAGGACTTCATCCAGACCGACGCATCGATCAACCCGGGCAACTCGGGTGGGGCGCTGGTAACGCTCGACGGGCGGCTCGTCGGCATCAACACTGCGATCATCGCGCCCTCTGGCGGCAATGTCGGCATCGGGTTCGCCGTTCCGGCCAATATGGCCCACGCCGTGATGGATCAGCTAGTCGAGTTCGGCGAGGTGCGGCGCGGCCAGCTCGGCGTGATGATTCAGGATTTCACACCGGACCTCGCCGAAGCGCTGGGGATCGAGTCTGGACTCGGTGCGGTGGTGACGCAGGTGGAACCCGGCAGCGCGGCCGAGGAGGCAGGGCTGGAGCCCGGCGACCTGATCGTCTCGGTCGATGGCCGCCCGATCGCGGGCTCGGCCGACCTGCGCAGCCAGATCGGCCTGAAGCGGATCGGCAGCCCGGTCGAGCTGGAGGTGATCCGCGACGGTGACGCGGTGACGATCGAAGCCAAATTGCGCGAGGGCGGGCTGGTCGCCTCGCTCACGGATGATCGGGCGATGGATCGGCTGTCGGGCGCAGAGCTGCGTGACCTGGAGCCGGGTGATCCGATGTTCGGCGGCGAACCGGGTGTACTGGTGGCGCGGGTCGATCCCGGCAGCCGCGCGGCGCGGTCGGGGTTGATGGCGGGCGACGTGATCCTTGCGGTGAACCGTGCCCCGGTCGGATCGCTGGTCGAGCTGCGCCGGCAATTGGCAGGGGTCGAAGGGGCGCTCGAACTGACCGTGCAGCGCGGCTCGGCCCGGATCTTTCTGGTGATGCGCTGAAGCGCAACGAAGGAAAGGAGGTAGGAAATGGAAGATTTCGAGGACAGGAAGAACGAATTCGAGAGCGACACGCTCGAACCCGAGACCGCGACCGCGTCGCAGCCCGAGCCTAGCGATGGCGGCGAGGGCCACGCAACGCATGAGGCAAGGATCGCCGAGCTGACCGATCGCTGGAAGCGCGCGATGGCCGAAGCCGAGAACGCCCGCAAGCGTGCCGAGGCCGCCCGCATCGAGGGCCGGGACCACGGCATCGCTCTGGCCATCGAGGCACTGGCGCCCGGTTTCGACGCGCTGGCGCTTGGTATCGAGGCGGCCCGGTCGGGACCGGATGCGAAAGACAAGCGCGTCGCCCAGCATCTGGAAGGGCTGGAGCGGATCCGGAGTTGCTTCGACACCGCGATGAAGGCGCTCGACGTGCGGATCATCGCGCCCGATGACGCCGCCTTCGACCCTGCCCATCACGAGGCGATCGACATGCAGGTCAGGGAGGGCGTCGAGGCCGGTCGGGTGCTTGTGCTGCACCGCCCGGGCTATGCCATCGGCCGGCGGCTGATCCGCCCCGCCCGGGTGACGGTCAGCGCCGCGCCGGAGCCGCAGGAGGGCTGAGCCATGCTGCGGCTGGCGCTGTTTTTCGGCACGAACCTCGCGGTGCTTGTCGTGCTGTCCCTGGCGTTTCGGGTATTGGGAATCGAGGGGCTGCTCGCGGCGAACGGCGTCGATCTCGACCTGACGGCGCTGCTGATATTCGCCGCGGTGATCGGCTTCGGCGGCTCGCTCGTTTCGCTGGTCCTGTCGAAGCCGATGGCCAAGGCCGCGATGCGCGTGCGGGTGATCGAGACCCCACGCAGCCCGACAGAGCGCTGGTTGCTCCAGACGGTGCGGGAGCAGGCGCTGCGCGCCGGGATCGCGATGCCCGAGGTCGGGATCTTCGATCACCCGTCGCCCAATGCCTTCGCCACCGGCTGGCGGCGCGACGAGGCGCTCATCGCGGTGAGCACCGGCCTGCTCGCGAACATGCGGGGGGAGGAGGTCGAGGCGGTGCTCGGCCACGAGGTCGCCCATGCCGCGAATGGCGACATGGTGACGCTGGCGCTGATCCAGGGCGTGGTGAACACCTTCGTGGTGTTCCTGTCGCGACTGGCGGGGTTCCTGGTCGACCGGCTGCTGCTGCGGGTCGAGCGCGGCCATGGGCCGGGCTACTGGATCGTCTCGCTGGTGACCGAGATGGTTCTGGGGGTGCTGGCGACGGCGATCGTCATGTGGTTCTCGCGCTGGCGCGAGTTCCGGGCGGATGCTGGTGGGGCCGCGCTGGCCGGGCGCCACAACATGATCGCCGCGCTGGAGCGGCTTCGGGGCCTGCGGCATGCCCCGCCCATGCCCGACGAAATGCGGGCCATGGCTTTCGACGCAGGTCGGGTGCAGGCGCTATTCGCCAGCCATCCGCCGCTTGGTGCCCGGATCGCGGCGCTGCGCGCGCCCGACCGGCAGGCCGCCGCCCGCCCGGGCGGGGGAAGACCGCTACGGTTCTTGTGAGGTGTTCGGCTGGTTCGGGCCGTTCGGAGTGATGAAGAATGACACACGATCCCTATGAGACCCTCGGCGTCAAACGTGACGCCTCGCAGGCCGAGATCAAGAAGGCCTATCGCCGGCTCGCGAAGAAGCTGCACCCGGACCTGTCGCAGGGTGACTCGACCACGCAGGCGGAGTTCCAGCGCGTCGGCGCGGCCTACGACATCCTCGGTGATCCGGAGAAACGCCGCCGCTTCGACGCGGGCGAGATCGACGCGAACGGGCAGGAGCGGGCGCGCCCGGACCCGCGCTGGAGCTATGCCGGCGCCGCGGCAGGGGGTGGCAGTCCGGACGACGCGCACTTCGGCGCCTTTGAAGATGTCTCCGACATCTTCGCCGATCTGTTCGGCGGACGGGTCACGCGTGGCCGCCGCTCGGCGCCCTTCGGCGCACCGGGCGCGGATCTTCGCTACAACATCGAGGTCGATTTCCTCGACGCTGCCCGTGGTGCGACGCGAGACGTCACCATGCCGGACGGCCGTGCGATCGAACTGCGGATACCGGCCGGCCTGCGTGACGGGCAGGTGCTCCGTCTAAAGGGGAAGGGCGCACCCGGCCTGCATGGTGGCCCCTCGGGTGATGCCTATGTGGAAGCGCGAGTCCGCCCACACCCGCTGTTTTCCCGCAATGGCGACGACATCGAGATCGAATTGCCCATCAGCTTCGACGAGGCGGTGCTTGGGGACCGGGTCGAGGTGCCGACGATCTGGGGGCCGGTCTCGATGAAGCTGCCGGAAGGTGCTTCTTCGGGTCAGCGGGTCCGTCTCAAGGGCAAGGGCATCCGCCGAGCGAAGCGGCCGGCATGCGACCAGTATGTCCGGCTGTCGATCCGATTGCCGAAGCATGTGGATGCCGAAATGAAGGCCTTGGCGAAACAGTGGAAAGAGCATGTCCGACACGACCCGCGAGACGGGATGAAGCAGTATTGACGGGTGGAGTCCATGAAAGGCTCAGATCATTGACTGTTCGCCGCCTGCGCGTTGCCTGTCACCAGATGATTCGCAAAGCGATGGCTTGGCGTTGAACGGCGGGTCTGACTCGACCGGGACTCGGTTCCTGTCCCGGTCTGATGAGCAGAAAGCGGCGCGTTTCGACGGTAGTAACTTTGGTTTCCTTTCGGCGATTGAGGACGGATTTTGTCCTGCCGAGATAGACGTCGACAGGTGTTAAGTTGCGTGATGGTTTTAAGGGCCAATGAAGGCTGCCATGGCGTCCTTCAGCGCCCTTAGGAGATGGGCGTTCGAGAACAGCATGCGGTATTCATTATCTCGAGCCGACGCTAGATCTTGCCTTGCTCTGAGGGTGCCGGGGAGCGCCGCAGCCGCATTGCTTAGCTACAGGTCTCTTTCCTCTCTCGGAAATGCCCTATGCCGCTAGAGGCTTCTCAAATAAGTAGCGATGGCCTCGAGATCTTCTCCTGTCAGATGACTTGTGCCATGTTCGATCACGTCGATCATTTTGCCGCCGGATACGTCACCGTCCGGTGTCAGCCCGAGCTGGAGGTAGAACACTAGGTCGTTGAGGCTCCAATCGCGTATCGTGGATCGGCTGCCTGCAATGGCCGGGGCGCCAGATGAGAATGAACTTTTTCCAGCGCCCTCGAGTGCATTGGCGCTCATCCCGCCAATGAGATTTCTTGCAGTATGGCACTCGCCGCAGTGACCCGGGCCGTTTACGAGATACGCGCCACGGTTCCAGCTTGCCGACTCCGCTTCATCGGGAACGAACGGTTCGGGAGTGTGATAGAGGCTTTTCCAGACCCCCACGAATTGTCGGTTCGAGAAGGGCCAAATTAGTTCGTGCGGCTGGCTCGGCCTAGCGACCGGCTCGACCGTATCCAGATAGGCCTTTAGATCGACGATATCTTCGGTTTTGAAGCGCCCGTAGCTGGTGTAGGGAAAGCTGGGAAAATAATGCTCGCCATCCGGAGTCACACCTGCGGTCATGGCAACGTAGAAATCCTCGAGTGACATCGCACCGATGCCGTGTTCCGTATCCGGCGTGATATTGGGGGCGTAGAATGTGCCGAACGGCGTTTCCAGCCCGGCGCCGCCGGCCAGAAAAACACCACCGTTGTCTATATCGGTATGGCAGACGACGCAGCCACCCATGCGCAACACGTATGCCCCGCGCTCTACATCGGCCGAATAGGCGTTCAAATCAACGTTCTTTGCTGTTTGTCCCAAGCCCGGAAGAATGAAGGCGTAGCCGAATGCCGCGGCGGCGACGCTCATGCCGAATAGCCAGATAATAGGCTTGGTCATTTTTGACGTTCGGATAGCTAACATCAGACGGGTTCGCCTATCTCGGTTGCTTGTAGCTTTCTTCCTTTGGCTTTCGGAAGGGCTGATGACAGGATCCGCAGGATTTCCCGAGACTTTGCATCGCCATCGCGATATCTCGCATGTCGCCCTCTTCGGCCGCATTGGCCAGCGCGGCGCTAGCCTGAGCCATCTCCAAGTTCAATTCGACGAACTCGTCCATCCTGCTCCAGATCTCGGGCTGCGCGTCCGTCAATCCGTCGCTCACCTGTTCCTCGAATGCGGCGGGAACGAGTTCCGCCGCATTCTCGATGAGTTCCGCGTGTTCCGCTATGTGCTCGGTCAGCGGTAGACGCCCCTTAACGATAGCAGCGACGGCAGCCATGTGGCCGCCGATCGCCCGCATCAGATGCTGGCGATACTCGATGACGCTGTCGCCATTCGCGCGGGCATGGCTGCCTGGCATCGCAATCAATGCGCTTAGGGCCACCGCAGCAAGAAATCGACCCAGCATATGGACATCTCACTTGTGCTGAATTTCGGAAACGTCGTGGCAGGTGCCGCAGGCCGAGGTGTAGGGGATCGGCATCGCGTTGCCCGGCAATTCGCCTTGAACGCCGACGGTCGTCGTGCGCGGGACGTCGAACACGTGGGAATTGATATCCCCCTGCAGGTAGGCGTTTATCTCTTCGGTGAGCGCGTCATAGTAGGGCGGCGCGCCGACCATGCGTCCGAAGCGTCCCGAGTCACCTCCATGGATGGCCGTTCCGGGCATGTGGCAGTCGACGCAGCGCGTTCCTGCCGCGCCCTTCATCTCACTGCCGAGCTGGTGCTGCATGTGCGCGTTGATGTCGACGGCATGACAGTTCTGGCAGAGCGGCGACGACGCGTCGTCGGGATCGCCGACGAGCGAGCGCCGAATGCCGGTGCCGCCATGCATGTCGTGACAGTCGCTGCATCCGACCATCCGCCGGTCGTTCCGATACATGCCCGATTTCATGTAATCCGCGTATTGCTGGTGCGGATTGCGGGAATGGATGTCGTCGACCCAGATGTGACGGCCGGGGATGGGGCCGCGCGTCACGCTGTACTCGGTGATCATGGTGTGCCGGCTCAGCCCCGGCGGCATCATCTCGCCGTCCTCGTTGATCGGTTGGGTGTAGCCGAGGGTGGGGCCGCCCGGACCTTGCCGGCGGTCGTGACAGCGGCCGCAGACCGCCGTCTCCCGTTCGACGGAAAGGTAGGCGGGATTGACCATGTGGGACGGGAAGTTTTCTCCCAACCCGGCGAACGCCGCATGCTCGGAGCCGGGGCCATGGCAGGTCTCGCATCCGACATTGACCTCGTCCATCTCGGGATCGTCATCGATGTTGAAAGCGCCGTTCGGATCGTTGACCCCGCGTACAAGCGCCTGTCCCGTCTCCTCGTCGAGGTAGCGTTCGTACCCAGTGACATGGCAGGCGGCACACATCGCCTGGATCGTGTTCTCGTTCACGGCGGGCGCAGTGATCCGGTCATCGGAGGTCCCGTATTCGCCGTCCTCGCCCTTGCTCCACCAATAGTTGAACTTGTAGTCTCGCCAGACGCGTCGATTATGGGTCAGCCGGCGATCGTCCCCGTTGGGGTGGAATTGCAGTAGCGTATATATGCCTTGCCGATCCCCCAGTGATTCCGGGACCGAGACCATGTATCTCTGACGCAGGACCGCGCCTCCATAGACCATCTCGATTTTCAGATGGGCCGGGCTGGCAGGATCGCTTTCGTTCAGGCGGTTCTCGACCGTGATATAGTATTCGCCGTCCTGCGCGCTCTTCCAGAAATAGATGTCCGCGTATATCTTCTCGATCTCCACCCTATCATCATCGGCGAGGCGGATCTTGAACTTCACGTTGCCGCGGGCCTCCGGGTTGTAGTCGCCGATCTCGAGACGGGTGCCGCCGTCATGCGATTCAGCCTCGATCCACGACTCGAGTGCCTCGAAGAAGTCCGGGAACTGCGAGAAATCCTGGTGCGGTCCCGGATTGCCGGGACGTGACCATGCAAGCTTGTGCCCCGTCTGCTTCCATGCCGCCTGCTCCTCGTGACATTCCAGGCATTCGGTGCTGCCGATGTATTCGGCATGGGGCGGCGGGCGGCTCGACAGCTGGATCCTTTTTTCATGCCCGCGAAGCTCCTGCGCATCGTACGAGGCGCGGCTCTTGTCGCCACCGGGCAGGTGCTCGACATCGCCGTCGGCGATCGCGACATAGACGAAGAAGCGGCCATCCGGGATGTCGAATATCCGGAAATGACCCTGCTGATCTGTTTTTCCGCTAGGGAGCTGGTCGTGATGCCTTGCAATCGCATCTTCCAGAGGCTCGTCATACGCATCGGCCGCATATGGCTCATCGAACACTGCCGAGGCCGTTATCGGCGTCATGTCGATCATGCCAATCGGAACGAGGTAAACTGTAGCATCCGCGACGGGGAGGTCTCGCGAACTTACGACTCGTCCCAGGAGATCGTCTGTCGCTATAGGATCAGTGAAGCTCGGAAAAATCGGCTTGCCGTCCTGTGCAGACGCAATTCCAGTACTGAAGAGATATATAAGAACTGCGCTCAGCAGATTAGGAACATAAACCATCAGGCGAAAATTAAACTCCATCCTGCGCTCCACCATAGGTCGGGGAAACGGGCAACGCTCGCTTGAGACTGCCTGAAAATCGTCATTAAATTCCCGACGATTAGATTTACTAAATGATATGTGCGATCGCCCAATCGGCATGGGCCGATTTCCAGCGCTACTTACATCTAAAGTATCCTCTCATGTCTTTTCATCTACTTGTCACTCCTCGCTTGGCATACGGGGTGCGTCAGCGGCGAACCGCCAAGGCGGGTCGTGCATGAAATATGCTTGCGGCCAATGGCGGATTGCCTATCGACAGATTGACGTCGTCTGGCCTTTGCAGTTTGGTTTGCTGTATCTATGGGTGTTTGTGAAATACAAAGGACCATGCCTTCAGGGTCGGGGATCAGGGCCAGAAGTCAACGATGCTGTCGATGCTTAATGGGCGATATGACCCAACATTCATTCTGGCTATTAGTAACCTCCTTCGATTTTGTAATGGTTCAAAGGGTTTCCTCTTGGAATGCCTCCAATGAAGGGCCCTGTTTGCCGAGATGGATTTGTGCCATCATGAGGAGGGCGAATGACCTGAGACCCGTCTTTCCTCTGGTTTGACGGAGAATCCGTGGGTGATTTCTGAGGCTATGCAGCCTACTGTTCCAGTGCTGTTCTCATGGCAAATTCGGCGGGTGGGATGTTGCCCATAGCCGAATGGGGGGCGTTGCAGATTGTAATCGAGCTGCCATGCCTGGATCTGACGCCGGGCATCGCCGAGCGTCGAGAACAGCACCTCATTGAGCAGCTCGTCCCGGAGCCGGCCGTTGAAGCTCTCGACGAAGCCGAGAAAGATCATGGGGCCGCATGTCGCGTCACTGCTGAAAGCCGGTCCTTCCGTCTTGCTGAGTTTCGAGGCCAACACGTTCGAGGCGTGCGGCTGGACACGCAGTTCCGACAAATATCCAACTACTTCGTCGAGCCGACCCCTCAGGGGGTTCGAGTTCAGGCTGCACGGTTCGCGCGATGCATGATGGCCTGTCTCAAGCGCCGAAGCTGTCCGCCAGCGCCTCGAAGACCACTCGTAGGCGGCGGGACCGGGCGATGTCGCGATGGGCGACGATCCAGACCGGGAAGTCGACCGGCACGAAATCCGGCACGGCGCGCTCGACCAAGGGGTCGGCGTCGCCGATGCGGTCGTCGAGGATGCCGATCCCCATGCCCTGCCGCACCAGCTCCCACATCACCGTGAAGCTGCGGCACCTATAGGGAAAGTTTCCCGCGTCGAGGGCGAAGCCCTTGGTATTGAGCAGCTTCATGAGACTGCCCGAGGCGTCGATCTCGATGAATTCCGCCGAGGAGAAACCCGCGGCCGTGCCGGGCCGCCCCAGGCGGTCCAGGTAGCGGGGCGCGGCGTAGAGCCGCGCCGAGGCGTCGCGGACCCGGCGCGCGATCAGATCGGGCTCGGTCGGCCGGACATTGCGCACTGCGATATCCGCCTCGCGCCGCGACAGATCCGACAAGGCGTTGGACACCACCACCTCGATCCGGATGCGCGGTTCGGCCCGATGCAGCCGCGCGAGGATCGGCGGCAGAAGATAGCTGGCATAGGCGTCTGAAGCGGAGATCGCCACCTCGCCCTCTAGCGCTTCGGTCTGGCCCCAGGCGGCGAGATGAAGGGCGCGGGCGCCTTCGCCCATGATCCGCGCATGCTCGAGCAATTCGTGCCCGGAAGGCGTCAGGCGCAGCCCGCGGCCCGAGCGTTCGAACAACGCGACCCCAAGCTCGGTCTCCAGCGCCTCGACCTGCCGGCCAACCGTCGGCTGCGCCAGCTTCAGGGCGCGGGCGGCGGCCGAAAGGGAGCCTTCCTCGGCCGTCACGAGAAAGGCCCGAGCTCGGTTCCAGTCGAAGGTGACGCTTCGCCAATCCATGCAAATTTGCATACCAGTTCGGCAAGACCGGTCAATTCCCCGCAGGGACGACGGGGCGTAGAAGGTTCGCATGTCGCAACGTCACGCCGAAAGGAGACCCGCGATGCATGCTCTTCGAGACCCTTCCTCCCGCGCCTATGCCCGCCTGACCGGGTTGCTCTATCTCCTCATCGCCTTTGCCGGAGGCTTTTCGATCCTCTACGTGCCGGGCGTGCTGAATGTCGCCGGCGACCCGGCGGCCACCTTCACCAACATCGCCGAGCGGCGCGGCCTGTTTCATGCCGGCCTCGTGGGCGACGTGGTGATGATGACCGCCGAGGTGTTCGTCTCGGTCATGCTATACTTCATGTTCCGGCCCGTGAACGCGACGCTCTCGCTCGCCTCTTCCTACGCGCGGCTGATGATGGTCGCGGTGATGGCGGCGATGCTGTTCTTCCATGCCGCGTCGCTGGCGCTGGCCGACGGCACGGTGCCGCTCGACAGCTTCAGCGCGGCGCAGCGGTTCGAACTGGCCGGCCTGATGCGGCACGTCCACGATGCCGGCGTCTGGATCTGGCAGGTCTTCTTCTGGCTGCATCTGATGCTGTTGGGCACGCTGATCCTACGCTCAGGGTTCTATCCACGACTCTTGGGTTTCGGCCTGATCCTCGGCGGCACGGGCTACCTCGTCGACAGCGTGCAGATGTTCGCCCTGCCGGACGTCGCCGCGCTCGAAGCAGTGAAGATCGCGCTGCTGCTCGTCGTGACGCTGGCCGAGATCGGCTTCGCGCTCGGGCTGCTGATCCGCGGCCCGCACATCCCCGTATCGCGTCACGTCGCGGCCCGACCCCGATCGCAAGGAGATCTCCCATGAAACGCATCTGCATCGTCGGCATCTCGGGCAATACATGACCGAACACGCGCTGGCGCGCGGCTACGAGGTCACGGGCGTCTGTCGCCCGGAAAGCGTCGGCAAGCTCGCTCGGTTCGAGGGCCGCATCACCGTGCATCCCGGCCGCACCGACGACCGCGCGGTGATCAAGGCGGCCACGCGCGGCTGCGATGGCGTGCTGGTGGTTCTCGCGCCCTGGGGCGTGCATGACTACGCGTCAGGCACCGCGCGCGCCGTGCTCGACCTCGCCCCGCCCGGTGCGCGGTTGGTGTTCTCCTGCGGATGGCACATCAGCCGTTACGGCAAGGACTGCTACGGCTGGAAGATCCGCGCTATCGTCAGGTTCGGCACGCCGATCCTCAAGGCGCTGCGCCTCGTCGATCTCGATGATCAGGTCCGCGCGACCGACCTCGTCTTTGCCTCGGGGCGCGACTGGACCGTGGTGCGCGGCTCGGATCTCGAGGAGGGCCCGAGCGAGGGGTTGCCGGTCTGGGCCCGCCATGTCGGCGATCCGCTCCTTGCGAGCAACCTGACCCGGCGCACCGACTTTGCGCTGTTCATGGTGGCCGCGCTGACCGACCCGGCGCTAATCCGTGAGGCCCCCGCCATCACCGGATGCAACAGCGCCTCGTTTCGATCAGGCGAGACCGCCGCTGTCGGGGCTTTGCCTTCCGGGCGCTGAGTGGGTTTGCCTCCTGGCACAGGTGGGAAAGTGGATGAACGACGCTGTCGCCGCCATCGCCCCTCCGGCTCTTGCAATGGAAAGGCGTGAGCCGATGGGGCGGGGGCGACGCCAATCGATCGCCGCGGTGTCCGCCGGGAAGGCCTGAGCCGGACGGTCATGGTCCCTGCCTAACCGGGATGACGACAACGGGCCACTCCCAGGCTAGATCTGTCGCGCCTACGCTTTCGCAGAGGACCCGGAAGCGGCCTGCCGCGCCGCGTAGTCGCGCAGCAAGGTCACGCGCCGGGGCCTGAAGCTGCGCCCGTTAAGGCAGGCGTCCTCGATCCCCGGGGCGTGGAATACGCGCCAGTCCCGCCGCAGGCAGCACCAGGCCAGCAGCTTCAGCGCGCGGTCCGAATAGCTGAGGCCTAGTGGCCAGACCTCGCGTCGCGTGACCCGGCCCTCGAGATCGCGATACCGCATGTCGAGCGCCAGCTCCTCCCAGCAGGCGCGCCGCAGAAGCGACATGTCCACGCTAATATCTACGCGGGCTGGCGGCGGACGGAAGCTGCGCAGGACGGTGTGCATGGCTTGCCGCGACTGTTCGTCCGCCAGCGTGGCGATGATCCGAGCAAGAGCCATGCG
>Ga0310345_10001445_pt1 | contig 26412 bp, 25 predicted proteins | sample HC15DNA20500_MG_FD_204667 | JGI IMG/M metagenome (GOLD analysis project Ga0310345, IMG submission 204667) | Marine microbial communities from station ALOHA, North Pacific Subtropical Gyre - HC15-DNA-20-500_MG | ecosystem: Environmental > Aquatic > Marine > Oceanic | place: Pacific Ocean: North... | reverse complement strand
GGTTGTGAGGATAGGAACCAGGCTGAGAATACTCAGTAGTTTCCACGCTCTGTTCATCTGCAAATCCTCCTTAATACTGTTGAACAACTTGAAAGCACTCTAAAGCCCCAAACTCGAAAATACAAGTGCTGAAGAGACCGCGATACGCAACGGAGACAAGGTTGAAGTCCGCCACATTGCGCCAGGCCAGCGCCGTGATGGTCTCCGAGATCCAGCTGCCTTCGCCGCGCCGCGCCCAGTCAGGTGGCGCCCAGCACAGTGCCAGTACATCCGCCTGCCACTTTTCGATCGCGTACTCTGCGCCCGTTTGAACTCCTTTTGCAGCGATAGTAGAGCATCGTGGTCCTTGTCCTTCAAGGCTGTTCTCACCCGTACCATTGACACTGAGATTATGTGATCCAATTGTGGAACCAAACCCCTCCAACGCCATGGTCAAGGCCTTCGGCAGATGCGCATTCTTGTGGCGGTGCAGTGCCGTCGCCGAGAGCCCGAGCCGTCCTGCGATGCTGCGCAGCGGCTCGCCCCGAATCAACGGCGTCACGGCTGACGTGTAGGCAAACAGAGCAAGTACGCGCCATGGATAGATTGTAGCAAAGTGGAACGATGATACAGCGGCAGCACTCCTTGTTCCGCCATGCTCCGCCAAACTCGCCAGTGGTTCGGTCTCGGGTCCGTGCGGACTGGGCATTTTCCGAGAGCGCTCATTCTGGACGGTGAAGCGGAACAATCGCGACAGCTCGTGATGTTCGTGGGGCTGGGGATTCTGAGCGTTTTGCGGGGGACAGTGAGCAGGAGAGAGGGCGGGTAATTGAATTTGAAGCGGCTCGTTCGGGTGAACCGAAGCGCGAACGGGAGCAGAAGATGGATCTTGGGGACAGCTCCTCGGCAGACCGAAGGCAAAGTGGACCCCAAGGTACAGCGATAGGAAGATCAGATCCGGCGTCGGGCAAGATTCTGTTTAAGGTGGCGTACGACTCTTGGACAGCTGAAACGTTGCCCGACCCCAGAGGAGCCTCGTCAGCAAGCGTTTCAAGGGATTGTAAGACGCTCTTAGTTGTGCTTATCTCCTTTATATGAGCAGACTCTACTGCGCGGCCGTTGCTGTATTGGCAACACCGAACTCGTCGGCAGCCGAGGGGCGCCAATGAAAGACTTCGTTGCAATCGACTTCGAAACCGCCAATCCGGCACGTGTCAGTGCGTGTGCTCTCGGGTTCACTGTCGTCAAGGACGGCCAGATTGTTGAAAGCAACGGCCTCCTCATAAAACCTGTTGGCGGACATGCATCGTTTCAGACGAAGATCCACGGAATTCAGGAATGTGACACCGCCGACAAGCCCGCGTTCGGCGAGCTCTATTCCTCGCTATCCCATTTATTCGAGCTGCCGCTCGTCGGTCACAGCATGTTCGACAAGCAAGTTCTGAACGCTCTCTCCGATCATTTCGCCTTGCAGATCCGATTTGACTACACGGATTCGGCGTCGATCGCCAAAGAGAAACTTCCAAACCTCAAGAATCACAAGCTCAAGACCGTCGCCAAGTACTTCAAGCTGCCAAGCTTCAAACACCACGATGCTACAGCTGATGCAAGGGCCTGTGCAGAAATATTGGTCCGCCTGCAGGATCACGCGTCTCCAACACCGAATTGCGAAGGAGGGGAGTTTGAAGCACTTGCTGCATCGCTCCTCGAGGACGGCGAAGTCGACTACAAAGAAGCCTATCAGCTACTGTATTGGTTGGAAGAGCATCAAGATGAATCGGCAGACTTCGGCACTCTACTCTCACTCGTAAGGCAAACGCTTGCCGATGACATTCTAGAGGATATTGAAGGACAGGCTATCCAAGCAATGCTCAACCTCGCTGTGCATAACCGCTGCAAGTAGTCGGTAGCGCGCACGGACGCCGTCGGCTTTCACTTCACGCCGCACGACCTCCGTCGGACCTGCGCCACGAATCTGAGCGAATTGGGAATTGACGACACCATCATCGCCCGGATCCTGAATCACAGCTGGGTCGATCGGAATGTCACCGCGGTGTACAACCGGTTTCAGAAGCTGCCCGAGATGCGCCGGGCCTTGGAGAGATGGGGAGCGCGAGGCTGGAACAGATTGTCAGCGGCCAGCCGGCTAAGGTCGTCAAGATGCGCTAACCTTCCGCCTCCTCCGGAATGCCTGTTGCCGACAAGCGCCATCCCGGACAGTATTTCCGTGATGAGCGATAGCCAAAGTGCGGAGACACCTCGAAGGGTTTGCCGCAGTTGGCACAGTTGTGTAGCTTGACATCCCCAGCCACGACCAGGGCGAGTTGCAGCCACAACGCCGTTGCTAGGTCGGAGGGGCGGAACCAAGAACCCGACGCTGGTTTCGCTGTTTGTCAGCACGGACGACATGACCGTGAGCATGATCGAACTCGGCGGGGGCAAGATGGCGGATATTGAAGCGCACCCCGGAGATGAGGCCATTTTCGCCACGCGGGGACAGCTCAACGTGTACCTTCCCGATACGTTTGACTGGTATGAGCTGCATCCAAAGGACAGTCTCTTTATCCCGGAGGGCACCCGGCATCAATACTGCAACATGTCGGATGAGCCGGTGGAGTTCTTTTTCGCTGTCGCACCTCGCTACCGCTAGGTCAGGTCGGCCAAGACGTCTACGGCGCTGTTCAGAATCGTGGTTATCGAGTCTTTTGCCTCGCGTGCCCTGGGAGTCTTGGCAGAAAAGGCAAAGGATAAGGCGAGCGAGATCATTGCCACCCATTATCCACAACCGCTGAGCGACGAGCAAATACGGGAGATCGAGACCGTCCGGCGCTGGATCGAGGCGGGAGTCCCCTCGGACGAAGGAGGAGACGGCGCGGTTCGAGGAGCTGGTGCTGTCCATCTTGAGAGACAAAGTCTTCCTCTTGAATGACCCGGCATCCAGACTAGGTAGCGAGTGACCAGCGCGTGGCGTGGATGCTGACCTTCTCGCCAGGCTGGGCGATCTGATAGTAGACTGTGAGGAGCTCCCGGGGCTCGATCTCGGCCGTGGCTGGATAACCCATGTCGGTGTTGGGCGCATCGTCACGCAGGATGATTTCCTGGTCCATGGGCCAGGTTCTCCCGCCGTCCTCGGAGATACAGGCCCTGCAGCCGAAGGGCTCGGCTCGCCGTCCGTAGGTGCACAGGAGGCGCCCGTCGTTGAGGATCAGTAGGTGACCGGGCTGGTCGTAGCCGTACAGTGGAGTGGCTTCGGGATTGCTCCAGGTCCGACCTCCGTCCAGTGAGCGGCTGGCATAGTTGTAGCCGATGCTCAGATGGTGGGTGCGCAGGATGCAGTAGATCTCATCCTTTCCCACTTCGGCGATGTGGGGCTCGGTGAAGCCGTATTTCTCGAAGTCCTCCTCCGACACCGGAAGACTGCCAATCTGACGCCAGGAGCGGGCCTCGTCGTCGGACGAGGAGCAGACGATCGCCGGACCCCCCTCGAGCTCTGCCGTGCCCACGTAGAGGAGCCTCGAGTCCTGAAGCTGGATGGGACCGTGGGGGGCTGAGGCGATGCTGTCGACGGCAGGTTCCCAGGTCTGTCCCCCGTTGGTCGAGCGACGAGTCCAATTGCCAAGCCACCTCTGCCGGGTCTCCTCCGACAGCTTCCGGCAGTGGCGCTCCCAGCCGTCGATCTGATGGCCGGCCCACCTCTTCATCCCTCGGTAGTAATCGAGCTTCTCCCAGGTCTTGACGGTGAACCAGCTGACGACCAGGGTCCCCGACTGGAGCACGATCAGGCCGGCATCCCGGTCATCAAGCGGCGTGCTGTTGATGATTTCGGGCATGGACCAGGTGACTCCGCGATCCTGACTGCGGATCATCTCGGTCTTGCCGTAGGGACAGACGTGCTCTTCCCGGTCTCCCGAGAAGACGACCAGGAGATCGCCTTCGGCGGTTCGCGCGATGGTGGGCCAGGCAGGGTAGTTGTCGGGCTCTTTGCAGATGGCCTTGCTCCAGCGGATGGTGGCACCGGAGCCCGTCACCTGGGTTTTGGCCTGGGTTTTGGAGGCTTGGTCTGTCGGAGATCCTTCCTCCTGCTTGCCGGATCCGCGGCAAGCCTGCATCAGGGATAGGGCGGCGGCTGTACTCAGACCGCCCAGAAACTCCCGGCGCGTCGGGTGTTTCGAGCCCGACACCGCAATTGTCTCCGCCAAGCGCACTTCCCTTTTCGAGCCTCCTCCCTAGCGCAGCCAGCCCCGGGTTCTTCTCTGCTGGCGACGATCAAGTAACCTGCAACCTGACAACCTAAGGCCAGAGCGTGGGATTCTTACCGACTGGCTTCTTTGTCCACATCGCCTCAGCTTCCAGAGATTCGAGGCCCCTCCCCCTCTCATATAGGAACACACTCAGCCCACCAAAATCACTGACACATTTTAGCAATAGGGTCTGTCCCATTGCCCCTAGCAGCTGGCTATGGGACGGAGGGGACTCCCTACGAGCTGGCGACTCTGCTCCTACCGGAACCTGAGGGAGTACAGATCCGCATCCTCTATGACGAAGCACAGCCGTGCTGGCTGGCCGGTAAGGTCGTTCAGCGTTTGCAGGAGCCGGACTGGATCATCCGAAGATAGGGAATCTGGACCGTGGGTGAGAAGAGGTGTGATCTCTTCCAAAGTCCCAAGCCTCCCATTCAGGTGGAGCCTCGACTTCGTCTTGCGGACGCGGTGGACAAGATCGTCCTGATCCTTCAACCATCGCGGCCAGAGTCGAATCGTCTCGACGCCTGCATCGGCAAACGGCTCGATGCTGTCTGGATTGGGGATCAAACCAAGTTGTCGAGCCTCCGGCAACAACTCCCGAATCTGCCGCGCCTGCGCGACGCTTCGGACTCCGACAATGGTCCGCCCCGGTTCACCGAACTCGCGGACTTCCGCCGCAACTTGTTTCGCGTACGCCTTGCCTTGCTCCTTCAGGTCAAGCACCGGAGCGATCTTGCGGCGACACGCAGTTAACGCCTGACGCAACGTCGGGATTCGCTCGTTTTCATAGTCTGGATCAAACCAGGAGCCTGCATCAAGCTGTTTCAACTCGGCGATCGTCATCGCAGCGGCATTCCCCTTGCCATCCGTCGTCCGTTCGAGCGTCGTGTCGTGCAGCAGGAAAAGAACGCCGTCCTTGCTTGTTCTCACGTCCATCTCGACCGCGGTCGCACCTACTTCGATGGCGCGACGGATCGCAGCGAGCGTACACTCGGGCCGCTCGCTACTCGCTCCTCGATGAGCAATGATCTGCTTAACGTTACGGGCCGACTTCGCCAACTCATCGGAAGTCAAGAAGGAACTCAATGCCGCGAGCAGCAAGCCAAATGGCGCGATTCCGTAACAAGTCCTCGTGGTGCTATTCATCGGCTTCTCCTCGTAGGTTGGGATCATCTTCACATGGCCAGATCACTGAAGCAAATCCAGTGTCAGTCTTGTCCGGACTAGATTCGGAGGCCCGAACGGCTTGACTATTCTGTAGAAACGAATCCCACGATGGCGGCAAGAGCTGGAGCCAGTCGATCGAAACCAACCAGCCTCTCGGGTGCGACGTGATGTCGACGCGTCCAACCCCGGCACTCAGGTCAGTCGCTCCAGGTTCGTTTGAATCGGGAAAAAGAAAGCGGTTCCTCACACGAATGTATGCACGGTCTGGGGTAGAGGGAGGTCACCCAGGTAGTGGTAGAGATTAAGGTACGCGACTTAGCTTGGACTCTTGAGAATCCAATCGAGACCCAGGCGTCACCCGTACTTCGGTGACTCGCAGAGTGGGGTAAGGACGAGCCGACCCGAAGCATTGTTTTAGACCTGATAGCGGCGATCGAGACCGAGACATAAATTCTGAGTTGTGATAGTCGGCACCCGATCTTACGGACAGCGTCCGATTTCATTGCGCAATCGAATGACCGGTTCCGCCTACAGGCGGACAGTCAAATCTCCCCCGAAAACGTCGAATGAACTCCCGCTAACGGCCAAGAAACGGCCCGTAAGATTCAGCCCGTCCCTCGACTCGGCGTAGGCCAGCCTGCGAGATTCCTCCCGGATATCCGCCCGGTACCACATGCGAAACTTGCCCTGATCGTAGAGAACCGAGCCGTAGTAGCCGCAAGCCTCCGGTTCTTCCCAAGGCTGGTTCGGAATCAGCAGGGGCCTGCACTGGTTCGCCTTTACCACCCTGCCTGGAGTACGCTTGAGATGAGATCTCGTGTCGATAACGTGATCATCTACCAGGAGCTGTTTCTGGAGACCGATTCTCAGCTCCGGTTGGCACCAGACCCGAAGTGGCAAGATGACGACAAGCGCAACCACCAGGAATGGACCTGATAACCAACGCAGCAAATGTCTGGTCGATCGTTTCAACGCTGAGCGAACTCCCTGCAACCAAAGGACGGGGCCAGGGTAGGGCAAGAAGGAGACAAAAGACGAGGTACGGGCGGCGTGCTACACTTCTGCCGATAGTCGATAAACTGGATCTCAATCCCGAAAGAACGAGGAATCTGGACATGAACAGCAATAAACAAGCAGCAGTCGCCCTTTGCCTGTTCGTCTCTATTGCCAGTCCCGCCGGCGCCCAGGATCAGGAATCCATCGACGGCGCCGTAATCTATGACTACGATCCAGCGACGAAGCTGGGCGATGCTGTATTCGGGACGCTCATCTCCGATCTGGAACACGATGCCCCGGGTAGAAACTCTCACGGGGGACCCGTTTGCCTGGAGTATCCGAACGGTCAGATCGTCGCCTTGTACATGAACAACAGCGACCACAATCTGGATGGTTGGAGCGAGTACGCAGTGAGTCGAGACGGCGGCAGGAGCTGGGACATGTACAACAGGTTTCCGTATTCCCTCGACGCCTACCTGAGAGATCTCAGCCGCCCGGCCTTCGTCGAAGCGGGCCTGGTCACCGAAAAGGGGACGGTGGTGCTCTTCATTAGCCACTTCGAGGATCGCGAACGAAGCATGAGCGGCTTCATGAGGAGCTTCGACCAGGGTGTCAGCTGGACCGGCTACGAGTCTCTCGATGGCTCCTTCGTCGGCTATCCGGTGGGCACGGTGGTGGACGGGAGAACCAACTACATCGTGCTCGACTCCACCAATAACACTTCTTCGGTATTCTTCGGTAGGGGACCCCACGTTCTGTACGTCAGTACCAACGACGGGCGAACCTGGAAGAAGCGGAGCACCCTCCCTCTTCAGGACGAGAAATTCTACGGGGCGCTGACCCTGATGGGGAATGGCGGACTGCTGGCTGGAGCCTACGACAGTGACGATGAGTATCACTTCTACTACTGCATCAGCATGGATCAGGGACGTAGCTGGAGTGAACAGAGGAGGGCACGCGTCGACAAGGGGGTGCGAGACCCTGAGCTGGCCTATCTTGGGGGACGATATTATCTGCATGGGAGATCCGGGGGCCACGGTGAAGGAGACGATCGCTTCGTGCTGTATCAGTCGACTGACGGAGAGAACTGGGGCAGCGGACTCATCGTAAGCAGCGACGAGGAAGGACCCGACAGCTACAGTGCCAACTGCCGGATCCACACCTACGATGACGATGTTCCAGATGAATTGATGGTGCTGTACAGCATCATCTACAAGGGTCTCGACACCAACGAGTACGTCTTTTTCATAAAGCCCAACTAGTGTCCACTTAACGCGACCGGCTGAGACATCCTCAATAGAACGCGGTATCGGCAGGCACAAGTGCCCTGTGTCCAGGCGGCGGTCCGCAAAAATCCGATCCGTGTGGATCTGAAGGGTATATTCTCTGGCGATTGTTAACGGGTCGTGACCTTATTGGCCTGCATCTTGTCGCACCTGGAGAGGTTCGTCGCCGTGCTCGGCGATCCACCTGCGTGACCACTCGACCGTTTCCAAGTTCAGGTCGCAGATGTTGGTGGCCAGAAAGATCATGCCGTCGATACGGCCTTCGTGCAGCCAACGAAGTGCCTGCGTGCACTGCATCTTCATCGACTCGAGCGGCAGGGGCCGTCGATTGCCGAAGTCCCACATGTACAGGCCCAGCAGCCTCTTCTTGCCGCTCGGCACCAGCTTTTCGTACTTGGCGAAGTTGGTCTCCAGGTTGGCCAGCTCCGGCGCCCGCCACGTCCACAGCGAAACGCTGTCGCACAACTCCAGATGCGGTAAGATCCGCTCGTCGAGCTGGTGCGTGTAGAGCGTCACGCCCAAGTCAAGCCGACGACTGGCCACGCCCATCTGTTTGCGGAACTCGTGCAGCTGTGCGACCGTTATCGCCGCCAACGGTTGTCCGTCTGGGAGCGGACGTCCGACTTCAAAGTGAAAGAAGTCGTCCATAAAGACGCCCGTCAGGTTCGGCATATCCTGGGCGAGACTCAGTACATGCTGGCGTTCTTCGGGCGATGTAAGACCACTTGCACCGGTGATCGACCACACCACGCGCTCCAGGCTCTTGAAGGGAATGGCATACTGTTGGAACGGCGGCTCTGGCCTGTCGTGGTAACGGATGAAGATGATATTTGGCACGCCAAGGAAGTGCGCGCCCTCGACCGGCGTGATCCGTGAGTTGCCAGGTAATCCGTAATTGCCGTTGTACACGCCCGCTTCGTGCGACCAGGCCCATATACACTCCCGTACCGTATGCGGCGGCGCTGCCCAGGCAGCGGTGGACTGAGACCATACGCTCCAGGTAATAGCCAACGTCGCCAGAATGAACCAAGATCTGGAATCTGTCATGTCACCTTCCGGTTGGAATCGATTTGCGGAGCATAACTGCCCCCGTGCGAGTTTTTTGAGCAGCGCGTCTATCTTACGTTTTTCAGGACCACGATGATTTCACCCCTTCCCGACGTAGCAGGCGCTTAGCGAGTAATCATACCTTCCGATACCTTCCCAAAGAAGCTGAGAGCGAACCGATGGTACAAGCAGATGGCATGACGCATCTGTGGACTGTGCGAAGCTTCTATCACCTAAGCCATATGGACGTATATCGCCCTACCCGGAAACTGACAGCTCGCCCGAAATAGAACGTCGGCTCCTGGCCGTTTGCAGTAGTTCACTCGACATTTCAAGGGAAAACTTAAATGTCCGCTTTTAGGTGCGGAAGCTGCCGTCAGATCTGATCGCCATCGAGGGACCGGAAACGCCTAAAAGCGGACATTCAGATTTTCCCAAGAAACGTCGAATGAACGACCGCTAACGGGCCAGGAACAGTCATTGCGCGAAAGCCAAGCGATCATGCGACCACGAAAAACTTGTTGCTGAAAAGAATGGGTCGCCTTTTCGAGAAACAAGGACAAGGATGGCAGTTTCAAGCACACGACCAGCTTCGCGGCGAACGACATTCCGAGTGTCATAAGAGCTTTCCGTACTTGATCCGGTTGTACGTCTTGATGATTCGCTGCTCGTCCAGATCCACCGCTCACCTCAGCCTTCGTCCACGGCTACGTCGTAACACCCTATAGGCTAGGAAAGGACCTTGGCACCATCCTACGCCTTGGCAGCTTTGGGCAAAACACTGCAGTTTGCCGACAGATGGGTCGTTCACTACAAAGCCTATTTGCAGGGGCATCGGCCACCCTGCTGCGGATGCTCGTCGGTTATCTGTGGGAAATATAACCGGCTATTCTGGGAATCATGGGAATGTCGGGACAAGTTCCAAGAACCTACAACTGCCTTAGAAGACAGGGATTATCGGAAAACTCTGGCCAGATGGGGGTTTGGAAGAAAGGGTGGCCCACGCATTCGTAATGCGTAGGTTGGAGGTTCAATTCCTCTCGCCGGCTCCAGTTTTTTCAATGGTTTAGACGGGAGCAGAGGCATATACCCGGGCGATACCACGTGTGTCAACAAGAGACCAATCTGCATCCGGAACTTCATCGACGTCTTTGGATCCCGATTTACCTATACTGTACGTGGAGCTTCATGCCACCCACCTGAGCCGTCAATCGACCGGCTGAATTCGTTCCAGGGGCACACCTGAATCGGTTGATCCCCCGACGCATCATGCCAGCTTCGAGATCTGCGGCAAAGACGTCGAAGCGGGTGCGAGTGATTCGGCCTGGCGGCACATCGACTCCGTTGACCTGGACCTGTTCGCCGGCGCCGATCCCGCCTACGTTGAACTCAAGGCGGAGCTCCTTCAGTGATCCGTCGGCAGCCGCGGCATGAAGGTCATCACCGACCACCAGCTCGACCTCTCGCCCCCCGATCAGGCGCACGGGAAACTGGCTTTCCGGGTTGCTGTAACCGATGTACGTGAGCGTCTCTCCGCTGTCGGCCAGATAGACCTTGTCCTTTTTACGGAGGGTTTCGACCGCTCCGATCTCCTGAAGGCTCGAAGCATCCGAAGCTCCCCAACCAGGGTTTACCTCCTGACCGGGCACACCGAAGAAGTTGAAGAGGTAGACACCGTCGGCGCTGAGGGCCCAGAAGTTGCTCGCAAGACTGCGCACCTGGACCGGCCCGCGAAAATGATTCACTCAGGGATAGGCGCGCACGCGATGTCGCTGAGCAACGTCTATGAGTTCCTTCAGCCTCCCCAGCATCCGGCATGTAGCCGCCGCCCACGATCAATAGATCCGGCAATCCATCCACAAGCCAGCTCTCGGTGTCCAGTCCACTACGCCGAGCGATGGTGGTCGTGTCGGGTACTCGAATGGCCAGCAGGTAGGGTCGGCCGCGCTCGGTACCGATCTGGTTGAGCGTGTTTCGCACCTGACCTACGAACTCCGTCATGGCCGGCGCATGCTGTCTTTACTCGCTAATCCTGAAGAACAGCGGGTGTCGATAATAGTCCAACTCGCGCCCGTCGAAGTCGTAACGAGAGCAGTACCAGCGTATGAATTCCAGGAAGTGTTCGCGTACATCTGCCTTGCCCGAGTTCAATCCGCACCAGAACCAGCTCATGACGGAATCTTCGGGATAGACCGCCCTTCCACGCTTCATCGAATCGGCGTTTCCCAGCAAGAGATCCGGCCGCTTCTGCTTCAGCGGATACGTCAGTTCCCCCAGACAAGTGGCCGTTATGCCCCGCAAATCGATTCCGATCGGAAAGTGATCTGACAGATCCCAGATCTTGATCCGAGTGGAACTGAAAGAATCAGCTTCAAGCCAGGGCAAGGACGTCGATGACTCGCTTGCGCATCACGGCCGAATTGACATCGATTCCGGTCCAGTACTTGATGCTGATCACTCCTTGGTTGACCAGCATTCCCAAGCCATCAATCACCGTGCAGCCCCGTTGCTCTGCAGCCATTACCAACCTGGTTCGGAGCGGATTTGGAATCACATCAGCCACCACCATCTCCGGCCGGAGACTTTTGATATCGATCCTCAGTTGGGCATCGACATCGGGGTAGAGCCCGACCGAAGTGGCGTTGACGACCACGTGTGTTTCGTCGGGGATCCCGTAGTCGCCGATCCACTCGACGAAGTCCGCCTGAGCCAGTGTGCTGGTGTTCAACAGGTCAGCCAGCTCCCGACCCTGCTGCGGGCTGCGATTGACGACGGCGATGCTGTCTGCACCGGACAGGGCCAGTTCCACTCCGATTGCCCGCGCTGCGCCCCCAGCTCCCAGAATGACAATGTTCTTGCTTGCTGGATCTACCCTTTCACGAAGGGACTTGAGGAATCCCTTTCCATCGGTGTTTTCCCCGATATACTGCCCGTCGCGGCGGACAACGCAGTTGACGGCTCCCATGATCGAGGCCGACTCACCCAGACCGTCCAGATGTTCGATCACGGCCACCTTGTGGGGTAGCGAACAGTTGAAGCCGGCGAAACCGAGCGCCCGGGCCCCCTTGACGGCATCCGCCAGGGCTTCGGGTGGGACTTCGAAGTTGATGTAGCACCAGGCAAGCTGATGATGCCGGTAAGCAGCCTCGATCATTTCGGCAGTGGGGTTTTCGGCCGCGGGCTGAGCAAAGGATGCCGTGATCTGCTTCAGGAAGTTCAGGGGCGACAATGTCTCATCCTCTCGTCTTTCCACCGATCTTGCAGCCAGGAAGGCAGAGGTGGTTCGCTGCTTTCGCGGCGCAGCGACACTAGTGTAGCACTAGCTCAGGACACCTCAACCTGGGTGAGCTGCAGATCGTCGTCCAGACTCCGCTGCGGCGGGATGCCAGTCGCTTGCAGTCGTCTGTGGTAGTGGCGCACAGCTTCCTCGGGAGCAAGGTTGCCGTCCGCGAGCGCTCGCAGAACGGAGACGAACGCGAGTTGGTCTTCAGCGTTGTTGATCTTGCGGCCGAACAGCGCCGCGCGGCCGCCGTACTTCTTCGCTTCCCACAGCATGCGGAACGCATCGTGCGTTGTACCGGCCGGCCCCCCGAGGATACCGACGATGAGCGTTGGATCATAGTGCACCATTTGCTCCATCGCCGCCGGGCCGAAGTACGGTATCTTCAAGAACAGCGGCCGGCCGCTCCGGGGGACGCCGGCCAGGCAACGCGCGATGGAATCGTTGACAAAGCGCGCGTCGTCGTCCAGCTTCTTTCGCGGAGCGTTGGGTGCGAACACCTCCAGGAAATGCCGAAAGCCCTTCGCTTCCGCCTCGACGCGAAACTCGCGATAGCTGGCAAGCGCTTCACGATCGAGCTGAGCGTCGTTGTTGAACGTGATCGAATACAGGCCCAGATCGGCACCCAGGTTGTGCACTTCCTGGGAAGACGACGCTCTCCCGCATTGAATCTGGTCGATGGTTGCTGTGCGAAAGGCCAGCGACGATTGATTTTTGTAGTTTCCACTCAACCCCAGCCAGATGTCGGTGGTGTCGTTGGCGCGGACCGCGGGCGTGACGGTCGAGCCGTCGAAGATGCGTTCTTCTATCGTCAGCCGCTCGCTGACGCTGGCGCTCATCAGCATGATGTCGACCAGCCCCTGCTCGGTGATCTCGCGGATCGACCGCCGGTATTCTTCGAGGCTACGAAAGGGGAAGCGGTCCCTATCCGCTCCGCGGTTGACGCCCGGCGCACCAATCCCGAACCCCATGTCGGCATCTTTCGCGTCGGCCAGGATGAAGTCGTCGGCCGACGGGTCGCTGAGAATCCGTTGGAGTTTTTGATCGAGTGATTTCTCCATAGCTGGCGTCCTTGCTCCCTGTTTTCCGTTCGCCTCCGCACGATACGCTATATTAGAACGAACCCCGCGATGCGTCGATTCGGGGAAAGGAGAACCGAGCCAATGAGCTACCGGTTTGATTGTGTCGTCTGCGGTGAAGTGTGCGCGGACTTGCCCCTGAGGCCCATCGACCAGCACAAGCCGCTGCGCGAGATGTAGACCGTGCCCATCGAAGCGAGCCGGCCGGGCAGCGGCGGTATCGTTTCCAACAGCGGCATCGCGATGGCGCGGCTGGGGTTGGCCGTGGGCGCCTTCGGATACGTCGGCGATGACGTGTGGGGTGACATGTTGACCCGTCTGTTCGCTGACGCCAGCCTGAACACGCAGCATATGTTGCGGCACCCCAACTTGCCGACGAGCATCAGCGTCGTGTTGGTGGGTGACGATGGCGAACACACATTCGCGTATCATGTTGGCGCATCGCGCGCGTTCGACCGCGCGACGGTTCTCGCACATCTGGAACTGTTCCGGGGCTCCATATTCGCGCTTTTCGGATACTACGCGCTGATGCCGGAGTTGGAGCATGATCTTCCCGGCGTGCTGAAAGAAGTCCAGCAGTGCGGTTGCCGGACGGCGCTGGATGCGGCCGGCGGAGGAGGAAAGATGCAGCCGCTTGACCGTATCCTGCCGCACCTCGACATCTACGTCCCCAGCTACGACGAAGCGCAGTCGCAAACGGGGGAATCCGATCCGCAACGGATGATCGCGGTCTTCCGAGAGTTCTGTCAGGGCGGCCTGTTGGGCGTGAAGCTGGGCGACGAGGGCGCACTGTTGAGCCCGGCCCCCGACGATTGGATTCAAGTGCCTCCGGTCGAGCCTCCAGGCCCGGTTGTTGACACGACGGGCGCCGGAGACAGCTTCTACGCCGGCTTGATCACCGGGCTGTCGCACGGGATGAGCGTCTACGACGCCGGCCGGCTGGGCGCAGCGGCCGGTGCCTGTTGCGTCACGGCCCTTGGCGCCACAGCGGGGTTGCGCAGCTTTGAGGAAACACGGCAACTTGCCGGGGTCCCATTTCGGGGCTAATTCTTCCAAATTCAGTGTCTAACACACTTCACCTCGCAACACCTTCCGGTCCCAGGGGTTAGTCCCTGGGTCCAGATACCGGTGGTCTGACTAGGACCTTACCGGGGGGATACAATCCCCTTGAGGGAGAACCATTCCCAGGTCTCCCGCTACGCTCAATCGGCCTCTTCATCACGCCGGTGAGATCGAGAGTAGCCAAAATCAAACTCGAAACATCACTTGTGAATCGACTCATGAGAGACTACTATGCCTCGCTCAGCGACAAAATCCTCGATCCCGGAAACTCAGTACGTAGGTTCAGCGCGTAACTGATGGCACCGCCGGACAGCATGGTTCATGATCTGAGATCAAACGCCCGTCAAGACAAGATTGCCGGGTTCAGAAGGGTCCGGGCTTTGCACGTTTTCGTGAAAGCCAGTGCTCTCCTGCTGCTATTCCTGAACTGCGTCGGCTGTGGATCTGCGGAGAAGGGACCAACCTCTGCACCGCTTCCTCCCCCGAAGGTGCGCCTCGAAACACTGACGGAAGGCTTTGCGTTCGACCCGGTTGACCGCGGCCTCTTGGTCAGCGATAACGGTCCGAAAGGCCATGACAGTCTGACGAAGGCACTTCCCGGCGAAAATCTGGGCTGGCCCCTCGCGTGGGGTAGGGTCGATTCGTGGTATGAACGTTTTGCTTCGTGGTGGCTGGGACAACGCTTTCGTCCACCCCTGTGGGAAAGCTTCGCAGAGCACACAGTACCAACTGCCGTCCAAGTCCTCGTCGACGATAGCTACGGTCCTGCTATGGCGGGACGAGTCCTCGTGGGGGAATACGGAACAGAGCGTGTCAGACAGTTCTCCCTGCCCGAACGCACACAACACTCAGGCCTCGGTGTTGGTGAGTTTCTCGGTGGATTGTCCGGTATCGTCGATCTGCAATTCGGAGCAGATGGGCGCCTCTATATATTGACGACGTCAGCGCTTCACCGGGTTGAAGTCGCCAGCACGGTGCATCGCCAATAACCGCTTCTCCGCAGAGGCTCCCATCGATGTAACCCAGGCCTCGGGAGTCCCACTACAACTCGAAGCCCAGCCGCTAGTTTGTCAGCCCCGCACCACGACTCTTTTTTCTTGATTTCCCGCAGTAGCCGCAGATTATCGTGTATCTGGGAAACAGCGCAAGGCCGAAAGTAGAACCTCCTCAAACGTCCACACGATAGCCACAAACGACCCTTCTGCATCCTCCTGGTGAGAAGCTCCGCTCCACTCGCCCTTTGGTCCCTTTCTTGCCTATCTTCATACCCGATCAGGCCTGGTCAGAGAGTCGAAATCAATCGATTCCGTTCAATAAACAGGGGAGGTTATTTGCTAACCAGGAGGAAATGTATGATTACTCACAAACGATTTTTCCGCAGAGTCTGATCCGGTTTCTTCTTGCAGGAATCCTGCTCTTCAATTCGGTCACCCTGGGGCCTGCTAAGGAAGGAAAGAAAAACCCAAAGACCCGAGAAGTTCCTATCGGACTCCGCTTGCCTGATGGGCAAGAACTCCACTTCACCGACTTCGCGCGGCTCGAGGCGGCCTTGGGAAATGGCGACGTTTCTTCAGGCGGCTCCGGTTGCCTGGGGCTGAGTCCTCTTCATTTAGCGGTGGTCCGGCACCCTGGACAAGGTTGCCACCTTGCTGGATGGTGGGGCGAACCCGAACGCGAGGACACCGGAAGGGTTGACACCTCTCCACCTAGCAGCCCAGTCCGGCTCCTACGATGTGGTGGCTCTTCTGCTTTCGGAGGGAGCAGATCCGCATGCTACCCTGAGCAACAACAAAATGGCTTTAATGCACTCTATTCCCCATCTTCGTGTATTTCTTGCGAAGGGAAAGAGCAGCAGGAAGCCAGCCGGAAGGAGATTGCAACTCGATTTCTCGAAGCGGGGGTAGACCCCGATGCACGAGACATAGCCGGGGTTTCAGCTTTACACTACGCTGCGATGAGTCCGGACGCCCAGGAGGCGACGGCCGAACTTCTGGTGCTGGGAGCAGATCCCCAAGCCCACGATCACGACGGTGTTCCGGTTTCGTTCTATGCTTCGTTTGCGGGGAATACAGGGGCAGCCGAATTGACACGGCTGGCGGCCGGGGACCCAGTGGATGCCGTTGCTCCTGAGGGGAAAACCAGAGAAGAATGGATCTCGGCCAAGAGAACGGAGATGGATGCCTCGAGACACTCTTCCAAGCCGGCAATCATTACCGGCCCGGCTGCATCCGCACCGGCCGGAATCAAGTTTGAGTACGGCTGTCACTATTGGCATGGCATGTGCCATAGTAGGGACGGTAGGCTGTGCTATGGGGTGTCTATACATAACGGGTCCCTTTAGCTTTCCTCTGCGGCCCTTTTTGCAGCGTAGCTGCTTATACTGGCTGTTGGGAGGCGATTGAGCTTATTTGCGGTCCCGGGCAGGGTGTCACCGATGGCCGGATCAAGAGAAACCAAACGCTAAGTTCATCGTTTTTGCTTGCTCGCCTCTCGGCTCAGAGCCGAGGGGCGAGGGCTACTCGGAGAAAGATGGAGACCATGGATAGCGTGATCGAAGAGATTCAATAATCGTTGGGTCATCCCCTTTGGTTGGAATGGACGCTAGACATCGACAGTAGGTGGAACAATGGATCCGAGACTTTACGTTTTACTAGTTTTTCCCGTCGTCATCATTTCGCTAATCCTGCTGGCTCGATATTTAAGACCTGCACGATTTCCAGGATACGCCGATTCAGGAGCGAAATGCCTGCAGCATAGCCCTCGCGACCTTCTTCTTGGGCTCCTCCAGCTTAATGATTGACCTCAGCACGTTTGCCAATCTTGAGACGCTGATATTGACTGGCATTGTGTTTCCTGGGTTGGTGGCGTTATCTATTCTGTGGACAAAAGGGAAACTGAGAGGGCATGAAATTATTTATACAACCAAAAGTATTCGGACACACTCTGTGTTGGTTTTCCTGTCCGTATTCGTGAGCATCTTTTTCCTAGCCAAGTTCGGATCATCGCTTAAGTAATACACATGGATCGTCTCGGGATTACTCTTATCTTTCTTCTTGGGAAGAATCTTCAATTTTCTCTACGTGCTGAAGCTGGAAAAGAAGCTCGGTCAAAGAATAGTCGAGAGGAAAGAGGTCTAACCAATCGATCAGCTGCCCGCACTGATCGGTGCGTGACCCGAGATGCAACTGAGCGTATAATTCGCTGGATCACCGACTTCAGGACAGGCGCCTCCATAGCAACCCAGAAGGTGCCCACGGGGCACTGCTGGCGCCCTTAATCTCCCCTGCCCTGAACTGAAGTTTTGACCTGAATGCTCCAGCCATGATTTCAGCAAGCGACTCGTCTGACAGCTCGGCTACGAATATCCGATACCAGGTGTTGGCCTGGCTTTGCCTGGCCGCGGCTCTGGCCTACATCCAGAGGAACTGCGTCTCCGTGGCCGAAAGCACGATCCGCGGAGAGCTGGAGCTCACCAAAGAGCAGATGGGCTGGATCCTGAGCGGGTTCTTCTGGAGCTACGCCTCCTTTCAGGTCCCGGCCGGCTGGCTGGGTGATCGCTGGGGCTCTCGCCTGACCCTTCCGCTGTACTCTAGTGTATGGTCCGGCACGACAGCGCTGTCTGCTCTGGCTGGGACCTTCGTAACGGTTTGGCTGGTGCAGGTATTCGACCTCGGCTCTCCGGTGTGGTTCGCATGGCTGTGGCTCCTTGCCTTTCGTCTCACAGCCGGAGTCGCCCAGGCCGGTTTATTCCCCTGTGCAGCAGTGATCCTGTCTCGCTGGGGACCTTCGACCTGGCTGGGCACCGGAGGAGGACTCCTGGGAGCCTCGATGCAGGTAGGCGCCATCGTGGCGGCCTTTCTCACCGGGATTCTCCTGGAAAAGGGTCTCTCCTGGCAGATGGTGTTTCTTCTCTTTTCCATTCCGGGCGGCCTTTGGTCCATTTTCTTCTATCGGTGGTTTCGTGACAGTCCCAGCGATCACGCCAAAGTCAACGCGGAAGAACTCGCGCTGATTGCCAATCCTGGCGTGAAGAAGGAGGAACTCAAAGAAAAGAAAGCCGTCACTACCAACTCTCGAGCACCGTGGTTGAAGCTGGTTACCAGCCCTCCCATGTGGTGTATCTGCGGCCAGCAATTCTGTCGAGCGGCGGGCTATATCTTCTTTGCCAGCTGGTTTCCGACTTTTCTTCAAGAGTCGCGAGGCATTTCCCTGGCCGAATCGGGGATCCTGACAGCCATACCCCTGCTGGCCGCGCTCCTCGGCGCACCTCTAGGAGGAATCATATCCGACCGCATCTACTCGGCTACGGGCAGCGTCGACATCGCTCGGAGGGGAATGGCAGTCGTTTGCATGATCGTCGCTACGCTCCTGATGGTCGCTGCATGCCTGATTCTAAATCCCCACGGTGCGGTGATCATGATGGCAGCAGGAGCCTTCTGCCTTTCGCTTGCCGGTCCGCTGGTGTACTCGGTTACCATCGAAATGGGCGGACGATCCGTGGCAACCGCCTTCGGGATCATGAACATGTCGGGAAATCTGGGCGCAGCCGCTTTTCCCGCCGTGGTCCCCTTTCTATTGGGACCGTCACAGGAGGACTGGGGCCCGGTCCTGGTCGTATTCTGCTTCTTGTTTGCGGTTGCCAGCCTTTTCTGGCTGCTGCTGAAACCCCATGGCACCTTCGAGGGTCAGTCTCTCTTGAGAGATTGATGGCGAAACGTCGTGGCTCCACATCTGCAGGGTTAGTTGGAGGGAATCGAAATGGTTTCCATTCTATGGAACGTCTTCTTACTCAGCATCGCTGTTTTCGTAGTGGCCCACGTACTACCCGGAATCCGTTTGAAGAGCTTTTCTACCGCGATCCTGGTCGCCGTCGTGTACAGCATCGTCAATACGATTCTTGCCTTTTTTGCTTTTCCATTCATCTTGATTACCCTGGGGCTCTTTCTCCTTGTTATCAACGTCCTGGTCCTCTGGATCACGGACAAACTCATCGAGGACTTCGAAATCGAGAATTTTGCCACCACGATCGTAGCGGCTCTGCTGATCACACTCTGCAATTTGCTTCTTCGCTGGGTCTTCTGAGCGCGCGGGCCGCACTCGAATCGACGTCCGTTTCGCGAGATTGGCTCAGTGTATAATCGCGGGACTGAAGTCGGGACTTCGACCTTCTCCGAAGAAAGGGACAATGACGTCATCTCAATCGGTTCTGAGCGCCGTCCTCGCAATTACAATTTGTGGAGGCTGTGCGAATAGGCCTCCCACAGTGAGTTGCAAGGTGAGCCAAACCTTCATCATCGAGGGTGAAAAGACCAGAATTGAAACCAATGCCACCGATCCCAACAAGAAGGATCGGGGTCGGCTCTCTGTGTCCTGGTCAAGCAGCGCTGGGTCGATCACTCAGAAGAATGGATCAGCGGAGTTCGACTCCACTGGTTTAGAGCCGGGAGAGTACGTTGTCTCCGCGGAAGTCTCGGACGGAGAAAACACCGCATCCTGCTCTATCAACATCCAAGTCGACAAGCGGTTGCAGCCTCCTCAGGTTGCCTGCGAGCCCAGCGAAATCGAAATAACGGAGCTGGAGTCGACGACGCTGCAGGTGGATGCGTCAGATCCAAATAACGACCGGCTTTCCTATGAATGGACCATCGACGAGCAATACGTCTACAACGATCTCAGCGCCCTTCTCTTTGAAGCTACGCCCTTGGGACGAGGCACCCACACGGTCCAAGTCACGGTGAAGGACGTGGACGAAATGGCCGCTATCTGCGTCTTTAATGTCACCGTCAAGCGTAGGCTCAACCGTATGCCGAAAGTTGAGTTGACACTCGAGAAGTCAAAACTGCACGTCGGCGACACGGTTGGGGCCAGCGCCGTTGGCAGTGATCCGGACCAGGATCCCTTGAGCTATTCCTGGGCGCTCGACGGACAACCTCGAGCGGAGACAAGCTCGCGAATTCGTATCAACACGCGGGGCCTGAGTGCCGGACTTCACACAATACTGGTTGCCGCACATGACGAGCGCGATGGCCGCGGCGAAGATTCAAAAAGGATCTCGCTTAGTGAAAGGATCGTTATCCAAATCGAAGAACTCCAGCTCAGTCCTGTTGAGGCAGGTAAACTGAGCAAGATCGCTCAAAGAATGCGCGAGAGTCCTGAGCTCAGAGCAACCATCACGGGACACACGGACGACCGAGGTGGCGAGGAGGCAAACCTGCGCTTCGGGCGTCGTCGTGCCGAAACGGCCCGGGATTATCTTGTGGCTGAACATGCCATTGATGGCGGCCGTATCGCCATTTCGAGCCTGGGCGAAGCACAACCTCTGGCCCACAATGCAACTCCGGAGGGAAGAAGGGTAAACCGGCGGGTGGAAGTCACCTTGTTCCAGCCTTGAAACCGATCACCTCGAGCTAAACCCGTGTGCGCTCTCTGCTTTGAGCGAGAACATCGACTGGTATTTAACCCATTTCATCGACACAGGTGTCGGGAGAGAATCTCAACGAGGAGAATTGATGAAAGAGCTTGTCTTGCTGATTTCCATTTCCACTTGGGTAGCAGCCAGTCCCCAGAGCCTGGCATCGAACGAGGACGATGTTTCCAGGAGGTCCCGCCGCCTTCACTTTTCCTCGATCGTCCTGGACACCCATGTCGACACCACACTTCGTCTCAGGGAGCCCGACTGGGATTTCGCGAAAACACATGGTGACGGTCATGCGGACCTTCCCCGGATCAAAGAAGGAGGACTCAATACGGTTTTCTTTTCAATCTTCATGCCCGGCACCGTCACCGGAGACAAGGCCGTCCATGACTCGTTCGATCGAATTGCATCGATCTACAAACTGGTCGAAGAGCTCTCGGATGAGATGTCTCTATGCACTACGTTGGAGGAGATCCAAAAGGCGCGAAGCGAGGGTAAGATCGCCGTGTTGATGGGTATGGAAGGCGGCCACATGATCAACAATAGCCTTTCTGTCCTGGGGATGTACGCCAGGCTTGGCATTCGCTACTTGACCCTGACACACAGTGTCAACACAGAATGGGCCGACTCATCAAACGACGAACCTCAGTTCGCAGGATTGACAGTGTTTGGGAGAAGGATCGTAAAGAGGCTGAATCATCTGGGAATCATGGTGGATGTCTCGCACGTATCGGATAAGACCTTCTGGGATACGCTCGAGACCAGCGAGGCTCCCCTGATCGCGTCACACTCCTCCTGCCGAGCTCTTTCGCCGCATCGCCGGAACATGAGCGATGAGATGATTTCAGCCCTGGCGGCAAAGGGTGGCGTGATCCAGATTACGTTTGTCGATCAGTTTCTCGACAACCTACCCTTCCAGGCCTGGGAGAAGAGCAAGTTAGTGAAGAAGGCTTCCGAGCAAGGGAACGCCGGGAATCCAGATCTCCACCAGGACCAAAGCGAAGAACGCCCCAAGGTAGGTTGGGAGAGAATCCTGGATCACATCGACCACGCAGTGAAAGTGGCAGGAGTGGACCATGTCGGCCTGGGATCGGACTTCGATGGGGCGACCATGCCGCAGGGAATGGACGACGTCAGCCACCTTCCCAGGATCACGGAAGGACTCCTGCGTAGGGGTTACAGTGAAGACGACGTTCGCAAGATTCTGGGCGAGAACACCTTGCGACTCATGGGCGAGGTCGAAGAAGTGTCGCGGCACTCAAATCCTTCCAGCCCGGAATAGAGGACGGGATTCAGAGACACAGCCCCCTCGAAAGGTTGAGTCAAGACTTGCACCGACTCAGCCTTTTTCATTATTCTGAAGCTTATGAAAAGGGCCTTGGTACTCTGCGCGCTAATCCTTACTCAAGTCGGCACGCTTCGGTCTGTCATGATGCAGGGGCCCAGTCGCAGGGTTTCCCAAGTCTCCTACGATGGGAAAGAATTTATAGCTGCATTCAACGCGGCCGCGGACAGAACCAGGCTTGTCTTGATTTTTTCCCCAACTTGAAGCCACTGTCTTCGGGGGGCTTCCGAAGTCGAGGAGATACTCAAGAATCACAAGGATGCCAAAATCAAGGTGTTCGCCCTATGGTCACCAATCCTCTCACACGACTCCCAGTTGACCGCTGCCCGGGCCACCGCGTATCTGCCAGACCGACGGGCTGAGCATTTCTGGGACCTTTGGAGCTTTGCCCTCACTTCCTATACGAAGCTGCTGAATTACCCCGGTGAAGAAAAGGCCTGGGATGTTTTTATCTTGTACAAACCCCACCTGTTGTGGCGAGATACGCCACCCGAGCCCTCCTCCTGGTTGCAGAATCACGATCTGGACGTTGGGTTGAAGTATAGCCAGGGACTGTTGGAGCAAGAACTGGAGAAGCGGATCAATTAGGGCTCCGTCCAACCTCCATCCACAGCTGTTGACAAACATCGAAATCGCCCGATGAAACCTCAACTAAAGCAGAAACTTGATTCCTGTGCCACTCTTCCCACTTTGCCGGGAGTTGCCATGCAGATCCTCGAGCTCTGACGTAGTGCCCAGGTTAGTTTCGGTGAGATTGCTGTCCTGGTCAGTCGGGACCCGGCCCTATCCGCCAAGGTACTTCAAGTAGTCAACTCCCCCTTTTATGGGATGCGCCGAGACATCACGCCTCTAAGCCACGCCTGCGGGTTGTTGGGAATTCGGGCAATCTGAGCCCTGGCCCTCAGCTTTTCCCTGGTTGGCGACTTTCACGAAAAGGAAGAGGGGTCCTTCGATTACACCAGCTTCTGGCGACGCTCCTTGATCAGCGCGGTTGCTGCCCGCGCCCTCGGAGCCTCCACCAATGTTCCCAACCAGGAGGAACTCTTTCTGGTGGCACTCCTTCAGGATATCGGGATGCTAGCCCTCGACAAGGTCATGCCTGACGCTTACTCAAAGATGCTCAATCAGGCAGGCAATGACCATGGGCAGATGCAACAGCTGGAACAGTAATATCTGGGCTGCGATCACTCCGACTTGAGCGTCTACCTGGCCGGGCGATGGAACCTCCCAGAGGCTTTTGTGACCGCGTTCGAACATAGCCATGAGACCAAGCTAGCAGCTCTGCTTGAGCTCGAAATGAGTACTCCATGCGCTGTTCTCTCTGGAGACTTATGCGACATCTGGCTGGGTGGCAAGAACCTAGATGCCTTCTGCGAAGCCAGCATGAAGGCTCAGACCGTCCTCGACATGCCACCTGAAACACTTGAAGCCGTGCTTGGCAAGGTGGGAGATACCCTACCTGATCTTTCAACCGTCTTTGAGGTCGACCTGGGTTCGACCGAGGCCACGAATGCAGTGCTCGAGCAAGCCAAGGAGGCCCTGCTCACAATCTCCCTGGAGACCATGCAGGAGGCCCAAAGGACCAAGGCAACCACCGACATTCTCGAGTCCGAAAACCGAAGTCTAAAGCAGCAGGTGGACCGAGACCCACTTACTGAGCTCTACAATCGCTACTTCCTCGAAGACGCCCTAACGCGCGAATTCGAGCAGGCCCGCCATTCCAAACGGCCGCTCTCGTTGGTCTTCTTTGACATCGACAGTTTCAAGAGCGTCAACGACCGACACGGGCATCCGTTGGGTGACCAGGTCATCGTGGCTGTCGCCAGGATCATCGAGCGGAACCTACTACATACCGATGTAGCCGCTCGCTACGGGGGTGAAGAATTCGTATTGGTACTCCCTGGTACCAACAGCACGTCAGCATCCAAGATCAGCCAGCGCATCATACAGCTGCTAGCCGAAGAGTCTTTCTCGGGTACCAATGGAGAGTCCTTCTCGGTCACCATGTCCGGAGGATTCGCGACCTACTCCGAAGGCCGTGCCTTCGAGAATCCCTCGGCCCTGATTGAGGCCGCTGATGTGTCCCTCTACGCCGCTAAACACCAAGGTGGTAACCGTATCGTAGCAGAGTCATTGCAACTACTGAATCCAACTCACCTACCGCAGACGGCCTCCAAAGTCCACTGAAGCCAGCTCGACCCTTGCCTGACCTGAAACTTCAAGAATTCGTCGCACGTCTGAACGTAGCACGTCTCCTGTCCTCCAAAGGTGCCGCCAACGGGTGAACTACCAGCGTTACGAAGCCAGGTCCGACAGAGCCGCGAACGACTTGAGCCGTTAGCAAAATGAGCCCAGGTTCCGAGGAGAGAGCCGGACAACTCTTCCCCACGTAGTGACGCACAAATCCCCAATAGCCGGAAGTTTCTTTCTCGAATGGGGCAGCACCGCTGGGGGGTCACTAAGCTGAAACTGCATTTTAAGATTTGGCCGAGAAAATGACTTAACCTATTGTTTTAACCATGGATATGGACTTTTTTAAGCCGATTTTACAAAAACCGTGGCACGGCCTTCCAGGCCGTGATTGTGGAGTCTCCAGCTCCACCGGCCGGTCATCACGGGCAGGGATGCCCCTGCCACTGCAGGACACTGAAGTTTCGTTCTCGAATGGGGTAGCATAGCGGGGGCGGGGCTGACCTGAAACTTCAATCACGAGGATACGAAGCAACCTTCGCCAGTTGACAGAGCCGTGACTGTCAGGGAGCGGGGCCCTACAGGGACCATACCCCCAGGCGCTTCTAGGTTGAAGGGGTGCGCACAGATGTCAATCAGTGTGTGCCCCTCAAGTTGAACCCCCGGATCCCACTCCCTGACAGTCACGGCTCTGTATGCGCGCCGGAGCGACAGCGAAGTGGAATCTTAACCCTTCTAATCCTCCCTAGAAGGGTGAATTGTCGGGGCTAATGAGTTAGCATTCTGGGGACGATTGTGGGGCGGATGCTCGGTCTCTGTTCGCCCACTCCGGCTGGAATTGGCTTTTACTTCAGAGTCCTCGAAAGGCACCAGACAGGTAACGAATGACCGAATCACTCGAAGTGGGTAGATCCTTGGAACTGGAAAAGCTGGTGACGCCCGATTTGACCGCCGACCGCTTCGGCAACCCCGGCGTCCAGGTCTTCGCTACACCGGCACTCATAGCCTTCCTGGAAGAGACGGCGATCCGATGCGTGGCACCGACGCTCGAAGACGGTCAGGCCACCGTCGGTACCCGGGTTGAGGTTCAACATCTGGCTGCAACCCCAGCGGGAATGAAAGTTTTCTCCAAGGTGGAGCTGGTGGAGATTGACAGGAAGCGATTGGTGTTTCGCTTTGAGGCGCGGGACGAACGGGAACGAATTGCCACCGGTATACACGACCGATTCATCATCAGCTCCATGGCCAGGTTTCTGGACGCGGCGGCCGAAAAAAGCAATGGCTGATCTGGTTCGGCTGAGCGTCAACGACGGGATCGCATGGCTGGTGCTTAACCGCCCCCAGGTGCTGAATGCGCTCAACCAGGCGATCGTGCAGGAATACGCGGCTCACCTCCTGGCCCTGCGGGAACGGAAAGACGTCCGAGTCATCCTCACACGCGGAGAAGGACGTGGATTCTGCGCCGGAAGCGATTTGCACGAGCTCAGAGGAATGTCGGCGGCCGAGGCGGCTTCCTCGGAACGCCAACAAGCCCAAGCCTTCGCCCTGCTCGACTCCTTGCCCCAACCAACAATCGCATTGACCCATGGCTACGCACTGGGAGGTGGGCTCCAGGTGGCGCTCTACCACGACTTCCACCTCACAACCGCGTCGGCCACCCTGGGCCTTCCGGAGGTAGAACTGGGTTGGACACCACCCTGGGCCCTCGGCCGGCTCATGGACGTCGTCGGCAACTCGGTCGCTCGCTGGCTGCTATTGACGTGTATCAAGATCCAGGGCAATCAAGCCAGGGAAATCGGTCTGGTCAACGAAGTCGTCCCCGACGATCAGCTTCTGGAAAGCGGAGAAGCTATGGCACGCCAACTGGCCTCCTTCCCGCCCGAGGGTCTGAAAAGGACCAAGGCCCTGCTCAACCAGATGTCGCCCCTAAGACAAGATCACTGGGACAGCCATGCGTCCGCTGCCTTCGAGCACTGCTTCCGCTCGCCGGAGTGTCAGGAGAGGCTTGCGACCTTCACTGCCCGTCAGCGGACGCGGACAAAGGTTCCAACTCACAAATAAGCACCAAGACCCCAGGGTCCCAATTCCCAGAAACATCTCAAGGCACCAAGGCCCCGAAAGCTTGGATCTTGGTGCTTATTTGTGAGTTGGGGCCTTGGTGCTTGGAACCTCGGAAGGAAGCTCGGAGATCATGCGCGAGATCATCTCAAAGCAGTTGCTTTGAGATGATCTCGCGCATGATCTCCGAGCTTCCTGACGCTATCGGCCAGAGGCGATAGTCTCGGGCGAAGCGCTCTACCGAATACTCCCTCATATACCCGT
>Ga0310345_10001444_pt1 | contig 26422 bp, 21 predicted proteins | sample HC15DNA20500_MG_FD_204667 | JGI IMG/M metagenome (GOLD analysis project Ga0310345, IMG submission 204667) | Marine microbial communities from station ALOHA, North Pacific Subtropical Gyre - HC15-DNA-20-500_MG | ecosystem: Environmental > Aquatic > Marine > Oceanic | place: Pacific Ocean: North... | reverse complement strand
GCTACAGCACATGCTAGTGGATTTCCTCCAAATGTAGAGCCGTGTTCTCCTGGCTTGATACACATCATCACTTCGTCATCGGCAAGTACTGCTGAAACAGGAAGAACTCCTCCTGACAATGCTTTTCCCAGAATTAAAATGTCGGGCCTAGCATCTTCAAAATCTGTCGCAAGCATTTTTCCTGTTCTTGCTATGCCGGTTTGTACTTCATCAGCAATAAATAACACGTTATAAGTATCACATAATTTGCGTATTCCAGAAAGATATCCATCATCAGGCACCACCACTCCTGCTTCACCCTGAATAGGTTCTACCATAAAAGCTGCCACATTTGGGTCTTTAATTGAATTTTCAAGACTTTCTAAATCATTATAGGGAATAACTTCATATCCTGGCATATAGGGGCCAAATCCTTTATAGGATAGGGGATCATCAGAAGTAGAAATTGCAGCGAGTGTTCTTCCCCAAAAGTTTCCATGAGCAAAAATTATTTTTGCTTTATTTTCTGGAATACCTTTTTTTTCATATCCCCATTTTCTTGCTAGCTTGTTTGCCGTCTCTCCCCCTTCTACACCTGTGTTCATGGGTAACACTTTATCATAACCAAATAGGGAAGTGATAAACTTTTCATATTCACCTAGGGTGTCATTATAAAAGGCTCTTGATGTGAGGGTAAGCTTTTCAGATTGATTTTTTAGGGATTGTATTATTTTAGGGTGGCAATGACCTTGATTCACTGCTGAATAAGAAGAAAGAAAATCAAAATACTTTCTCCCTTCTAAATCCCATACATATACCCCCTCTCCCTTTGATAATACAACAGGAATAGGGTGATAATTGTGAGCTCCGTAGTTGTCTTCTAGCTGGATGGCATCATGAGAGGATATATTATCCATGTTTTAAGCTTCAGGTTAATTCAGACAAATAAATATCAAATAATAAAAAACTAAAAGCAAATTTGTTATTATTTGCAGTTTTACGATATTTGCGTCCTAAATTAACAATACAATGTCTAAGTTTTGTCAAATAACAGGGAAAAGACCTAGAGTAGGTAATAACGTTTCAAAGTCTAATAATAAAACGAAAAGAAAATTTTATCCTAATCTTCATAAGAAAAAGTTTTATATTCCCGAAGAAGATAAATGGATAACAATTAAAATTTGTTCTTCTGCGTTGAAATCTGTCAATAAATATGGAATTTCTGCGGTAATTAAGAAGGCCAAAGAAAAAGGTACTTTAAATATATAATTATGGCTAAAAAAGGAAATAGAGCACAAGTGATTTTAGAATGTACTGAACACAAGGATTCTGGACTTCCTGGAACTTCAAGATATATTACTACCAAGAATAAAAAGAATACTCCTGCTAGGATGGAGCTAAAAAAATATAATCCTATTCTTAGAAAATATACAATTCATAAAGAAATAAAATAAATAAATCATGGCAAAAAAGTCTCTTGCTACTTTAATAAATACTTCAGGAATAAAATATGCTAAGCTTATTAGAGCTGTAAAATCTCGAAGAACTGGTTCTTATAAATTTAAAGAAGAAATGGTTATAGAGGAACATGTTAAAGATATATTAGCAGGAAAAGATCCTCAAGAATTAATTGAAGCTCTGAGAGCTAAGCAATCAGCGGCTCGAGTTCCAGCTAAAGAAGAAGCTCCAGCTAAAGAGGAAGTAAAATCAGAAGAAGTTCCAGCTAAAGAAGAAGCTCCAATTAAAGAGGAAGTAAAATCAGAAGAAGTTCCGGCTAAAGAAGAAGCTCCAATTAAAGAGGAAGTAAAATCAGAAGAAGTTCCGACTAAAGAAGAAGCTCCAGCTAAAGAGGAAGTAAAATCAGAAGAAGCTCCAGCTAAAGAGGAAGTAAAATCAGAAGAAGTTCCAGCTAAAGAAGAAGCTCCAATTAAAGAGGAAGTAAAATCAGAAGAAGTTCCGGCTAAAGAAGAAGCTCCAATTAAAGAGGAAGTAAAATCAGAAGAAGTTCCGGCTAAAGAAGAAGCTCCAGCTAAAGAGGAAGTAAAATCAGAAGAAGTTTCGGCTAAAGAAGAAGCTCCAACTAAAGAGGAAGTGAAGCCAAATGAATAAATAGATATCTAATTAAGGTATAATAATTATTATTTAATTTACTTATTATTATATCTCATAAAATTTCATAATATGGGTCTTTTTGATTTTATAAAGAGAAAACTTTTTGGTAAATCCAAAAAAATTGAAGAATCTAAAAAGAAAGCAGAGGAAAAACCACTTAAGGTAGAAGATAAGCCTATAGAAGAGAAGAAACCTATAATAAAAAAGACAACTAAAGTTGTAAAAAAGAAAAAACCGAAAGAAGATAAACCAGATAAGAAGGGAACTCAAGAAGAAGTCAAAGAGGAAAAAGCTATCGAAGAATCAAAGAAGAAAAAAAAACCTTCTAAGTTAGATTTTATAAAAAGGACACTTTTTGGTACACCTAAAGAGGAAGAGAAAGAAGAAGTTGTAGAAGCTCCAGCTAAAGAGGAAGAGAAGGAAGAAGTTGTGGAAGCTCCAGCTAAAGAGGAAGAGAAGGAAGAAGTTGTGGAAGCTCCAGCTAAAGAGGAAGAGAAGGAAGAAGTTGTGGAAGCTCCAGCTAAAGAGGAAGATCAAGAATCTTTAGATAAAGGACTGCAAAAGACAAAAAAAAGTTTTTTTGCAAAACTCAAATCTGCAATTGTTGGTAAATCAAAAATTGATGATGAAGTGTTAGATGATCTTGAAGAAATCCTAATAACTTCTGATGTTGGAGTAAAAACAACAATTAAAATTATTGAAAGAATAGAATCTAGAGTTGCAAGAGATAAATATACAAATGCCAAAGAATTAGATGAAATTTTAAAAGATGAAATTGTTCAATTATTGGCTGAAAACACTTCAGATCTTGATGCATTTGATGTTCCAGATGATCAAGTACCGTATATTATTTTAGTTGTTGGTGTAAATGGTGTTGGAAAAACTACTACTATTGGTAAACTAGCTGCTCAATTTAAAGAAGGAGGTTTAAAGGTACTAATTGGAGCAGCGGATACATTTAGAGCAGCGGCTGTAGATCAAATACTTAAATGGGGAGAAAGAGCTGGAGTTGAAGTCGTTTCACATGGAATGAATACTGATCCTGCATCCGTAGCTTATGATTCAGTGAAGAAGGCCGTAGAAGAAAATTATCATGTAGTTATAATTGATACAGCTGGTAGGTTACATACTAAGGTTAATCTTATGAATGAATTGTCTAAAATCAAAAAAGTTATACAAAAATTTAAAGAAGATGCTCCACATGAAGTTCTGCTGGTATTAGATGGGGGTACTGGTCAAAATGCTTTTATTCAAGCTGATGAATTTATTAAAGCAACTGAAGTAAATTCCCTTGCTATAACCAAATTAGATGGTACTGCAAAAGGAGGAGTGGTGATTGGGATAACTGATCAATTTAAGATACCAATAAAATATATTGGTGTTGGAGAAAAAATTAATGATTTACAGCTTTTTCATAAAGAAGAGTTTGTAAATTCTTTTTTCAAAAAATGAATTATTTTCAAAGTTTCGAAAAATTAATTATTGAATCTGCAGATTCTTTGTGGAATGGACCAATTCTTATTTTCATCTTATTAGGAGGGGGAGTTATAATTTTTTTTTATTCAAGACTTCTACCTTTTAAGTATATTTTTCATTCTTTAGATATAATAAAAGAAAAGCATTCTAAATCTAAAGTTGGAAAAATCACTCATTTTCAGGCAATTGCAACTCAAATAGGTACGATTGTTGGTTTAGGAAATATAAGTGGTGTAGCTATAGCAATAGTTACTGGGGGGCCTGGTGCTATTTTTTGGATGTGGGTAACAGCACTTTTTGGGATGATCACTAAATTTTATACATGCTCTTTAGCTGTGATGTATAGAGGAGTTGACTCAGAAGGTAATTATCAAGGAGGTCCAATGTATGTAATAAAAGAAGGTCTTGGAAAAAAATGGAATTTTTTAGGAATAATTTTCTGTTTTTTTGGACTTTTTGGTGTATCTCCCATTTTTCAAGCAAATCAAATTGTAAAAGTTTTTAATTCTGTTATATTCAATCATTCAGGTTCCAGCAGTTATCTTAATAATTTTGTACTTGGAGTTTTTTTATCAATATTAGTATCCTTGGTGATATTTGGAGGTATCAAGAGGATTGGAAAGGTTGCTAGTAAATTAGTTCCCTTTATGGTTATCATATATATGGTTACTGTTTTTTACATTATTCTATTAAATTACAACCTTTTTTTCTCTACGATAAATTTGATTATTACAGATGCTTTTTCTGCTAATTCGGTATTAGGTGGAGCAGTTGGATCATTAATTTTAATTGGAGCCAGAAGAGCAGCTTTTTCTAATGAGGCAGGAGTAGGCACATCTCCAATAATTCATGCTGCAAGTAAGACAGATAATCCTATAAAAGAGGGTTTAGTTGCTATGATAGGACCATTTGTTGATACAATAATTGTCTGTACTCTTACGGCATTTTGTATATTGGTTACTGGAGTTTGGAAAGTTGAAAATAGCTCAGGGATAGAATTGGTTATCATGTCATTCGATACTTCTATTCCAGTTATTGGAAAATATATCTTGTTTGCTTGTACATTGGTATTTGCTTTAACAACATTATTTGGAAATTCCTATTTTGGAGAAAGATGTTTGTCATATCTTGTCGGTGAAACTTATAGTCATTATTACAGGATTTTTTATATTATCTTGATCCTTATAGGTTCAGTTTCCACTCTTAATTTTGTTGTAAGTTTAATTGATTTATCTTATGGAATCATGATTTTTCCTACAATGATATCCACTTTATTATTAGCTCCTAAAATCAACAAACTATCAAAAGAATATTTTGAAAAACTTAAATTATAGATTTATTGTATCAATTTTTTATATTTGTTGTCCTTTAATTTTATAATAAATGAAAATAATTATTGTTGGATGTGGTGAAATGGGGTTTCACTTGTCTAAACTTCTTGCTAAAGAAGAACATGATATCGTGTTAATAGATAAAGATCCTGAAGTTCTTGAAAAAGCTGAAATTTTAGATGTAATGTGTTTAGTGGGTACCGCTACATCATATAAAATTTTAGATCAAGCTTTTGTTAGTAAATCTGATTTGCTTATTGCCGTTACTCAATCTGAAGAAACAAATATGATTTGTTGTACTATAGGAAAACATCTTGGAACCAAAAAAACTATTGCAAGAATATCAAATTCAGATTTTATTCATAGAAAAGATGCTTTCGATTTGAATACTATTGGTATCGATGAAGTAATTTTCCCTGAAGCTTTGGCGGCTACAGAAATCAGAAAATTGTTAAAAGAATCCGCTGCAATTACTACTTTTGATTTTGAAGGGGGGGTTCTTGAATTTGTTGGAATACCGATAGGAAAAGATTCCATACTGGATGGAAAAACATTAAAAGAAACCGATTACTTAAATCCAGATCAAAACTTTACTCCAGTAGCAATCCTTCGTGATGTAGAAGATGTAATAAAAAATAAAACTATTATTCCAAGATCAGATGAAACATTTCAATCAGGAGATCATGCTTATTTTGTTGCTCAGAAAAATGGAGGAGTCGATAGAGTTCTTGCTTTATCTGGAAAGGAGAAATTAAGTATAAAAAATTTGATGATATATGGCGGAGGACCAATGGCTTTAGTAACTGCAAAACATCTATCCAAGAAATACAAAATAAAGTTAATTGAAGAAGATAGAGAAAGGTGTGAAGAACTTGCAGGTCTTCTTCCAAGGGTAATGGTCCTTAATGGAAGTGGCACAGACGTGGACTTTTTAATGAAAGAGAATTTAGAATACATGGATGCTTTTTTATCTCTAACTTCAGAAACAGAAAAAAATATTTTGGCTGCCTTGTCAGCAAAAGAAACAGGAATTAGAAAAGTCATTGCACTAGTTGCAAATATTGAATACATACCTCTTGCTCAAAATATGGGAGTTGATACTCTAATCAACAAAAAACTTATTGCGGCTGATTTCATTTCTAAAAATATAAGAAAGGGAGACATATTAGATCTCCACTCTATTCCTGGGGTAGAAGCTGAAGTTATTGAATTGGAGGTTAAAGAGGGTTCAAAAATTACTGATAGATCTCTCAAAGAGATAGATTTCCCAAAAGATGCCATTATCGGAGGAGTAATAAGAAATAAAATTGCTCATACAGTTCGTGGGGATTTTAAATTTGAATTAAAAGACAAAGTTGTAATTATAAGTTTGCACGAATCAAAAAATTTAGTAGAATCTCTTTTTAAATGAAATTTAACACAAAGGTTATTGTAAATATTATTGGTGTATTATTAATTATCAATGGGTTCTTGATGTTAACTAGTATTTTATTTAGTTTTTACTATAATGAATCATCTTGGTATGAAATCTTAATTTCATCAATAATTAATATTACTGTTGGAGGACTGTTATTCTTTTTCTCTAGAAACTACTCAACTAGCAATTTAAAAAAAAGAGATGGATATCTGATTGTAACTTTTAGTTGGATAACTCTTTCCCTTTTTGGCATGCTTCCATATGTATTAACTGATCAAATTCCAACATTTACTGATGCTTTTTTTGAGTCAGTTTCAGGATATACAACAACAGGATCTACAATTTTAGATGACATCGCTATCTTAGATCACGGCCTAATGTATTGGAGAAGCTTAACACAATATATGGGAGGTATGGGAATTATTGTATTAGCAGTTGCTATTTTACCTTTTTTAGGTATTGGGGGTATGCAGCTCTTTGTTGCAGAAGCACCAGGAATTTCTCCTGATAAACTGAGCCCTAGAATAAAAGAGACAGCAAAAAGATTATGGATAATTTATGTTTCTTTTACTGTAATTTTATTTTTTCTTTTATATGCTGAAGGAATGAATTTCTTTGATGCTGTAAACCATTCTATGACAACAATGGCAACAGGTGGTTTTTCAACAAAAAATGAAAGTATAGGTTACTTCGACTCCCCTTTAATTCAGTATACAATTATATTTTTTATGGCTCTTTCTGCAACAAACTTTACTTTAATTTATTTTGGTTTGAAGTTAAAATTTAGAAAAATTTTTCAAAATGAAGAATTTAGATTTTACATTTCTTTTCTTTCAATAATTACTCTTATGGTTTTTGCTGCCTTATATGTGATTGATAGTTCAGAAATTGAAAAAACTTTTAGAACTGCTTTATTTAATGTGGTGGCTATTATTACTACAACCGGTTATGCTTCTGCAGATTTTACAGAATGGAATACGTTTTTAACTATTTTATTTTTTCTTTTAATGTTTTTTGGAGCTACTGCTGGTTCAACATCTGGCGGAGTCAAAATTATAAGACATATCATACTACTTAAAAATAGTTTTGTAGAACTAAAAAAACAATTACATCCTTCAGCAGTTATCCCAGTTAGATTCAATGGAAATGTGGTTAATAGGGATATCATATCCAATATTCTTGCTTTTGTAATGTTATATATAGTTGTTTTTTCATTAGGAACAGTTTGTATGGCACTCACAGGTGTAGATTTTATTACGGCTGTTGGATCCGCAGGATCTGCTATAGGAAATATTGGTCCTGGAATTGGAGATGTAGGTCCAGCAGAAACTTATAGTTCAATTCCAACTATTGGGAAATATATTTTATGTACTCTCATGTTTATAGGAAGACTTGAACTTTTTACTGTTTTATTAATACTGACTCCTTATTTTTGGAGAGATCATTAATTTTCTTCTAGAGGAAAACTATGAATGAATTATTATACATAATTTGGAATATTGATCCTGAAATGTTTACTATACCTCTTATTAATCAATCTCCAAGATGGTATGGTCTTTTATTTGCTCTTGGATTTATTTTAGGTCAGATAGTAGTAATGTGGATCTATGCAAAAGAAGGAAAAGACCCAAAGAATGTAGATCAATTAACATTATATTTAGTTATAACTACTATAATAGGAGCTAGACTTGGACATTGTCTTTTTTATGATCCTATTTACTATTTATCAAATCCTATTAAAATACTCATGGTCTGGGAAGGGGGATTAGCAAGTCATGGAGCTGCTTTTTCAATAATTCCTGGCTTGTATATTTTTGCAAAAAAATATAAAAAATCTTTTCTTTGGTTATTAGATATAATTGCTATTGTAGTTTGTCTTGCTGGAACTTGCATAAGGATGGGTAATTTTATGAACTCTGAAATTATAGGACTGCCTACAGAAAACAGTAATGGAGTTGTTTTTGTAAGAGACGCACATGACATTCTTAAATATAGATTTGGAGAGAGAGTAGACAAAATTACTTTTAAAAAACGGGAACAACTAGAAAATATTCCATCGGGGAAAGTTCCTATTACCATTACAATTAAATACCAAGATAAATTTGTCGTAGATGAAGAGTTTGAACAATCATTTTATGAAGATGATTTAAAAAGATATATTATGGGATATGAGAATATTCGTAAGCATTTGTATGAAGTCCCCGAATCCTCTCTTTCATATTCAATATTCAAAAATAAAGACGTTTATTATGGAGAGATATACACCTATGGTATTGCCAGACATCCGACTCAATTATATGAGTCCTTTTACTATTTTCTTCTTTTTTTGTCCCTACTAGCTCTATGGTACTATAAAAGGAAATATATTAATAATGGATTTATATTTTCTATTTTCTTTATTACGTTATGGGCTCAAAGATTTTTTGTAGAATATTTTAAAGAAAATCAGGAAGCTTGGGAATCTGATATCCCAAATACTTTAATTGGACAACTAAATATGGGTCAAATTCTAAGTATTCCGTTTGTGTTAATGGGAATAGCAATGTTTATTAAAACAATGCCAAAGATTAAAAAATAAATTATTCTATAAAAGGGAAGCATCCACAAGGTCTCTGACGAAAAAAATATCCAATTCCAATTTGTAGCGTAGTTCCAATCTCCATATAATTGTATCCAGCATATATTTTCATTTGTTTATAGGATACTCCTATTTCTCCTGATAATGAAATTTCACTCTTACTTTCCATGATATTTATCCCTGGACTCAATCCTATATACGGAGAAAAATCTTCATCAAAAAAATAATAATCAATACCTAATGATATGGGAATGAGACTGGTTGATGTATTGTTTGTTGTATTGTTTAAAAGTGCATAGCCTGATTTCAAACTTAATTCCAAGCTTGCAGCTTTATTTAAAGTATATACAATTCCAAAAGTACCACCATACCCAATATCATAATCAAAAGTCTCATTGGAACTCATAGGAATTTTGGCAAAGCCATCAAACGAAAATCTAATTGGTTTATAATATTTATTTTGCTTGTTTTGAGCTATAGATTCAAAATTTGATAAAAAGTAAAATAAAACTAAAAACCAATAAATTATTTTTTTCATGCTATACAAATTTTAAAAATAATTATTTGTTAAATTGAAAATAACAATTTATACAATTAATCCATATTACAATGAGAAAATTTTTATTAAACCCTCTTTTTTATTTTTTTTTACTTTTTGGATGTCAAAAGCAACTTATAGATTGTGATATCTTAATTCAGAATGGAATGATTTATGATGGTACAGGTGATGTTCCTTATAAAGGGATTGTTGCAATCAAGGATGATAAAATAATATACGTTGGTCCAAATTCTAGCTTTATGCCTGATACAGTTATTGAGGCTAATGGTCATTCTATAGCTCCAGGATTTATTAATATGCTTAGTTGGGCTTATGGAGGACTAGTTAATGACGGTAGATCTTTAAGTGATTTAAAACAAGGAGTCACTCTTGAAGTTTTTGGTGAAGGCTCATCCCCTGGTCCATTAAGTGAAAAAATGAAACAAGGAATTTATGAAAGAAATCCAAATATGGAACCTATTCCATATACTTCTTTTGGAGAAGCACTCCAATATTTAGAAGATAAAGGGGTTGCAACTAATATTGCTTCTTTTTTAGGAGCAACTACAGTAAGAATACATGAAATCGGTTATGATAATAGGGATGCTACTGCGGAAGAACTAAATAAAATGAAAGAGTTAGTTAAATCATCTATGATAGAAGGAGCTATGGGAATCGGTTCCTCACTAATCTATGCTCCTGCTGATTATGCGTCCACAGAAGAACTGATAGCACTCTGTAAAGTGGCTTCTTCTTATGGGGGAATCTATATCTCTCATATGCGAAATGAAGACTATAAATTAATGGAAGCATTAGAGGAGTTAATTCAAATTTCAATTGAAGCTTCAATTCCGGCAGAGATTTATCATTTAAAAGCTTCTAGACAACCTAACTGGTATCTTCTTGATTCACTTATAAAAAGGGTAAATCAGGAGAGAGAAAAAGGACATAGAATTACTGCTGATATTTATACATATAATGCTAGCTCTACAGGGCTTACAGGTGTAATTCCTACATGGGTGCAAGAAGGCGGTCATAGAGCGTGGATTAATAGGATGAAAGATCTTAAAGTAAGAGAGCGACTATTAATGGAGATTAGAAGAGAGTTATCCGAACAATCGCCTGAAGACATATTAATGGTTGGATTTAGAACTGATGAAATGGAGAAAAAATATTTAGGTAAAACTGTTGCAGAGGCTGCAGATATGAGAGACCAATCTCCAGAAGAAGCGATTATAGATATGGTAATAGAAGATGATAATAGAATTCAATGTATTTATTTTAGTATGTCTGAAGAAAATATCAGAAAAAAAATACAAATTCCATGGGTCTCTTTCTGTTCTGATGCGGGAAGTTATAGTGATATAAGTGAAGATTTTAAAACTCATCCTAGAGCATTTGGCAGTTTCATACGTGTTTTAGGAAAATATGCAAGAGATGAAAACCTTATAACACTTCAAGAAGGAATTAGAAAGCTGACTTCATTACCAGCTACTAATTTGGGATTAAAAGGTAGAGGCTTTTTAAAAGAAGGCTATTATGCTGATGTAGTAATTTTTGATTCTGAAAAAGTCGAAGATAAGGCAACTTTTGATAAGCCTTTACAATTTGCTCAAGGAGTTGAGCATGTATTGGTCAATGGTGTTCCTGTTCTTCTTAATGGTAGTCACACAAATAATTTTCCTGGAAGATTTGTTAAAGGACCAGGATATATTGGGGAATAATATTTTAACTTTTATTTCTAGCTTGAAGGTATCTTTTTAAATGCATCTGATTTAGCTCATCACTATCACCATATTTTTTTCTGATTTTGATGAGTCTTTTATGCATATTTTCTTGTACAGATTTGTATTTTGGTTCATTGTAAATGTTATTCATTTCAGACGGATCTTTTTCTAGATCATATAATTCCCATTCATCAATATCATAATAAAAGTGTATTAGTTTATATTTTTTAGTTCTTATTCCATAATGACGTTTGACCATGTGTACAGCTGGATATTCATAATAAGTATAATATATAGCATCTCTCCATTTGTCTGATTTCCCGTTTACAATATTTCTAAAAGATTTTCCTTGCATGTCTTCTGGTATTTTTACTCCAGCATAATCCAAAAATGTAGGAGCGAAGTCTAAATTTTGAATTAGCTGATTTATTTGTGTTCCTTTTTTAATTTCTTTTGGGAAACGCATAAGTATTGGTGTCCTTAGAGATTCTTCATACATAAAACGTTTATCAAACCATCCATGCTCTCCTAAATAAAATCCCTGATCTGAAGTATATATTACAATTGTATTTTCGGTTAGATTATTTTCATCCAAATACTTCAGTACTTCTCCAACCCCATCGTCTACTGATTGTATGGTCCTTAAATAATCTTTTATATACCTATTAAATTTCCATTCCCCTAACTTTTTCCCTGTCAAATTTGCTTTTTTAAAAGCTTCATTTTTTGGGGAGTAAGCGTTAATCCATGCTTTTTTTTGATCTTCATTAAATCTTTTAAGTTCTCTATTAAAATTTGTTGAATCTCCGTTAGGATCAATCAACATTTTAAAATCATGACCCCACATTGCGTGTCCATCTATTTTCATTTCTTGTTCTTTTGCTGCACTTCCTCTATTTTGATACGTATCAAAATAATTAGATGGGGGTATAAATGTTTTATTATCAAATAGATTTAAATATTTTTTTTCAGGTTGCCAATTTCTATGAGGAGCCTTCTGATGATATAGTAATAGAAAAGGTTTATTCCTTTCTCTTTTATTTTCTAACCAGTTTAAAGCTAATAGTGTGGTAATAGTTGTTACATAGCCGTTGATACGTTTTCTTACTCCATTTTCTATGAAATCTGGATTATAATAGTGTCCTTGACCTGGAAGTACAGATGAATAATCAAATCCTTGAGGTAATCCATTAAGATGAATTTTTCCAACCAATGCAGTTTGATACCCTGCATTTTGTAATAATTTAGCGAAATTAGACTGATCCCAATCAAAAGGTTGTATATTATCTACCTTCCCGTTTTTAAAACTGTGTTTTCCTGTGAGCATCACAGCACGACTAGGAGCGCAAATAGAATTTGTAACAAAACCCTTATTAAATATTGCTCCTTCTTTTGCTATTCTATCAATGTTTGGAGTAGTATTTAATTTATGTTTATATGCACTAATTGCCTGATAGGCATGGTCATCAGACATAATAAATATGATATTTGGGGGAGTTTTTTCTGTTGCGCACGAAGAAAATAAAATCAATAAAATTGTAAGCCAATTTAATTTTTTCATCTTTCAAGAAGACTAATCATAAAAGCATATTCCATGGCGGTTTCTCTATAGGCTTCAAACCTGCCCGAAGCTCCTCCATGTCCAGCTTCCATATTACAATACATTAATAAAGGGTTTTTATTGGTTCTTCTATCTCTAAGTCTAGCAATCCACTTTGCAGGTTCAAAATATTGCACTTGTGAGTCATGATAACCAGCGGTGATAAAAATAGATGGATAATCTTTTTTTTCCACTTGGTCATAGGGAGAATAAGATAACATGTAGTCGTAGGAATCTTTGTTATTGGGATTCCCCCATTCATCATATTCAAATGTGGTTAGAGGGATATCATCATCCAACATAGTGGTAATAACATCTACAAATGGTACACCAGCGACTATACCTCTAAATAAATCTGAAGCCATATTAGCTACAGTACCCATGAGAAGTCCTCCTGCACTCGCTCCCATAGCAAATAACTTTTCTTTATTAGAATAATTATTATCGATCAAAAATTTTCCGCAATCTATAAAGTCAGTGAAGGTATTCTTTTTGTTAAACATTTTACCATCCTCGTACCATTCTCTTCCGAGATATTGACTTCCTCTTACATGAGCAATCGCATAGACAAATCCCCTATCCAAGAGGCTAAGTCTTACAGAACTAAAATAAGGATTAATTGTAGAACCATAGGAGCCATAGGCGTATAACAATAGAGGATTAGTGCCTTCTAAAAATTTGTCTTTTCTATATACTAGAGAAATAGGAACTTTCTTTCCATCTCTTACTTTTGCCCAAACTCTTTTGCTTTGATATTCATTTTTATTATATCCACCAAGGACTTCATCTTCTTTTAATACTTTTTTTTCTTTGGAAAACATATCGTATTCAACAACAGAATTAGGCGTATTTAGTGATGAAAAATTATATCTTAGTTTATTTGTATTAATTTCAGGATTGTAACTTGCATATAAAGAATAAGTTTCTTCTTCAAAAGAAATATAATGATTTTTTGAACCGTCCCACGGTTTAATATTTATTCTTGTCAATCCATTATATCTTTCAGTAACAGCTAGAAATTTTTTAAATACATCAATTCCTTCAAAATACACCTCATTATTATGCTCAATGTAATCTTCCCAATACTCTTTTGAAGTTTTATTTTCACTACAAACCATAAGTTTAAAGTTAGATGCATCATCCTTGTTTGTTCTTATATACCATTTGTCTTCAAAGTGAGTTATAGAATATTCCAATCCTTTTTCTCTTTTTTGAAAAATCTCATATTTATTATTGTGTTCATTTGCGTCAATGATTCGGTATTCGTCAGCAAGAGTTGATTGTGAAGTTATAATTATATATTTATTGGATTTCGTTTTATAGGAATAAAGACTAAATGTTTCATCTTCTTCAAAATATATTTCTTTATCATCTTCAATGTTAAAACCTATGTTATGTTTCATAACTTTTTCTTCTCTTAAAGTTTCTATATCCTTTTTGTCATAAAATATGGCACTATTATCATTTGTCCATGTAACGCTACCAGTCGTATTGGGAATTTTATCTTTGTACACTTCTCCAGTTTCCAAATTTTTAAAATAAATAGTGTATAATCTCCTACTTACTGTATCTACACCATATGCTGCAATTTTATTATTGGGGCTCACATCAACTCCTCCAATTCTAAAATACTCATGTCCTTTGGACATTTCATTGACATTTAGAATTATCTCTTCTGGGGAATCAAGAGATTCTTTTTTTCTACAATAAATTGGATATTGCTTATTCTTCACATATCTAGTATAGTAGTAATAACCATTTTCATAATAGGGTACTGTACTATCATCTTCTTTAATTCTCCTTTTTATTTCTTGAAACAGATTTTCTTCTAAAGAAGCATAATCTTTCATATATGAATTTCTATAATTATTCTCTGCATTTAAATAGTCGATAACTTTTGGATTTTCTCGTTCATTGAGCCAGTAATATTCGTCAATTCTATCATGGCCGTGAATAGATAAAACTTTATCAATCTTTTCGGCAACAGGTTCACTTAATTTATTTTTTTTCATGTTACATGCATTAATTGTTAGAATAGATATTATTAATATGAAATTTATTGTATTATTTTTCACTATAGAGTTAATTGTTCAATTTGCATAATTAAAATATGTATAATCTTGATATGCAACTCTTGAATTCTATCAGAATACCCGCTATGAGGTACTCGAATTTCAATATCTGAAATGTCAGATAACTTTCCTCCGCTATTTCCAGTTAAAGATACCACTTTCATTCCTATTTTTTTAGAAGAAAGAACAGCATTAATTACATTTTCAGAATTTCCACTTGTACTCATTGTGAGTAGAATATCATCTTTTTTACCAATAGCTTCTATATATTTTGAAAATACGTGTTCATATCCAAAATCGTTAGCGACACAAGAAATATGGGAAGGGTCTGAAATAGCAATTGCAGGCAATGGTTTTCTGTTTTTGCGAAAGTTTCCAGAAAGTTCTTCAGCAAAGTGCATAGCGTCACACATAGACCCCCCATTACCACAAGAAATTATTTTGCCTCCCATTTTTATAGATTGAGCCATCAGTTCAGCAGCATCTTTAATATTATTTAAATTGGTTTCAGAGTTAAGAAATTTTTCTAAAATATTTTTTGCCTCGATAAGTTCTTTTTTTATTTTTATCATTTAGTTGATATTTTGCATTTTAATAAGTTTTTGATAAGTAGCATCATTTTTTAAAAGATCGTAATGCTTTCCTATACCAATAATTTTTCCATTATCAATAATAACAATTTTATCACAGTTTTTTATAGTACTAAGTCTATGTGCTATAATTATTGACGTTCTTTTCTCCATAACTTTTTCAATGGCATTTTGAACTTTTTTTTCTGATTCAGAATCTAAAGAGGATGTTGCTTCATCTAGTATCAGGATGGGTGGATTTTTATAGAGAGCTCTAGCTATACAGATTCTTTGTCTTTGTCCTCCGGACAATTTCATTCCTCTTTCTCCTATTATTGCATAGTATTTATTATCCAATTTTTCAATAAAATTATTTGCGTTTGCTACAACAGCCGCATTTTGTATTTTTTTAAAATCCACTTTACTATAACCAAACGAAATATTATTTTTTATTGAATCATGAAATAATATTGATTCCTGAGTTACAATTCCAATAAGACTTCTCAGACTTTCAATTTTATAATCTTTTAAATTTTTATTATCTAATAAAATCTTCCCTTTTGAAGGATCGTGGAATCTAGTCAATAGGTCTACCAGAGTAGATTTTCCTCCTCCCGAAGGTCCTACTAATGCAATACTTTGTCCTTTTTTAATTTTTAGAGAAATATTATTGAGCACAGAAGTGGTTTCATAAGAAAAACTAACGTCAGAGAATTGAATTTCCGATTCTAGATCGTTGATTGTAATTCCTTCATTCTTTTCATTTATTTCAGGTTTTAAATCAATTAATTCAAAGACTCTATCTGCAGAAGCGAGACCTCTTTGAATGATGCTGTATGCATCAGAAACTGCTCTTGCTGGTTTTAATATTTGAGAAAAAATAATAATAAATGCTATGAATTCTGAAGCGGAGAGTGCAGATTTATTATCTAAAACCATACTTCCTCCTATGATCAAAATCCCGGTGACAGTTGCAACACCTAAAAATTCTGACATGGGACTAGCAAGCTCAAATCTTTTATACATTGCCAAATTTTGATTTCCATAATTTTGAATCTCTTTATCAAATTTATCTTTCATGAATAGATTTGCTGTGAAGGCTTTAATGATTCTTATACCACCTAATGTTTCATCTAATACGGTATTTATTTTTCCTAAAGCACTTTGACTAAGCGCTGCCTTTATTTTTAGCTTGTTGGCAATATATGAAATTATTCCACCGCCGATTGGAATTAAAACGATTGTATATACTGTCAATTCCAGTGATAAATACGCTAGAATAAAAAATAAACCAATCAAAAGAGCTGGTTCCTTTAAAAATATTCTTAATGAGCTTATCATAGATAATTCTATTTGTTGTATATCAGTGGTAAATCTTGATATAATATCTCCCTTTTTTTTGTTTGTAAAATAACTTAACTGGAGTAACAACACTGAATCATACACTTTGTTTCTCAAATTTGTAATTAGTCTTACACCAATTTTTGCTAAAATTATTGACGACAAATATCTAAAAATGTTTGCTAGAAACACCGATGTGATAATAATTAAACAGACAAATTTCAGGCCTTCCTTTCTTCCCCCTTCATTAATAAATAGACCAAAATAATAATAAAATACATTCTTAAAATATTCTAATGATAGGGAAAAATTAGGCTTAGTATTAAGCTCTTGAATTTTAGCTATTTCAACTTGATCAAATAATACATTTAGCAGTGGAATTAAAACTGAAAAGTTGATCATACTAAATACCACATAAAACAGAGTTAAAATCAGATATATAGTTATATTTTTACCGAATGGTTTACCAAAAGATAAAATTCTGAGGTACGTATTCATTTTGCTAAATTATAAATATTATTTTATTCATTTTTTGTAAAAAAAGAACAATTACATAGCTTTGCACACCTTAAAACATAAAAGTAAATAATTAATAATGAAAAAAGGGATTCATCCGGAATATAGAGAAGTTGTATTTATGGACGTTCAGAGCGATTTTAAATTTCTTACACGTTCTACAATGAAATCTGATGAAAAAATCAAATGGGAAGATGGCAAAGAATACCCTTTGATAAAAGTAGAAGTAAGTTCTGCTTCACATCCATTTTATACAGGTAAGAAAATTTTTGTTGATACAGCAGGAAGAGTTGAGAAATTTAATTTAAGATATAAAAAACAAGAAAAGAATGTCCCTAAAAAAGAAGAAGCTCCTGTAGAAGAAGCTAAAACTAAGGAAGCTGCTCCTGCTAAGGAAGAAGAAGCTCCTGTAGAAGAAGCTAAAACTAAAGAAGCTGCTCCTGCTAAAAAAGAAGAAGCTCCTGTAGAAGAAGCTAAAACTAAGGAAGCTGCTCCTGCTAAAAAAGAAGAAGCTTCTGTAGAAGAAGCTAAAACTAAAGAAGCTGCTCCTGCTAAGGAAGAAGAAGCTCCTGTAGAAGAAGCTAAAACTAAGGAAGCTGCTCCTGCTAAGGAAGAAGAAGCTCCTGTAGAAGAAGCCAAAGCTGAAGCCGAATCTAGGGAAGAAATTACTAAGTCAGAATAAGACTTTTTCTAATGACGCTATTACCAGACTTCAAACTTGAAACATTTTTTTCTCGATGGGAATTTAACGCTAAATATCATATGTGCGCCTCTGATATGGAATCAGTATCTATGGTTGAACTACTTGATATGGCCTCTGAGAATGATAAAAAGAAATGGCATGAATTGAAATTAGGCTATACAGAAACTTTCGGATCAAAAGAACTTAGAATAGCTATCTCTAAAACTTATGATTTTTTAAAAGAAAAAAATATTCTTACATTTTCTGGTGCTGAAGAGGGAATATTTGTTGCCATGCAATGTCTGCTTAATAAGCAGGACCATGCTATTGTCATTATTCCGAATTATCAATCGGTAGAAACATTGCCTAGTTCTATCTGTGATGTTACGGGAGTAGCTCTTGATCCAAATGATAATTGGAATCTCGATATTCAAAAACTCAAAGACACAATCAAGTCAAACACACGTCTTATATCAATTAATTTTCCAAATAATCCAACAGGAAAAGTCATTTCTGAAAATACACTAAATACATTAATTAGTATTTCTAGGGATAAAGGAATATATATATTTAGTGATGAAATTTATCGTTTAATTGAAAGAGATAAATCAAAAAGGCTAACTCAAATATCTGATATATATGAAAGGGGGATTTCCTTAAACGGTATGTCTAAAAGTTATGGAATGCCTGGATTACGAATTGGATGGATTGCATCACAAGATGAAATTCTCTTAAAAAAAATGGAACACACAAAGCACTATTTGTCAATATGTAATTCTGCTCCTAGTGAAATTCTTGCCACGATAGCTCTTCATGCAAAAAAAGAAATTCTTTTACGAAATCATAAGATTGTAAACAAAAATTTACAGATATTAAATAATTTTTTTGCTTCCAATAGCGATCTATTTGCATGGAGAGAGCCGGATGGAGGGTGTATTGGTTTTCCTAAATATTTGGGTAGAGAAGGGGTGGAAATTTTTTGTGAACGGCTTATAAAAGAAAAAGGAGTTCTATTGCTTCCTTCTAGAATTTATCAATCAGATTGTGGGCCTTCTCCTCAAAACCATTTTCGAATTGGCTATGGAAGAGCTGATATGGAGGAAGGATTACAAGGAATCAAACACTTTATCGATAGAAAAAACAAATAATAAAAAAGTATTTGCCTTTTCCAATTATTTTAAGTCATTATAATTATGTAGAATTTGTTATTTTGACTATTTTGAAAGAAAAAATATTTTGCTATGCAATTTTCAGAAATTAGTGGTTTTGAAGAAGAAAAAAAAGTTTTAATTAATTCTCTAACAAACAATCATATTGCGCATGCTCAACTTTTTTTTGGAATGGAAGGTTCTCCAAACCTTGCTTTGGTCTTTGCATTCATATCCTATTTGAATTGTGAAAATAAAACGACAAAAGATTCATGTGGGAAATGTGCCCCTTGCATGAAAACAGAGAAAATGATACATCCTGACGTCCATTTTATCTTTCCTGTTGCTCCTACAAAAACTATAAACAAAAATGTAGTTAGCGACTTTTTTATAAAAGAGTGGAGAGAATTTATTTCTAGAGATCCTTATCAAAATATTAATGATTGGTTTGAGTTTTATGGTTATGAAAATAAAAAACCTAATATTTCAAAAGATGAATCAAGGAACATTATCAAGAAATTAACGTTGAAACCCTTTGAATCTAAATTTAAAATTATTGTGATTTGGCTTCCTGAGTATATGCATATATATACTTCTAATGCGCTTTTGAAAATATTAGAAGATCCTCCTCAAAATACGTTTTTTTTTCTGGTTACCAATGATTACAAAAAATTATTAAAAACCATTCTTTCGAGAGTTCAGATGTTTAAAACCAGAAATTTTTTGGATGAAGAAATTAAAGCGGAATTACTAAAAGAGGAAAACATTGAAGAAAAAGAATTAGATCAAATCATATTAATTATTGATGGCAATTTAAATCATGCAAAAAAAATTATCAGTTCTACCAGCGATGATAAATTACAAGCTTTTAAAACTTGGATGCGAAATTGTTATATGAATGATTTTTCTAAAATACAATCTGATCTAGAATGGTTTAATGAGCAGACTACAATTAATAAAAAAGTGTTCCTTTCTTATAGTTTAAATTTAATTCGTGAATCATTCATTCAAAATATAAATTCCAGTTTATCCAAAGTAGTAAATGCAGAATTAGAGTTTATAGAAAAATTTGCTAAAACTTTGAATCATGAAGCTATAGAAAAAATTATTGTAGAAATTAATGAGGCGATAAGATATCTTGATAGAAATGCTAATCCAAAAATAATATTCTTAGATTTATCTATTGAAATTGCTAATGTATTTCAACAAATTAGGCAAACTGCATAAATGAAAAAACTAATATTTATATTACTGTTTACTATAACTTCTTGCTCTATGGAAAAAGATGTACTGATTACTATTGGTACGCCTTATGGTGAGATGAAGGCAATTCTTTTTGATGAAACCCCTGAACACAAGAAAAATTTTGTTGAATTAACGAAATCAGGAAAATTCAATTCAACAATTTTTCATCGAGTGATGAAAGATTTTATGATCCAAGGTGGAGATGTTAATGCTAAAGAAGGAGCTAACTCTATTACTTATACAATGCCAGCTGAATTCAACGATAAATTCTTTCATAGTAAAGGAGCAATTGCTGCTGCAAGAATGCCGGATAATGTAAACCCAAAACAAGAATCTAGTGGTTGTCAATTTTATATAGTTGACGGTCGTGTTTTTAGTAAGGAAGAGCTTTCTACAGATTTTCAAAAATTATATCAAGGGATTCAACTTCTCTTGTTAGAAGAAGAATACCAAGAGGTAAAAGATCAATTTTTAGCATTGCAAAATAATTTGGTGGCATACAAGGAATTAGCTTTTAAATATAAGGATCTTGTAGAAGAAAAATATGGTATTAAAAGTTCAATTGATATTCCTTCTAATAGATTGGAATCATATTCTACTATAGGAGGGAGTCCACATCTTGATGGCGCATATACTGTGTTTGGAATGGTTGTTGAAGGAATGGATGTAATTGATAAAATTGCTTCAGTGCAGACAGGACCAAATAATAAACCAACAGAAGATGTTGCTATGACAATTTCTATTACGATGGTAAAAAAAAATTATATTACCAAAAATTATGGTTATCAATACCCTAATTTGCAATGAAAGTTCTAATTACAGGCATCAACGGCTTAGTTGGCAGCACACTTTTTGAATTATATGCAAATTCTAGCCATGATATAATTCCTACATCAAGAAATTTAGAGGGTCTCGCCACCACGAAACTGGACATTACAAAACAAGAAGAAGTTTCCCACGTTTTTAATGCATTTAAACCAGATGTCGTGATTAATACTGCTGCCATTGCTGATGTTGATATGTGTGAAGTGGAAAAAGATTTGTGCTGGAAGACCAATGTTACGGCTATGAAATATTTGATTGAAGCTTGTAAGCTATATAATAGTCATCTGATCCATATATCTACGGATTATATATTTGATGGAAGTGGTGGGCCTTATAAAGAAACGGATCAATCCAATCCCATAAGTTATTATGGAAAAAGTAAACTAGAAGGAGAGAAGATTTTAATTGATAGTACTATTGATTACGCTATTATAAGAACCATTCTTGTATATGGAAATCATACTAAACTTAATATTGTTTCATTTGTCAAAAAAAGTTTAGAAAATGAGAACCCAGTAAAGCTTGTAGATGACCAGTATAGGATGCCTACCTTGGTTGGAGATCTTGCAAAGGCATGTGATGTTGCAGCCAATAAAAGGGCAACAGGAATTTACCACGTTTCAGGAAATGAGATGATGACTTATTATGATATAGGATTAAAAATTGCAGATTATTTTTCTTTGGATTCGTCACTAATCACAAAAACAAAAACAGCAAAACTAAATCAAAAAGCAAAAAGACCTGAAGTGACAGGCTTCGTTTTGGATAAAGCAATTAAAGAATTAGACTATATTCCAACTTCTTTTGAGAAGGGATTAGAAGAATTCAGATAATTCCTATCTCTCGGAGCTTTTAATGATACTGAACACTCTTCTTTTATAGGTTCCACTTTCCACTACCTCTATAAAATAAGTGCCGTAGTTGTATTTACTCATGTCCACGGAAAGGTCTTTATAATCTAATTTTTTTTCGAGAAGCACTTTCCCCATTTTATCTACTAGTCTGATATGATATTCACCCATAGGATCTTCTCCTTTAAAAAGTACCTTATCGAATACAGGATTTGGATAGGCTATCATATCGAGCCTATACATTTCTTCTATTCCTGTTGGAAAAATATCTATAAGTAGAGGTTGAAGAAATCCTTGAGTCAGTTGAATATCATTTGCTGTTCCATTCACCGTTCCAATTACTACTTCACCTATAGACCATGTAATCTTTATTCCATCTTTTTCTACATAAGCACTTGATGTGGAGACAAGTTGTTGAGAATACAGTTCAGTAAATGGAATCAATAAAATAAATACAAGTAATTTTTTCATAAGTGTGTAAAGTTAATAAACTTCTCAATATTATATTCACTACTCATCTCTTGAGTTTTCAAGTTCTTTAATTCTCAATTATAATTTCTCTATTTGGATTTTAATTGTTTTCACAATCTAAAGAAATCTTATATAAAAAATTTATTAATAGTAGAAAAGTTGTGGGTAATTTAAATCTAAGAGAATTTTCAAAGTATTTAAATGAAAATTGAATAAAAAAATTAGGCTCCAGTATCTCCTGAAAGGATGTACACTTCACCTCCTATATGTACTAGCGTGACTATTGCATGTTGTCCAGCTGTTTTTACTTGTGAGCTTCTATTAGAAAGTGTTACTCCACCTCCAGCTCCTATTGTAACTTGGCCAGCTCCTTTTTGTACTAACAAGCAATTAAATCCTGCAACTAATCCTGAAGGAATTGTAAGAGTTATTGCACTGCCATTATTGAGTGTTACAACTTTTCCATTGTCTGCAGCAGTAAGAGTGTAGCTTGTTCCAGTTTGATCGTTTAAGGTAGCACTATATCCTTTGATAGCATTGCCTCCAAAATCAGCAACTTTTCCAGTCCCACTCATTGTAACATCTCCAGCTACTACTGTGTTTCCAGAACCAGCAGTAACTGTAAACTTATTAGTGTTAACTGCTACATCGCCAGTAACTCCTAGTGTTCCTGCTACAGCAGTATTTCCAGAAGCAGCAGCGACCGTGAATTTGTTCGTATTAACAGCGACATCCCCTGTAACTCCTAGTGTTCCTGCTACAGCAGTATTTCCAGAAGCAGCAGCGACCGTGAATTTGTTCGTATTAACAGCGACATCCCCTGTAACTCCTAGTGTTCCTGCTACAGCAGTATTTCCAGAAGCAGCAGCGACCGTGAATTTGTTCGTATTAACAGCGACATCCCCAGTAACTCCCAGCGTTCCACCTACTGTGGTGTTGCCTCCAATACCCATAGTTCCCGCTACAGCTGTATTTCCAGTAGCTGCAGCGACCGTCAATTTATTTGTATTGACTGTGACATCTCCTGTTGTAGTAAGATTTCTTATGCCAGACACATCTTTATTAGCATCTGTTACAATTGCTTTACTTGCTTCTACAGTCCCTGCTGTAGTTATATCTAAATATAACACTTCAGAAGAAGTGACATCTGAGGCTGCGATTTTTCCTTGTGCATCCGTTATCGCAGCTCTTGAAGCTGTTAAGGTTGCTGGAATAGGGATTGCATCAAGTTGCGTTTGAATATTTGAAGTCACGTTATCTAAATGACCTAATTCGGTTGCAGTTATAGCAGAAGCGGCAATTTTTCCCTGAGCAGAAGTGATTACAGCTCTATCAGCATCAATCGTTTCAAGATCTATTGTGGTAGCTGATCCGATGATGGTAGCTTGTTTAGCATTAAGTTGCGTTTGAATATTTGAAGTCACGTTATCTAAATGACCTACTTCAGAAGAAGTGACATCTGAGGCTGCGATTTTTCCTTGAGCAGAAGTGATTACAGCTCTATTAACATCAATAGTTTCAAGATCTATTGTGGTAGCTGATCCGATGATACTTTGTTGTTTAGCATCAAGTTGTGTTTGCACACTAGAAGTCACACCATCCAGATACCCTACTTCAGTAGCAGTTACATCAGAGGCGGCAATTTTCCCTTGAGCAGAAGTGATTACAGCTCTATCAGCATCAATAGTTTCATCATCTATTGTGGTAGCAGATCCGGTGATGGCAGCTGATTTTGCATCAATTTGTGCTTGTAGATTATCTCGTGCATTTGCAAGATGAGTGATTTCGGTAGAAGTTATATATGTAGCAGTAACTTTTCCTTGACCACTACTCACAACAGCTCTATCTGGAGCTAGATCACTATTTAAGATACTGGTTGCAGCTCCAGTGATACTAGCCAAATCTCCTTTTTCTCCTTTAGGCCCTTGTGGTCCTGCTGGCCCTATTTGGCCAGAAGCTCCTATAGGTCCTCGAATCCCTGTTGGTCCAATTGGTCCAATTGGACCCTCAGGTCCTTGCGGTCCCATTGGTCCTTCGGGTCCCGGAGTCTTAGCATTTAGAGCATAGAGTGCATAAGGGACACTCAATAATTGACTAGAGCCCATTTCAATATCGTCTATATATACATTTAAAAAATATGCTGACTCTCCCCATTTAATAGAAGAAAAATCATCTACAGTAGATCCTCTTCCTATGTGTGCGGTTGCTAGACCATATTCATTGGTGACAACAGAATGTGTTTCTGTATATTGGACATTATTTAAGGAATTCATAATTTCAAATTTGAAAATAGCTCCTTGATTCGACTTTAAACTCCCATCTGGGTTTCTTACTATAGCTTGATAATTAAATGCAAATGGTGACTGAGAAAAAAGATTAACATTCAAAAATATTAACGATAACAAAATAAAAAAAGAAATGCCATTGACAAATTTTACGTAAAACATTTTCATCATTTAAGTAATTAGAGCCACAAAGATAAGAAAAAAGAGAAAACTATGCCAGAATTAATGAAATCAACCTAAATATTGTATCATCATTCTTAAAAACACTCTATTTTTATTTTTTCATCTATTTTTAGTGCCTGATTTTTTACTATTTTTCCTTTTAAATCAACGTATAAATTAATCAAAAGGTTTGCTTCATTTAATATTTGTTTAGCAATAAATAATGGAGAATCATTATTAGGTATGATATCAATTTGATTGTAAATGGGAGAAAGAATTTCTTTACCAGAATTGCTTATTATACCAATACCATTATCAGTATAGATTATCAGTATTTTTTCTTTATTTTTATGAACAACTGTAAACTTATTTATATTTGAAACTTCTTCTTTTTTCGTTTCGATGTTAATTATGGAATATTTGTCATCTTTTTTTGCCAGCAAAGCAATTGGATTCCAGTATTCTATACTCTTATACTCAAAAGGAAGTAAAATAGAATTTTCATCAGATATGATGCCATATCTGAAAAATTTTCTGGCAATGTATTTTACAGAATCATATGCTATTAATTCAGAGTCATACTCAGGATCAATAATTTTTCTAGTTTGAGTGTTATAAACACCAAACTTTTGATTTTTAAGAATAGAAATAGTATTATCATCAATTAATCTAATTCCATCATATATTTTCTCTAAGGTTAGTTTTCCATATTTATCTACTAGACCTTTTTTGTTTGCTTCTTCAATTTCAAACAAATCATCTGTCACCAATTTTTTTGGAGTATATCCTCTTATCTTGATTTTCTCATTTACCAGTATAGTGGTATTTTTTTTATTATTCATCGATAAGACTTCAGAGGGTTTCATATTGTATTGAGCTGAAATTTTGTTGAAAGTATCACCTCGTTTTACAATATGGAAAAATTCCATTTTTGGTAGTTTTTCTCCTGTTTCAGAATAGATGTGTGCTTCTTTGTTATCTGATACTCTGATGTATTTCCTGAAATCCTTACTTTCTTGATTGGTTTGTAAAATATTTATTACAGAACTGGTATCAATAGCAATTTGTTTATTATTTGAAAAAAATAGTTTTTCTTGATTTTCATTTTTTACCCATATTACAGAGTCAGTAAGTAGTTTTATAGAATCATAATTTTCTAAAATTTTTTCTCCATTTATTATTGAAAAAACATCCCATTTGTCTTCTTTTTTTCCTGAAATGTATTTATTGTTAGTTTGAATTTTTTCAAATAGTGTTGAAAATTTGAAATCAAAAACATGACTAAGAATTTGATACCCAGAGTCATTTTTAATGATCCATCCTTTATTTATGGGATAAATATTTTGTTTAGATTTACTAATTATTGTATTTAAATTATCATCAATTAATTCTTCTTCATCATTTGCAAAACACAAAAGAAATTTTTCATTTATTAATTCAAACTCATCGTATATAAATTTTAATTTTTCTTTTGAGTTTCTTACAATCTTAGATAAA
>Ga0310345_10001443_pt1 | contig 26426 bp, 24 predicted proteins | sample HC15DNA20500_MG_FD_204667 | JGI IMG/M metagenome (GOLD analysis project Ga0310345, IMG submission 204667) | Marine microbial communities from station ALOHA, North Pacific Subtropical Gyre - HC15-DNA-20-500_MG | ecosystem: Environmental > Aquatic > Marine > Oceanic | place: Pacific Ocean: North... | reverse complement strand
GCGGCTCTTCTACAACCACTGGCAGCTTCCGATGTACAATCTCAAATTCGATTTGGTCGACGTACCGCTGGAACGGCTGGAGGCACAGCGAGAGGCCGCGTTTTGGAACGAGGTGGGCGAATACTAGGGTCCGGACCCATAAACGGGATTCACAGCAGCATCGAGATATGATTCAACTGTCTCCAGCGAGGAGGCATAGTGGATGGCGGATTTCTTCTGGTTTACGGATGAACAATGGGCACGGATCGAGCCGCTCCTGCCGAACGACACACGCGGGATGCCGAGGGTCGATGACAGGCGCGTGTTGTCGGGGATCGTCCATGCGCTGAAGAGCGGTGGCCGCTGGGGAGACTGCCCTGAGTATGTCTACGGGCCGAAGAAGACGCTCTACAACCGTTTCCGGCGCTGGGCCGAGCGAGGTGTGTGGGAGCGCATCTTCGCACAGCTCGCCGGAGTGGACGGTGTGCCGGACAAACTCTTCATCGACAGCTCCTGCATCAAGTTCCACCGCACCGCCGGAGGCGCAAAAGGGGGGCCTTGGCTCATGGTATCGGCGTCACCAAGGGCGGAAGAAACACCAAGCTCCACGCCGTCTGCGACGAGAAAGGTCGCCCGCACGTCCTCCTGCTGACGCCGGGCAACACGCATGATGCCAAGGTCGCAATCCAGACGATCAATGCCGTCCCGCCCTCGCAGTATCTGGTCGCCGACAAGGGCTACGATAGCAACGCCTTGCGCTCCTGGCTGATCGAGCGCGGAACCACGCCGGTTATCCCATCAAAGTCCAACCGCAAGGTCCAGATCGAACACGACCGCCAGATCTATCGCCAGCGCAACGTCGTCGAGCGCATGTTCTGCCGCTTCAAGGACTGGCGCCGCGTTGCCACTCGCTTCGACCGCAACATCAAGACCTTCATGGCTACCATCGCCATCGCAGCCTTCGTCACATGGTGGATCTAATGAGTCCGGACCCTAGCTTGCAAGCCGCACTGCTAGCGAAAGAATTCAGTGTTCGTGAGCGTCTGAAAAAGAAGAAGGAATCGAGCGCGAGATAAAAGCAGCGCCATCGGTCGAGCTGCAGGTGGTTGGTTTTGTTGCGTAATATGCGACGGCACCCGGAGATGCCGGGCGGCGGTCTTTGGAAAATCCCGTTTCTTTTCAATCGAAACAGCGACGGCACTTAGCCGAATTGCACACCAAACGGTCACGACATGCTTAAGAGTGCTGGTCCGCGCTAGTCCGCAAGGATGTGTGCAGATGCATACCACTCAAACTGTTCCGCAGATCGGCGCAATAGAGTGAGAACGGCTGCCCCAGCATTCAAACGTCATGTGGCACGATCGGGCTACATTCACCGATAATCGATCTCGATGGCGGGCCTGACCTGCTCCCCCTCCATGTCCCCCAGGTCGGTCCGTCATCACCCGAAAGACGGAAGGACCGATTAGCTTAGCAACACCGAGCCTTAAAGACCCGGTCAGCAATGGGAAGTCTGGAGGAGTCGTCAAGTCGTTCGGCCAGCCCGCCAGACGCCTAGCACTATCTCGTGATCGGTCGCAGCATGCTCTAGTTTCTCTGGCCGTTGAGAGCTAGCAAAGTCTAGCTACGGAGTGAGCCGCTGGTCCTGACCGAAAGCCTCATCAGCCTGGTCGACGGCGCATCAGTCCTTAAATGCAACTTCGCAGACCTGGGGGTGAGCTACTCAGCTGTATCCCAACCAGCAATGCTTGGTCCCGCACCAAACTCCTAAGCGCACAGGTCTCGGGTAGCCGACGAAAGTCGGGACGCTTCGCCATCTGGCATGGCTGAAATGGAGAGAAGTTCCCCGTCGCTTCTCGACTGATCTCCTACGGCTGAAGCCCGAATTTGAGGGGTGCGCGCTGCCGCTGCGTAAACAGAGAGGCCGGGGTCACTCAACGACACAAAAAGTCCTTTGGGGTCAGCCGGTAGCGCTAGAGCACCGCGATTTCACGCCGGTGCACAAAAGGGAGAGAGGGATGAAAAATTGCAAAAACTCACACCGCTGCGGGTTCTTCTTGACGACTTCAGTTCCTGCGATGCTGATCGCAACGCCTGCTTTTGCTCAAGACGCTGAGGAAACGAATGTAGTTGATGTAATCGTTGTCACCGCTGAAAAGCGAGAGCAAGATCTTCAGGAAGTTCCGATAGCCATTACCGCCATGAGCGGTGATACACTAGCTGCGACCGGCATATCTAACGTTGAGGATCTCCAGTTTTTCGTTCCGGGGGTCTCGGTTACCAATGACTCCATGGCCATTATCAACATTCGTGGCATTGGTACGTCCGCTTTCGGGGTCGCGACGGATCCCAGCACGACCGTTCATTACGACGGCGTCTATATTTCTCGACCCACGACAAGCTATCAAGACATGTTCGATGTGGAACGGATCGAGGTTCTCCGTGGCCCACAAGGGGTCCTTTTCGGACGCAACTCTGCCGGGGGGACACTGAATATAATCTCAAAAATGCCGACTGACGAACTGACGGGCACGTTAGGAGTTACCGTTGGGAATTTCGGAAAGCGCACTTTCAGCGGAACAGTTTCGGGCGCTGTTTCCGATAGTGCTCGAGCTCGACTAACATTAGTAAAGAACGACCGAAACGGCATATACCGCGATGTAAATGTCGACCGAAGTTATCAGAATGAGGATAATTTTGCCGGGCGAGCAACTCTGGCAATTGATGCGACGGACCGTCTAGAGATAGTAATTCGCGCTGACGCAAGCCGGGACCGTGAAACGGGCTACCCTGCAATTCGGGGATCCTATCCTCCAGGCCTCTTGGCAGCGGGGGCGACCGTACCGACTGAAAGCGACGAAATTGCGCTCGATACTGTTCCTCGTTACGATATCGACGCTTGGGGCACCTCGTCCACAATCCGATACGATGCGGACGACGTGGAAATCAAATCCATCACTGCATTCCGTTCGAGCGATGTCGGTCAGGTGCTGGATGTCGACGCCACAGACATCTTTCTGCGCAATATTGAATTCGTCGAAAAGTCGAAAACCTTTACGCAAGAAATACAGATCTTCAATACCGATCCCGGGCCACTCCGTTGGATCCTAGGTGGTTTTTTCCTGAACGAGCGCGGACAGGATCAAATTCAGATACTTGAGCCAGGAAGGGAACTAGCAATCCCGGAAAGCAATACCACAAACGCATACGCTTTGTTCGGCCAGGCGAGCTACGAAATCGCCGACCGGCTACGCCTCACCGCCGGCTTACGATACAGCTATGAGAAGAAAGATTTCTCCTACAATATCAATCTTGATGGTGACGAGGTTGATCGGGGCTCGCCATCTGCATCCTGGTCGGCATGGACCCCAAAGTTTGGCGTAGACTTCGACGTGAGTGACGATGTTCTCGCATATGCATCAGCCACCCGCGGCTTCAAATCTGGAGGCTTCCAACTAGGCGATGCGCAGCCTTTCTTACCGGAGTACCTGTGGAGTTATGAAGCTGGTATCAAGAGCACGCTACTCGATCGACAGTTGCGGGCAAACTTCTCGGCATTTTACTACGATTACACCAACTTGCAGGTCGTTCAGTATCTCAATGGTGTTGCCAGCACGACTAATGCCGGACGAGCTACAATCAAAGGTGTAGAGGCTGAATTTCTTGCCAAGCCCACTGATGGTTTGACGCTAACTTCTACCCTCGCCTATCTCGATGCGCGGTACGATGTGTATTTCGACAACCAGGTAAGCTTAGAGGGCAACCGTTTACCCAATGCCCCTAAATGGAACGCGACATTTGGAGCGGAATACGAGGCGTCGCTGGGATCGCGCGGAACTGTGACTCTTCGCGGCGATATTGCTCAACGAGGTGTTGCCTACTTCAAGCCTAATAATGATCCGCGATATGCTAGTTCGCCGACTACGCTCATAAATAGCCGTATTTCGTGGATGCCCACGGATGGCAGCTGGGAAGTAGCGCTTTACGGCAGGAACCTGACAAATGAACGTTATGCGACCTATAAAGCAGTCGGGACTGACGCCCTCGGAGTCTCCAATCCCGACCTGCCTCTTACGGTGTTCGGCGAACCGCGTCAGTACGGCCTTCAGGTTCGCTACTTCTTCTAATCGCGCAAAGTCGGAGAGTCTACGAATGAACACTAGTTTTTGACACTGAGAATTCTAGCGCAGCAACTGTCAGGGCGGGTGTAGGCACCCGCCCTACTTATTTACTGCATGCATTACGACTTGAGATATTGAGGATTGGCGCACCCGACAGGATTCGAACCTGTGACCTTCGCCTTCGGAGGGGGTACTAGCATGTTTACGCCGGACAACGCCAGAGCAAGTTTTTGCTTGCTAACATACTCAAATATATCAACTTTCTTGCTTTGTCGATTTGCGCCGGTCTAACCTCAGATGCGCCCTGATTTTCCTCCGCGTGCTTACGTGGTGCTTACGCGAAACCGGGCCAAAAGGAGAAGGCTCGATGGTCAAATTGACCAAACGCGTCGTCGATGCAGTTGTAGCGGAAGCGAATGACTATGTCCTCTGGGATGAGGAATTGCCGGGCTTCGGGCTCCGGATATTCCCGACCGGGAAACGCAGCTATCTCATTCAGTATCGATCGGGCGGCCGCTCGCGTCGTTACACCATCGGCACCCACGGCATTTGGACGCCCGAAGCGGCAAGGCGCGAGGCCAAGATGCAACTCGCGCGCGTTGCGCAAGGTGAGGATCCTGCGGAAGATCGGGCAGAGCTCAACAAGGCGATGTCGATGAAGGAACTCTGCGAGCTTTACATGCAGGACTTAAGAGATGGTCTTATCCTCGGCAAAGGAGGGCGGCCAAAGAAGAAATCGACCGTCGATATCGATCTCGGGCGGATCGAGCGACACGTCATCCCGCTCCTTGGATCACGCCGGGTTAAGGATCTCACAAAAGCGATTCTCACGAAGGTCATGCGCGATATCATGGCGGGAAAGACGAGAGCCTTCATCAAGACCAGCAAGCTGCGCGGTCGAGCCAATGTCCGCGGCGGCCCAGGCACGGCGGCTCGGACCCTCGGATTGATTGGCGGCATACTGACCTATGCCGTCGATCTCGGCATCATCGACAGCAACCCCGCGCATGGCATCAAACGTCCCAAAGACAATGTCCGTTCTCGACGGCTCAACGATGGCGAGTATCGAATTCTCGGCCGTATGCTGAAAAGCGCCGGGCAAATCGAGAAGTTCGGCCCAACGATCGACATCATTCGGCAAATCGCCCTCACCGGTTGCCGACGCGGGGAGATCATCAATCTCAAATGGTGTGATGTCGATCTCGATGGAAGTTGCCTCCGGCTTTCCGACAGCAAGGAGGGAAAGTCAGTCCGTCCTATTGGCCTGCCGGTCGTAGAGTTTCTCGAGCAGCAGCAAAGCGAAGACAGCGGCACATATGTGTTTTCCGGGCCGCGAGGGGAAGACACCGCATTTGGCGGCTTTCCAAATCACTGGGGCGAGATATTCCTGGGTTCACCCCTCGAAGGCGTCACACCGCACGTTCTGCGTCACAGTTTCGCCAGCATCGGCAACGACCTCGGATTTACCGAAGTCACCATCGCGGCGCTGATGGGTCACGCGAAGGGCACTGTCACCAGCAAATATATTCACGTTCTGGATGCCGCCCTCATCATGGCTGCGGACACTCTTTCTGGATACATCGCTGCTTTGCTTGACGGCGCCGTTTTCAAGCAAAGGGCATATTCACTCGACCGCGGATCGCGAAAGGCGGCATTGGCAGATTTCATCGCCCGGCAGGAAGCACCCCGAAAAAAGGCGGCATGAGATCGAATATCGTAGCAGATGCGCGCTGATAAACTCCTGACCAGACCGGAGCCCTGCCTGCGAGCAATGCCATGAAGCCCGGTTTGACATTCGGCTCGTTTCGAATCCGCAGCCCGGATGGAGTGATCGGCAGCGGTTCCCGATCTTTATCGCGAAACCCGTCGGAACGCTTGGAATCTGAATGATTTCACCTGTATAGACGGGTGATGGATCTAATGCCTCGACTGAGCTCAAACGGCGCCAAGCGGTCTGCCAACGGCGCCTCCCCGGATGCGCCTCCACGTTATGCAGCAATCAAACAAAGCATCTACGACGCCATCGGCGACGGCCGCTTGAAGCCAGGCGATCGGGTGCCTTCGGAAGCGGATCTCGTCGAGCAATTCGACGTCTCGCGCATGACGGCAAACCGGGCGCTTCGCGAGCTGCAATCTGCAGGTATCATCGTCCGCCGGGCAGGCAGCGGCTCGTTCATAGCCGAGCCCAGGCCGATCGGTCACATGATTGAGATCCGGAATATTGCCGAGGAAATTCGCGGGCGTGGCCATGACTATCGGGCGCGGGTCATCCAGAATGTCGAAGAAAAAGCCAGCGCCGAAACCGCGGTGCTGCTGGAGGTGCCGGTAGGCACCAAAATCTTCCATTCGATTATCGTCCACCACGAGGCCGAGTTCCCGATCCAGCTCGAGGAGCGGTTCGTCCTTGCGTCCGTGGCGCCCGATTATGGCACGCTCGATTTCACGCAATTGACGCCCAACGAATATCTGACGCGGACCGCACCCCTCCAGCGGGTCGAGCACCGGGTTTGCGCGACTATGCCTGACGCGCGCACGCGCGGCATGCTTGGCCTCAATGAAGGTGAGCCGGTTTTGCGCATGACGCGGCGCACCTGGAGCCGCGGGCGGCTGGTATCGCACGCCTGGCTCTCCCATCCCGGCACGCGCTTCGAGCTTTCCGCAGCCTTTTCAGTCGAAGACTGACGCGTCAGGCGGTTCGGCGGACCACAACGGGCTTGCGGCGCCGGCGCAGCCAACGGAAATCCGCGCGACTGAAGCTCTTGAACAGCAGATAGAAGCCGGTGCCGGAAAGCCATAGGGCGCCAAAGGCGACGAAGATGATAAGCGGGTGGTTGAAGCTGGATCGGTTGATGTAGTCCATATTGTGGAGCATCCAGAAGAAGTCCCACGTCCGCCAGGTGTCGCCGCGCATGACGAGGAAGCGTGCGGTATCCAGCGAGACATAGGCGCTGCTGTTCTCGGCATCGGCAAAATCGACCCGCCACATAGCACCTTCGTGATCGCGCGATTCGAGGTTCGGCTTCGCGATCACGCTTACCTTGCGGATCGGCGCCTCATTCATCATCGATGCGACTTCGCGGGCAATTCCCTCATGGACGCGAATATCAGCGCCGTCCGTAGCGTCGACCAACCGAATGCCTTTAGGAGTGCGGAGTTCGTATACCGGCCGGGTGCCAAGATCTCGCAAAACGACCCCGGTAACAGGTTCGCCTTGCGGCAAGGCGGCGATGTCGAAATATTCGCCCGGCGGCAGCGGATGCGAATGCGCCATCCCGCCGCCATGGCCACCGACCTTGTCCTTGTCGAGCAGCGCCATTACCGATCCGCTCAGCGCCCAGAGCAGGAACTGGAGGCCGAGGATCAGGCCGACCCATTTGTGGACACGCCGGAAGAAAAGCGGCGTCAGGCGGATTTTCTTCATGCCTTCTTCCTCTTGCGGCGCGGGAAGGACCAGATAAGCAGCCAGGCGCCCGTTAGCGCCATGGCAAAGGCGCTCCAGGTCGCGACGCGGAGCAGCGGGTTGTTGACGTCGGTGCGCTCATCATAGTCCATGATGTGCAGCATCCAGGCGAAGTCGAAGACGCGCCAGAGCGCGTGCCGGCGCGAAATCAGCTCGCCCGTCGTCGGTGACAGATAGAGCGTCGGGCGATTCCAGCCCTCGAACTCGACCTGCCAATAGGGTGGCTTGCGCGCCTGCATTTCCTGGGGCGCTTTGGTCAAGAGTCGCACCGAGACGATCTTGCCGTCACCGGTGTAGATGCGCCGCGCCTGCTCGCGAATCTGAGCCTCGGTAAGATCAGCCAGTGGCGCACCCGACCGCGCATCGAACAGGCGCGCCCCTTCAGGGGTCTCAGCACGCCAGACCGGCTGACCCGAAAGCCGCTGAAGACGGATTTCGGACACCCCCGGCATGGCCGCGACGACCTTCGACGGCGCGACCAGGCCGTCGAGGTCGAAGGGCTGGGCGACCGGGGAGCGCACCAGATTGTCGCCGTGGATGGTGTCGATATGCACCGCCACCATGTAAAAGCCGGTCAGCGTCCAGAGCAAAGCCTGAACCCCGACGACCAGCGCCAGCCATTTATGCGTTCGCCGAACGAGCAGCGGCCAACGTATCGCCATCTTCCGGTCCCTCAGAAGGCGGTGCGGAAACCGACATAGAAGCGTCGGCCGAGCAGGTCATAGGTCATCGTGTCGGTGTTCGCATCGGTGAAGCTCTGGATATAGGGCGCCTTGCGGTCGAAGAGATTGTCGACCCCCAGCTGGAAGCGCGTCTTTTCGTCGATCTCATATGCAAGCTGGAGATTGTGGTAGAAGACGTTCGGCGTGCTGTAGCCGATTTCGCCGGGCGCCGCATTAAAGTCGGTCGCCTTGCCGATCCACTGCGTCGACCAGGTCGCGCTGATGCCGTCCTTTTCGGCGGTGAGCACGCCATAACCGCGCCATTTCGGATAGCCGCCGTTGCCGCCGCCGATGAAGCCGTCGAAATCGATCGGGGCGCCGCCGGGAAATGGCAGGACGACATATTTGTTGAGGTAGGTCAGGTTGACGTCGAGCGAGACGTTCACGCTGCCGATGTCATTATTATAGACGAGCCCTAGGTCGAGGCCGTTCATTTCCTCGCGGCCCGTATTGATCGGCTGCGCCGAAAGGAAGGTGACTTCGCCGGTCAGCGCACTGCGGGTAAAGTCGTCACAGAAAGGATGCGACAGGTTCTGGCTGGCATAGCAGATGGCCAGCTTGGTCGAACCCGGGATCGCGCGGATCGCATCCTTGATCTTGATGTCGAACCAGTCGGCCGTGAGCGACAGGCCCGGGACCAGTCCCTTGGGCGAGATCACCGTCCCGACGGTCCAGGTCGTCGAGCTTTCGGGTTTCAGATTTTCGTTGCCGCCGACCGTGGTGAGGATCGTCGTCCCCAGCTGGACATAGTTTGCCGGCACCCCCGACGCCTGGCAGTTGGCGATCAGCGTCGCATTGCCGCTCGTCGTGTAGCGCGAACAGGGATCGGTGGTCGTCAGATTGCCTTCGGACACGCCACCGAACAGTTCGGGGACATTGGGGATGCGAAAACCGGTGCCATAGGTGCCGCGCAGGCGGAAGCTGTCGTTGATCACCCAGTCGAGGCTAGCCTTATAGTTCCAGTCGCTCCCGAACAGGTCATAATCCGAATAGCGGACCGCGCCATCGAGCGTCAGCGCCTCGAAGAAGGGCTTGTCGGCGAGGATCGGCACCGACAATTCGAGATAGGCTTCCTTGGCGGTGCTGGTCCCCGAAATCGGATCCTGCTGGTTGGTGTTGGCGATGCCGAGCACGGTCAGCGGATCGGGGTCGCGCCAGCCCTTTTCCTTGCGATAGACGAGGCCGGCCGCGAACGAGACCGGGCCGGCAGGCAGCCTGAACAGGTCACCGTTGAGATCGGCAGTTACCGTCGCCAGTTCATTCCCGCCGCGGTCACGCGAGGTGAAGAGGATATAGTCGAGCACCTCGGGCGTCAGGTCGCCGAAGCCGAGATAGTCGGCGCACGGGATCGACGCGCCCGCCGCGAGGCTGCACTTGGTCGTGTCCAGCGTGTTCGCCACGCGTTCGAGATTGGCGATATTGGTCGAACCGTCGACCGCCGTGTTACGCCCGAAAGCGCCGGCGACTTCCCATGCCCAATTGTTCGACAGTTTGCCGCGAAGGCCGAAAGTCCCCTGCCAGGTGTCGGTTTCCTGGAAGAACTGCCGCGGGCCGGGCTCGGCGAGGCGGCGCTGCACGAGCACGATATTCTGCCCCGTTGGGTTGGTCGGATTGCTCGCCGCGATCGCGAGATTGCGCAACGTACCCGGGGTCGCGATCTGGTTCGACTTGCGGAAGGTGTAGAGGAATTCGCCGAACGCCTCGATGTTGTCGGTGATGTCATAATCGGCGAAGAAGGCCGTGCTGACGCGCTCGACCGGGCTTACCGCGTTGAGGAACGGGTTCGAGTTGAAGTTGTGCTTCGCCGCGCTGTACGGCTCGAAGAAATTGCCGTTGCCGCCGAGCACCTGGTTGAAGTTGATCTGCTGACCGTTGGGCAGCACCGCGCGACCGCCGATCGTCGAGGCGCTGTTGACGCATGACAGTTGGCCCGGCGTCGTTTCGGCAAGCGAACAGGGCGCCCGCGTCGCCATGTTGACCGCCTTGGTCTTCTGATAGGTGACCGCCGCCATGAAGCCGCCACGGTCGTTGCGGATGCCCCAGAGAAGATCGGCGGTGAAATCCGAGCCATCGCCCTTTTCGGTGATCCCCTGCCGGACGCTGAGGCCCAGCCCTTCATAGTCGGTGCGCGTCACGAGGTTGACGACGCCCGCCATCGCATCGGCGCCATAGATCGCCGACGCGCCATCCTTGAGCACATCGGTGCGCGCGAGGGCGGCAACCGGGATCATGTTGAGATCGGGCGACGAGTTGGCACCGGTGCCGCCCGCGACGAGGCGGCGGCCGTTGAGGAGCACGAGGGTGCGCTTGATCCCGAGCCCACGCAGATTGACCTGCGCGGTGCCATATCCGTTGTTCGCCCAATAGGCCGAGGTCTGGTTGCCCGCGAAGCCTGCGTTGGCAGGCAAGCGCTGCAGCACGGTCTCGATGTTGACGACGCCTGTATTCTCGATCTGCTCGGCCGAGACCACCGTCGCCGGACCGACGCCCGCCAGATCCTGCCGGCGAATGCGCGACCCCGTTACAACGATGTCGGAACCGCTGGGGGCATCCTCGGCGGCCGGCGCCTGCGCCGGAGCGTCGCTTTGCGCAAAAGCGGGCGTTGCGAAGGTAGCGACCACCGCGGCGCTGGCGAGCAAAAATGTCCTGGTCATCATAGCAAAACCCCCTGATGGTTGGCTGATTCCCCTCAGAGAGCATCAAATGTATATACAGGTCAACAGGAAATTACTGAATCATATCAAATAGTTAGAGCATAAATTCCGGGCGCAAGATATGCTTTAAATACGCATCCCGACGCATCATCCCTCATCGATTTTGAAATTTTTTTGCAGGCAGCGGTCTGCTCACGCAAGGAGAGGGCTCCTCACCCCCTCGACTTGCTCATGAAATGACGGGACCAACGGCGTCACGGTCCGGGCGTGCCGGCATCGCGGCCACTCAATGCGAAAGTATCTGGTCGAGGAAGGTTCGCGCGCGCTCACTTTTTGGAGCGGCAAAGAAATCGGCCGGGCTCGCATCCTCGATGATCCGGCCTTGATCCATGAAAAGAATCCGGTCGGCCGCCTCGCGCGCGAACCCCATTTCGTGCGTCACGCAGACCATCGTCCGCCCCTCGCTGGCGAGGGCCGTCATCGCATCGAGAACCTCCTTGATCATTTCGGGATCGAGCGCCGATGTGGGCTCGTCGAAAAGAAGAATCCGCGGTTCCATCGCCAGCGCCCGCGCAATGGCCGCCCGCTGCTGCTGCCCGCCCGAAAGCTGGCCCGGATATTTGTTCGCCTGGTCCGCGATCCGCACCTTGTCCAGATAGGACATGGCCCGCGACTCGGCGTCCTGGGGAGCGAGGCCGCCGACGAGCACGGGCGCGAGGGTACAATTTTCAAGGACCGTCTTGTGCGGGAACAAATTGAACTGCTGAAAGACCATGCCGACGGAATGAAGCGCCGATGCCGCATGGTGCGAGGCCTCCATCACATTGGTGCCCTCGATGAGGACGGCCCCGGAATTGGGCACTTCGAGCATGTTCATGCACCGGATAAGCGTCGACTTGCCCGATCCCGAGGGGCCGCAGATCACGACTCGTTCGCGCGGCGCGATCTCAAGGTCGATCGAGCGGAGTGCATGATAGGCTCCGTAATATTTCTCGACTTGCCGAAGGCAGACAGCCGCCGGAATCGGACCGCCGGTCATGATGTCCGCTTTCCGTCACGCATGGCTCGCACGCGCCGGAAAGCCGCATTGAGATCGGCGATCAGGTCCTGCGGCGCCTCCAGCCCGGCGTGGATGCGGATCAGCGCACCTTCGGCCTCGCCACTGGGGAAATCGCGGATCGGCGCGGGCCATGCCGGGACCGCGAGGCTTTCGAAGCCGCCCCAGCTCGATCCGAGCTGGAATAGCGACAGCTCGTTGAAAAAGGCGGCGGTTTCCGGTGACGTCAGGCGATCGAGTTGGACGCCGAACAATCCCGACGCGCCCGCAAAGTCCCGCTTCCAGATCGCATGACCGGGATCTGCCGGATGAGCCGGATAGCGGACGGCGACCACCTCGGGCTGATCGAGAAACCAGTCGATCAGCGTCGCCGCCGTGCGCTGATGACGTTCGAGACGGGCATCAAGCGTTCGGATACCCCGATGGACGAGGTAGCAATTGTCGGGGCTGGCGCAATTACCCCAGCGCGCGGCCGCATCCTTGAGACGGCGATAGATGGCCTCGCTGCCGGCGGTCATGGTGCCGAGAAGGCAATCGGAGTGGCCCGAGAGATATTTGGTTGCCGATGCAAGCGAAACATCGACGCCATGGGCCAGCGGCTTGAAGAAGAGCGGCGTAGCCCAGGTGTTGTCGACAGCAGTCAGGATATTCCTGCTACGCGCGACCGCGACGATCGCGGGGACGTCGATCATGTCGAAGGTCTGCGAACCAGGCGTTTCCATGTAGATGAGCCGGGTATTGCCGCGGCAGAGTGCGGCAATCTCCGGGCCGATATCGGGCCGGAAATATTCGACCTCGACACCGAAGCGCGCAAGCACGTCGGTCAGAAACTTGCGGGTCGGCCCATAAACGCAGTCCGCAACGAGCAGATGGTCCCCCTCGCCCACGAAAGCCGTGAGGGTAAGGGCGATTGCGCTCGTTCCCGACGAGGTGATGACCGTTGCATGGCCCGCTTCGAGTTCGCTTACGGCCTCGGCGAGCGCGAATGTCGTTCGCGTTCCGTAAAGTCCATAGATGACCTCATCGTACAGGCCCTGGTGCCGATCCATATATGCCTCGACACTGTCGTAAATAATGGTCGAGGCCCGATCTACGGGCGGATTGATGAGGCCGCGCTGAGCTTGTGGCCGCGGCCCCGCATGGACGGCGCGGGTCGGATCCTGCCAGGCGCCCCCGCCCGGCCTCGTCAGCCGCTGACCCGATTTCTGGTCGTGTTTATCCTGCATAATGTAATTTCCGTTCGATCTTCATGCTGAGCCGGGACAGGGAGAAACAGAGGAGGAAGAATATTGTCCCGGTGAAAAGATAGGCTTCGGCGAAATAGGGACGCCATTGCGCCTCGACGTAGGAGAGGCGGGTCGTTTGCAACAAGTCGAAGACCCCGACGATCAGGACGAGCGTGGTATTCTTCACCTCGCTGATCGAGGTGTTGACCAATCCCGGCACGCTGACTTTGAGTGCCTGCGGCAAGAGGATGTGGCGACGCGCCTGCCACTTGGTGAGGCCGAGAGCCTGAGCGGCCTCTTCCTGCCCGGCCGGGACCGCCAGAAGGCCGCCCCGGATGACCTCCGCCATATAGGCGGCAGTGAAGAAGAGAAGTGCGATCTGGACGCGCGGCAGACTGTCGATCGACAGGTAGGAAGGGACGAACAGCGGGAACATCACCGCGGCAAGGAAGAGCACGCCGATCAGGGGCGTGCCGCGAACCACTTCGATGAAGGCGACGCTCGGCCAGCGAACGGCGCGCTTCGGCGATCTGCGTCCGAATGCGAGGAGGATTGCCAACGGAAAGGCGCCGATCACCGCGACACTCGCAAGCAGCAATGTAACCGGAAGGCCGCTCCACTTTTCCATCGGCACATAGGGAAGGCCTGCAAACCCGCCGCGCAGCAGAAGGATTGCGGCTGCAACCGCTCCAAGCCATGCAAGGCCGAGGCGGCCGCTCCAAAATCGCGGCGCGAAAGATAGCGCAAGACATCCAAGCAACGCCGCGGCAGCCCCAGCGGCGCGCCATTGCTCGGGCTCGGGATAGGTTCCGAACAGAATGAGCCGCGCATTTTCACGCAGGAAGGGCCAGCAGGCGCCGCCAGCCGACCGGCATTCGGTCGCGCCTCCGGCAAAGGTCGCGTCGAAGAAGAGCCATGTCAGCCCCTTGCCGACCGCAATGGTAGCGAGGGCGAGGATAGCCACGGACAGGATCGACTGGCGACCTCCCCCGAACAGATTGCGCCGTACCCATGCCGGCCATGCCGCCACGGCGCGTATGGGGAAGGATTCGCGTGCCGCCGGCTGGTTTCGGCCGGGCTGTCCGGCGACGCTCCAGCCCAGGCGGCGAGCATAGAGGCCGGTGACGAGCGACAAGGACAAGGAAAGCAAGAGGAAGGTCGCGACAAGCAGGCCGACGCCCTCGATCGCTTGCCCGGTCTGGCTGATGACGGTGTCGACCACCGAGACAAATTCGGGATATCCGATCGCCACGCCCAGCGAACTGTTCTTGATCGTATTGAGGTGCCAGCTCGTCATCGGCGGCATGGCAACCAGCAATGCCTGCGGAAGGACGATCCGGCCCAATGTCTGCGCGGGCGACAGGCCGAGCGCCCTCGCGGCTTCGCGCTGCCCGGCGGGCACCGCCAGGATCGCGCCGCGGAATATTTCGGCAAGATAGGCCGAAGCGTATACCGAAAGGCCGGCGACAAGCGTCAGAAACTCGGTAGAGAGCGAGAGGCCGCCGATGGTTCCGAAGCGCCCGGCCCGCGGCAGATCGATCGCGCCCCACAGAATGAGCAGGACCCCGGTCATTCCGGTCAATGCCAGCGCGAGCACGACACGCGCACGTCTGCGCCGGAAGACACCGAACAGGATCGCAGATGCCAGGAACACGATCAGCAGCGCGGCCCTCGCCGGATCGGAGAGGGTGAGCGCGGGGAGATGCAACCCCCGATTGTCGAGGTCGATCGCTCCGACCGCACCCGAACCGGGACCGGGCAAACCGAACAGCAGTGCGGCGTACCAGACGAACATCTGGAGCAGCAGCGGAATGTTGCGGACCAGTTCGATGTAGATGCCGGAGAGCTTCGCAAGCAGCCAGTTGGATGACAGGCGGGCCATGCAGACCGCAAGGCCGAGGAGGGTCGAAAGGATGATCCCGAGCGCCGATATGAGAAACGTGTTGAGAAGCCCTACCGCCAGCGCCGCCGCATAGGAGTCGCCCGGCGCATATGCGATCAGCGTTTCGCCAATGGCGAAGCCCGCCCGGTCGGAGAGGAAACCCAATCCTGTCCGGATATTCCGCTCGGCGAGATTATCGGCCAATGTCGCAAACAAGCCGGACGCGACAGCAAGCCCTGCCGCCAAAAGCATCCAGGGCAGTGCGGCGTTCAGGAGGCTACGCTGCGCCCGGATCATCGCATCGGCAACGGGTAGATCAGCCCGCCGTCCCGGTAGAGCCTGTTCTGCCCGCGCTCGACCCCGAGCGGCGCGATGTGCCGGTCGAAGATTTCACTGTAATTGCCGGTCGCCTCGATCGCCCGATATGCCCAGTCATCGTCGAGGCCGAGGGATTTGCCGAAGCCCGGCAGCCCGCCCAGCATCTTGCGAACCTCGGGATCGCGCGAACCGCTTCGCATACGCGCCGCATTGTCCTTGGTAACCCCCATCTCCTCGGCTGCGAAGAGTGCGTTCAGTACCCATTTGTTGATCTCGAACCATTGCTCGTCGTCGCTGCGCACAACGGGACCGACGGGCTCCTTCGTGAGTCGTTCGGGCAGCACGACATAATCGTCGGGATGCGCCGCATCGGCGAGGCGAATCACCGTCAATGTGAACGCGTCGGTGGTCATCGCGTCACATCGTCCGGCGAAGAAAGCGAGCTTCGCTTCTTCGGGGTTTTCGAACACGACCGACTGAAAGCGCAGTCCCTTGCGCTCGAAATATTCGGCAGTGTTGAGCTCGGAGGTCGTCCCCTTGGTGATGCAGATCGATGCGCCGTCGAGATCCGCCGGCAACCGCACGCCGGAACGCCGCGGCACAAGGAAGCTCTGCCCGTCATAATACATCGTGCCGACGAAATTCACGCCGAGGTCCGTGTCACGCGTAAGCGTCCATGTCGTCGTTCGCGACAGGACATCGGCCTCGCCGGTCTGAACGATCGTGAAACGCTTGTTCGAGGCAACCGGCATGAACCGAACCTTGCGGGCATCACCGAGGACTGCGGCGGCGAGGGCACGGCAATAATCGACGAAGAACCCCTGCCAGCGTCCGCGCTTGTCGAGATAGGACATGCCGAACTGACCCGTATGAATGGCGCAATTGAGCGTCCCCCGCGCCCGGATTCGGGCGAGCGTCGAACCTTGCGCCGCGGCGATTTCATGGTTCCCGGTGCCCGCGGGCTCGCCTTCACAGCCCGCGAGCAGGAGCGCACCTGCGACGAGCAGCGCCGGAAGCCGACGGCGCAACGGGTGCGACCTATTCATAAATGAGGCTTTCGATGCTAGTGCCATAAGAATTAGCTATGGGGAGCGAAGTCCGATGAACCTGCGTCACCTCGAGGCCTTCAGGGCCGTGATGCTCTCCGGGTCGGTCACTCAGGCTGCGCACTCGCTCAACCTCTCGCAACCCGCGGTAAGCAAGATGCTCGCGGACCTCGAGCATCAGCTCGGCTTTCAGCTCTTCCTGCGGTCGCGCGGCAGCGCGCTCACGGTGACGCCCGAGGCCGATGCCTTTTTCTACGAGGTCGAGCGGAGCTTTTCGGGCATAGCGGCGCTGAAGCGTGTGGCCGAAGATATCCGCAACATGGCGACCGGCACATTGCGAATCGCCGCGCTCCCGGCGCTCGCGGTCAGCTTTCTGCCCCGTGTCATCGCGGCCTTTCGCGAGACGCATCCGGGTGTCACCGTCCAGTTGCAGACCCGCAGTTCCTCCACGGTGCGGCAATGGATGTCGAACCAGCAGTTCGACATCGGGCTCGCGACGCCGGCGCGCGAATTGCCCGGCATACGCATGGAACGCTTCCTGCGCTGTCCCGGAGCCTGCGTTCTCCCTGCCGGTCACCGGCTCGCCGCCAGGGAGGTCATCCGGCCGGCTGATCTCGAAGGCGAACCCTTCATCTCGCTCGCGCTCGAAGATGGCGTCCGCCACCGGATCGATCGGATTTTCGAGGATGCCGGTGTCCACCGTGAAATGGTCATCGAAACCCAATATGCGATGACCATCTGCGCGCTTGTCATGCAAGGGGTCGGATGCTCGATCCTCAACCCCGTGACCGCGGCGGATTATGCCGAACGGGGCCTGACGGTTCGTGATTTCGCGCCGGAGGTTCATTTCGAATATATGCTCTTCACGCCGAAGTTGAGGCCGATGTCTCAGGTCGCGGCCGCCTTCATCGCGATGCTCCAATCTCACCGCGACGCGATGTTCGGGTCCGACGCTGGCTGAGCCGGGACGTCGCGGCACGGCCATCGAAGCCCCGGGTCAGAAGGAAGCGGTCGCGCGGACGTACCAGAATCCCCCGTTGAATCCCGTCGGGGCGAAGCGGAGATATTTGATTCCGTTGTTGATCTGCGATTGCCGCGCCTCGACGTCGGGATAATTGTCGAAAATATTCTCGCCGCCGACCGCGAGCTTGAGCATGTCGCTGACACGATAGGAGAGTTCGAGATCGACCAGCAGTTCGGCGCCGCCCGTCTGGTCGGCCGCCGGCGTCGCGCCATAATCGGTCCATTTGCCATAATAATTTGCCCGTGCAACGAGGCCGAAACGGTCGCCCGAATAGGTGAAGGACGCATTGCCCTTCCACTTCGGGACGAAACCCTCCAGTTCGAGCAACCGCTCGCGATCGGCGGTGATGACCGGAGAGGCCTTGATGACATCGGTTTTGGTATAGTTGCCGTTGAGGCCCAATGTCGCCTTGCCGCCGCCGAGGTCGAAGCCGACCGTCAGCACGGCATCGACGCCCTGGGTGCGGCTGTCGAAGGAGTTGGTGAAAAAGCTCACCTGCTGGAAAGAATCCCCTCCCGGAATGCCGAGCGCCGCAAGCTGTGCGCGCTGTGCCGGCGTAAGGTTGAAATTGCCTGACACGGCGATCCGGTCTTCGACCTTGATGTTGAAATAATCGAGCGTGAAGGTGATGCGGTTGGTGGGCTTCACGACGATGCCGCCCGCCACGTTGAATGAATTTTCCGGCCGAAGCGGGGTCGCGCCGAAGAATTGTGCGACCGGATTGGTAGGCGCGATAATCCCGGCCGTGAGCGGTGCGCCGGTTACCGAATCGATGTTCGTTTGCACCTGCGAGGCGTTCGACTGACCCGGGGTCGGCGCGCGAAAGCCGGTATTGACGGATCCGCGCACGGCGAAAATGTCGGAGAAATCATAGCGCCCGTTGATCTTCCAAGTGAGTTTCGAGCCGAAATCCGAGTAATTCTCGTAGCGTCCGGCGAGGCCGAACTGAAACGCCTCGGTGAGATTGCCTTCGAGCGACGTATAGGCAGCCCAGTTGCTTCGTGCGAACTCGCCGGCCTGGATCGGACTGAAGCCGGGAAAGCCGTTAGAACCGACGGGCAGGCCCACCCTGCTTCCCGTATCGGGGTCGATGACCGAGGCGAAAGGCCCGACCTGCCAGGAAGCGATGTCTCCGGCCGTGATCTCATAGGTCTCGCGCCGATACTCGAGGCCGCCGGCAAGCGTCAGCGGATCGGACGTGCCGATGGCGATCGGATAGGTGAGATCCAGATTGAAGGCGAGTTCGCGCTGCTCGAGCTGCCCGGGCTTGAAAGAGGTCGGCGACGCCAGACCGAGCGAAGGGTTGACCGTGTTGTCGATCCGGTAGGACGCATGATTTTGGCCGTAGGACGCGCTGAGGTCATAGGTAAAGCCCGAGGCAAACTCGCCCTTGAGACCGGCGGCGAGCGCGGCGTCGGTCACCGTCGCACCGAACTGCGGCGTAAAACCGCCGGGATAGAGCTGGCGAAAGCTGAACCGCTGGCCGCCCGGGGTGCTGGTCAGCGGAATCGAGGTGGAAATGAAACTGGTATCGGGATGACGGTAGAAGAACGCCGTGGTCCCGCGGCTCCAGCTATAGTTGCCGAAGGTGTAGAATTCCATTTCGTCCGACAGATCGATGCCGGCGTTGACAAAGATGCGGGCCGCTTCGGACTCGGGATTGCCCCATCGCTGCGCCGGGACCGGAACGCCCTGGACACCTGCGTCTATCAGCGCCTGTGCGTCGGGACGCTGGATGCCGCGCGATGTGGAACTGGCGTTCACATATTCGCCGCTGATGTTGACGAAACCGGCATCGGTAAACGGGAGGCCGACATTGCCCTGGACGAGCACATCCTCGCCATCGCCCTTATAGAATTGGCCGTAGCGGGCAATCAGCAGCCCGCCCTCACGGTCCCGGCGCAGGCCGAAATTGAGCACACCGGCGATCGCGTCCGAGCCGTAAAGTGCCGATGCCCCGTCGCGCAGCACCTCGAGCTGGCCGATTGCGATCGATGGGATCGCCGAGAGATCGGGACCCTGCGAACCGCGAATATAGGGAACGTTCGTGAACTGGACGGTGGCGCCGCGATGACGGCGCTTGCCGTTGACGAGGACCAGCGTCTGATCCGGCGGCAGGCCGCGAAGCGAGAAGGGCCGGGTGAAGACGGCGCCGTCATTGCTGACGAGGCGCTGCACATTGAGCGACGGGACCTCGGTGCGGAGGAGATCGTTCATATCGGCTGTGCCCTTTTCGAGCAGTTCCGAGCCGGTGATAATATCGATCGGCTGGGCGGAGTCGGCCGCCTTGAGATCATTCCGCCTTGTGCCGGTCACGACGATGTCGCCCTGCGACGCGGCTGCTCCCGATGCTTCTTCGGCGCCGTCCTGCGCAAAGGCCGCAACCGGCAAGGTGACGACCAGGGCGGCGATAATCGAGCCGCTCGTGCGAAGCAGTTTCTGCATGCTCCCCTCCCATTTACAAAAGCTCTCGGCTTCATCGCCGAGCTATATTCGTGGCTCCGGCATGGCCAGAAATAATCACGACTCATCATTACAAACGAGAGGGCTATTCCATATCGTTATATGTTAGGCCTTGGAGGCTGGACTGAGGGTCGCCCGCCTGCAAACTCGCCGCAGCCCCCCGGGCAGCGCGTCCGGCACGCAACGACATGGTCCTACACGCATCATGGTGAACGCAGCCGCGCGTTCCTTGATCGCGCCTATCCGGCGGCGCGACCGGCCGGGCGCGGCGCTAAGATATACAGCGCAGCGTGCCGCCTTCCGGCCTGGAGGCATCCCGCATCGTCCTATGTTCCGTCACATCTTGTCCATGTCGTGCCCGGCGTGAGGGTCGGGCTCGGCCGGCTTCGCAGGGTCCGGGGCGGGCTTTGCGACGGGAGGCACGGGCGCCTTAGCCACGGGTTCTTTCGCGGGACGCGATGTCTCGGGCGGCTTCGCACCGTCGGTGGCGACTGCCGGCTCCTCCTGAGCCGGTGCTCCTTCCACGGCAGGCGGAGTTTCAGCGATCGGCGGCGTCATTCCGCCGGGGTTTCCGCGCTGTTCTGACGGCCCTTCATTCGTCTGCGTGGGTTCGGCGCCGCATGCGGCCAGGGCAAGGATCAGCGCGGTCGCGCTGGTCAAGGCAATGCGTCTCATCATGTCAGTCTCCTTTTGTCGCGACGGCGGATCACGCGCGGAATTCGGACACCTTGCCGCCGCCGAACGCCATAACGTCGAAGGCGTCGACGCTTCCGTCCGGCATTTCCATTCCCGGGGAGCCGCGCGGCATTCCCGGCACCGCGATGCCGCGAATGTCGCGCGGCTTTTCGAGGAGCAGTTTCGCGACATGGCGCATCGGCACATGACCTTCGACGGCATAGCCGCCGATTATCGCCGTGTGGCACGAGGCCAGATCGGCAGGCACGCCATATTGCGTCTTGACGGCGGCCATGTCCGAGCGGTTCTCGACAATCACCTCATAGCCGGCCTTGCGCGCGATATCCGCCCAGGCCTCACAGCAGCCGCATCCGGGATCGCGGTAGACGAGCATCCGCCCAAGATCCGCCGCTTCGTCGCGAGGCTTGCGAGCCGGGTCATTTTTCTCACCTGTCGCTGCCGGGGCCGGAGCGGCATTGCACGCCGCAAGCGCGACTCCCGAGCCGGCCGCGATCAGGCCGATAAGATAGCGGCGCGTCATCGGGCTTTGCATGTCATTTCCTCACGAGAATGGATTTCATCTGTTCGATTTCGGCAGCCTGTCCCGCGATAATAGTGCGGCAAAGTTCGCGTATTTCGGCATCCTTCAGCGATGCCTGCTCACACATGAGGATTGCCCCCGAATGATGCGGAATCATTGAACGGAGGAAGGCCGTATCGCCAATCGTCGTCTGGGTCCGGATCAGTCCGAAACTTCCGAGGAGAGGGGAGCGCGGGCTGGGATTGCTGGGGTGGCGCAGGGTCAGCGAGGGCCCGGAATCAGCGCCTGACTGCGCGCAGCATATACACTGTGCCACTTCCATCGGAAAAGAGGGCGACATAGCCGCCCCAAAATTCCTCAAGCAAGGAAGCACCGCGCGTCGCGATCGCACGCCGCTGCGCGGGCTCGTCGAGTTCGAAGACGCGTCCGCACGGGCTTTCGCGACGGAACAGATAGCCCGCGATGCAGCCCGCCGATCCCAGCGCAATTATAGGGAGACCGCTCCAGATCCTCAGGCCCGGCGCCGCATAACCAGGCGCGACGGCGTCACTTGCCGCCTGGGCGAAGCCATCATGACAAATCTCGGCGCGGAACCAGAAACTCATGGCACCGTGACGATCGGTCGAAAGTTCCGGATACGGTCGAGTGGATCGCTCAATACCGTTCGTCCCGACTGAACCCAGCAATGCGCCGCGAACGGGAGCCTGACGCCAATTACGATCTGCGAGCCGATTCCACGTCGTGCCAGCATCGCACGCATCGCGATACCGTTCGCCAGACATTGATCTTCTGCCTGCAGGTAGCGTGTGGCGCGGCGAAAGGCCGCGACCACAGGCCGGCAGCGCTCAAGATCAGGCGACCTTCCCTTCGATGGCTCAAGCAGCGCCGACATCGATCTTCGCCCGACATGCCAGCGCGCGGCCAACTGCGCGGCGAGCGCCTCAGCAATCAGCGCCACGCGGGGCGCAGGGAGGTCGATTTCGAACAGGCTCTCATTTGCTGGCGGCGGTGGGTCTTCAGGTGGGGCGGGATCGCCCGCATCGATCAAAGCCCTCTCGGTCAACCAAGCAACGGCATCGGGGCCTGGATCACCGCCGAGAAACGCGGCGAAATGGCAGGCTGCTTCATGCTCCAGAAGCAAGTAGCGGCTCGCCTCTAGGTCGAGAAGAATGAAGCGTGCGCCGATTGCGCAAAAGCAAAGCGAGGGACGAAGCCGATAGGCTCTCATGGCGAATAAAGGCTTGGCGAGCAGCCGGTCGATTGCTGCACGCCGCACCGATCAGTCGTCCTTGCTGATTCCGCCTTCGCGGATCTTCAGCAGCGTCTGAAAATCGATCGGGCCCTCGACGTCGACGCCGCGGGTTTCGAGACGGGAATCGCCGAGATCGACGAGGCCCTTTTCCTGTTTCACGGTCTTCATGGCACATCCTTTCCACAAAATGCGACGGGAATGAGTCGCAGTCCGAAGCTATGCCTCGGTGAAAAGGGCATCCATTTAATAATCGGATTATTATCAGGGCCCTGAAAAAGGAGTGACCGAGCTATTGAAAGCACACGTCGGGATTGCGCATCGACACCTTTAGCATATTGCTTGGACATTCGTGCCGAAACCCGGTCACGCACTCGAAGTAGATAGCAGAGTGCACCCTTCTTTTGATCGCTATTTTTTACTAGGCAACAGGAACTGCATCCAGAAATGGATGTATTCATCACCGCCTACGGTGAAGGCCGCGCCGCGCGTCGATTTGTCGCCGATATAAGGTGGATGGCGCACCCGACAGGATTCGAACCTGTGACCTTCGCCTTCGGAGGGCGACACTCTATCCAGCTGAGCTACGGGTGCTTCGCGGCGGTGCCTAGCCGGTCGAACGGGCATCGGTCAACGGATTCGATGCGCAGACCTGCCGAGGCACGCCCTACGCTGCCATTTTCTTTCGCTCGCTATGATACCATTCAGTATGCTTACGCGGTGCTTACGCGACCAAACCTCTGCAAGTCGGCTCGTGAGCTTCCACTCCGATATGATCGATATTTCAAAGATTTAGATTGGCGCCAAGACGAGCGAAAGGGGCTTGACCTCTGCCTTCGGAGGGCAGCGCTCTATCCAGCTGAGCTACGGGTGCTTTGTTCACCTTATGGCGAGCGGGGCGCTTAGCAAAGCGTGGCGCGGCTCGCCAGTCTTAAAAGGTTGGGTGGATTCGCAGCGGCGTCGTTAGCGATTTGGCAAGACGGGGTTTGTACTCTTCAAAGCCATGAACGCATTGTCGCACGAATTCGACCTGGCACATGCCATGATGCTCCCTCCGGAAAGCTGCATCCCGCACGAACTGCCGGAACTGGGCAGGCTTTGTGGGCAGTGGGAAGCGGTGCACGAGGCCGCCGCGGCAGTGGCCAATCTTGCTCAGCTAGGTCGCGAAGCCGAATCAGAGCATATCGCCAAGCTGCCGCTTCGCGTTGCCGAATTGAATGGCTGGCGCTTCGAGACGATTGCCCGCGGTATCGATGATCTTGCAGCGATCATGCAGCCAGGGCTGCGTGCTTTGCTGTCATTGACCGCGCGTGGCCAGGACACGACCGCAGCGGCGCTCACGCTGTGGCGCGAATTTCATGCTTCGCGTTCAGCGATCGTCGATCTGGCCTACGATCGCTGATTTTCAAAAATTGACGGTGACAACAACTGCGTCGGAATAGGTTCCGGCCGCCACGCGTTCAACATTCGCGAATGTTGAACCATACGCGGTTAGCGTGGCTTTGCCATTCGCGTCTGCCGCACCTGCAACTGTATCGACGCCCGAGGCGTTGCCCCACCGCACACTGCGTGCTGCATCGGAATAGATTTCGTAAGCGAGCGTCTGCCCGCTCGCTGAATCCAACATGCGCCGCGCACCGTTTTGCCCCGTATCCAAGGCTATTTCGAATGCGGTTGGTCCCGAACACGACAGGTCGATTGATGCTTGCCCATGTGTCCTTGCGTTAGCGGTAGTATCGAGAACGAAGTCCAATGGATCGGCGCTCGCGCTGCAGCTTTCCTCTACCACCGCGCTGACGTGCAACACGGCTTCGGTTTGGCGCGCCTCGGCCGGTGTGCAAAGCGTGATCGCCGTGATGGCGGCGGAAAAGGCGAAAATCGGCTTCATCTCATTCCAGTTGTGCCCAAACGTGCTTTGGTCATCCATTGGTTAGAACGCTGCCGGTCTGTTTAACAGCTTGTTTACCACGTTGGGCTGCTGGCTGTGCGATAAGCTGCCAGATATTTGCGCAACAATTCGATCTTGCGCGCGTTCGCTATCTGTTCCAATTACGACGCATGATGGACTCGATAATGGAAGCGCAAAAGGCGGGAGTGGTCGCAAGGGGCATTGCGCGGCTCTTTGCGCGTAATGACATCTGGTGCCTGTCGGAAATGCCGCTCAGAAATGGGCGGAGAGCGGATCTGATGGGCGTGGATTCCAAGGGCCGCGTCATAATTGTCGAGATCAAGGTCCAGCGAGCAGATCTGCTGGGCGACGGAAAATGGCCCGATTATCTCGATTTCTGCGATCGCTTCTATTGGGGGGTACCGCCGGGCCTGGATCGCAGTCCTCTGGAGGGCGAAGGCTACCGTCCGGATTGCTGCGGGATTATCGTGGCAGACGGTTACGATGGCGAAATCCTGCGGCCTGCTCCGCTACACCCGCTTGCCGCGGCGCGCCGAAAGGTCGAGGTCGAACGGCTTGCCCGTGCCGCGCTGCGCCGCGCGACCGTTGCACTCGACCCACAATGTGCACCCTGGGGCACCCCGGAATAGCTTTTCGTTGTTTCCGGAAGGTGCATTGCCGCCTACCATCAAGGTAAGATGCTCGGCGCCATAATCCTTTCGGTACTCGCGATGACCGCTATCGTTGCCGTCCGCTACTTCGCCGCGAGCGGATTATTCGCTTTTGTAACCAACCGCGTCCGGCCCGGCTATCACGCCAAATTGGGGACGCAGATTCGCAAGGAGATCGGCTGGTCGCTCGCCTCTGCCGCGATCTACGGGATACCGGCAGGTGTGGTTGCCTGGGGCTGGCAGGCGCTCGGATGGACGCGGATCTACACAGAGTGGGACGCTTACCCACTGTGGTATTTGCCCGTCGCACCGATGCTGTACCTACTGGCTCATGACAGCTGGTTTTACTGGACCCATCGCCTGATGCATCGGCCAGTGTGGTTTCGTACCATGCACGCCGTACACCATGCCAGCCGCCCGCCTACGGCCTGGGCAGCGATGAGCTTCCATCCGTGGGAAGCGCTGACCGGCGCGGTGGTGATCCCGGCGCTTGTCTTCCTGATCCCCATCCACGTGGCCATGCTTGGCATGGTTTTGCTGGTGATGACGGTAATGGGCGTCACCAATCACATGGGATGGGAGATGTTCCCGAAGTGGCTGGTTCATTCCAGGTTGGGAGGCTGGTTGATAACGGCAAGCCACCATCAGCGGCATCACGAAGAGTACAAATGCAATTACGGCCTCTATTTTCGCATCTGGGATCGGCTTTGCGGCACGGATCGCGGGCTAAGTCCGAACGCGTGAATCCTGTCCTTGCATTGATTTCACTGGTCTTCGCGCCGTTGCTTATCGCTTCAACTGCGCCAGCGCAGGAAGGGGCCACCGTAACGGTCACGGTTACCGATCTGCGCAATTCCAAAGGTATCGTCCGTGCCTGCATGACCGCGGACGAAGCGACGTTTCCGCGCTGCCGCGGCGTGCCGGGCGCATATGGTGCGACGGCGCAAGCAAGAGAAGGCAGCGTCACCTTCACGTTTTCCGACGTGAAACCAGGGCAGTATGCCATAGCCTTGCTCCATGACGAAAATTCGAACGGCAAGGCCGATCGCGCCTTGGGGATGATGCCTAAGGAAGGCTTCGGCTTTTCGCGCGATGCCAAGGTCCGGATGGGCCCGCCGCGCTTTTCCGATGCCACAATCGATATCGGTGCGCAGGACCGCAAGCTGAACATCCGGATGCGCTACATGCTCTGACGCCGCTTTTGGCGTAGCCTCATGGTTAATTTCTTTAACCCGATCTTTACCGCACACGCTTCATACCGCCTTCGATTGGGCAGAACTCTTCGGGGGCTAATGCAGTGATGGACAGGCTTGGCGGCTTTTTCGGCTTCCGTGATCGAGAGGAGGACTTGGACGACGACTACGTCGAGGAGGACGACACCGATCTCGATCCGCCGCCATCGCCGGTCGGCCAGGACGAACGCCGCATGCAGGTTCGCGCCTACAATCAC
>Ga0310345_10001442_pt1 | contig 26431 bp, 22 predicted proteins | sample HC15DNA20500_MG_FD_204667 | JGI IMG/M metagenome (GOLD analysis project Ga0310345, IMG submission 204667) | Marine microbial communities from station ALOHA, North Pacific Subtropical Gyre - HC15-DNA-20-500_MG | ecosystem: Environmental > Aquatic > Marine > Oceanic | place: Pacific Ocean: North... | reverse complement strand
CTGAAGGAAGGTTATGTCGATGCTCGGATCGTCTCCGCCACCGCCGACATGGATCCGGCGGGCAAGGGCTTCTACATCACCTTCGTGATCGACGAGGGTCCGCGCTACCGGATCGGTCAGGTCGACATCGAATCCCATCTGCCGTCGGTCAATGTCGAGGCGCTGCGCCGCGATATCTCGACCAAGCCCGGCAAGTGGTACGACGCCTCCAAGGTGGAGAACACCGTTGAGGCGCTGACCGTCGATGTCTCGGAGCAGGGCTACGCCTTCAGCCAGGTTCAGCCGCGTCTCTATCGCGACCCGGCCACCCAGACCGTCGGCATCACCTATCTCATCGAGCAGGGCCCGCGGGTCTATATCGAGCGCATCGAGATCGTCGGCAACTACCGCACCCTGGATCACGTGATCCGGCGCGAGTTCCGCCTGTCCGAAGGCGATGCCTATAACCGTCTCCTCGTCGAGGCGGCCCGGCAGCGCCTGCGCAAGCTCGGCTACTTCAAATCCGTCGAGGTCGACACCCAGCAGGGCAGCTCGCCCGACCGCGTGGTGCTGATCGTCTCCGTCGAAGAGCAGGCCACCGGCGAGCTCTCCTTCGGTGTCGGTTACTCGACCTCTGAAGGCATCATCGGCGATATCAGCATCTCCGAGCGCAACCTGATGGGCCGCGGCCAGTATGTCCGCGTGGGCGTGTCGGGCAGCCAGGAACGCCTGCAGTTCGACTTGAGCTTTACCGAGCCGCGCTTCCTCGGACGCGATCTCGCCGCCGGCTTCGACGCCTTCCACAAGGATGTCGACTACTCGAACGTCGCTTCGTTCTCGCAGCGCAACACCGGCGGCGTGCTCCGCCTCGGCTTCCCCGTCGCGCAGGATACGCGCCTCGGCCTGCGCTACTCCTACGAGCATGAAGAGGTCTACGACGTCGAGCCCGACGCATCGCCTGTGATCAAGGATTCCGAAGGCCAGTACGACGTGTCGGCCCTCGGCTATACCCTGGCGTACGACACGCGGAATCTTCCGCAGTCGCCCACCCAGGGCCTGTTCCTCTCCTTCTCGCAGGACATGGCGGGCATCGGCGGCAACGTGAACTACATCCGCTCCGTGGCGGACGCCCGTGGCTACTATCCGATCACCAAGAAGCTCACCTTCGCCGGCCGGCTGCAGGGCGGTATCATCAACGGCTGGGGTGACGATCAGTGCCCCGACGATCCGGGTTGTCTGCGACTGACCGACCTGTTCTTCAAGGGCGGTGAAACGATCCGCGGCTTCGAGCGTGCCGGTTTCGGTCCGCGCGATATCGGTTCGCGGGATAATGACGCCCTGGGTGGTCAGATCTACTATGCCGCCACCGCCGAAGTGCGCTTCCCCATGCCGCTCATTCCTGAGAATCTCGGCATGCAGGGCGCCGTCTTCGTGGACGCCGGCTCGCTCTACGACGCCAGCGAGACCGCGAAGCTGGTGGCCATCGACCTGGCCGACAGCGACGACCTGCGGGCCTCGGCCGGTTTCAGCATCATCTGGGCTTCCCCGCTCGGACCGTTGCGGGCTGACATCGCTCACGCCTTCCTGCACACGGATTATGATGAGCTCGAGGTCTTCCGCTTCGGCGCCTCGACGAACTTCTAAAGCGCGCCCGGCGAAGCCCGTCGTACTGACGGGTTTCGCCGCGGTGCCGGCTCAGGCGTGATCGGTAGGCTTTGCATCATGGAGCATCCCGGCTTCTTCGAAAAAGCGGGCCCGTTCTCGGCCGCTGAACTCGCAGAGAAGCTCGGCACCGAGATCCAGGGCGACGACGGCGTCGAAATCGCCGATATCAAGCCCCTCGATGCCGCAAGCGCCGGCGATCTCGCCTTTCTCGACAATCGGAAATATCTCGACGAGTTCCGGGCGACGAAGGCGGGTGCCTGTCTCGTCTCGCCGCGCTTCGCCGATCAGGCCCCGGACGGGCTGACCTGCCTGATCACCAAGGATCCCTACGGCACCTATGCCAAGGCTCTGGCGCTCTTCTATCCCGGCTCCAACGTGCCGCGGACGACCCATGCGGCGGGAGAGGGGGGTGTAGGCTTCATCCACCCCAGTGCAGCCCTGGAAGAGGATGTCACAGTCGAGCCGGGCGCCGTGATTGGCCCCGAAGCGCGCATCGGCAGAGGCACGAGAATCGCCGCCGGCGCGGTGATCGGCTACCGCGTCCATGTCGGCCGGGACTGCTATATCGGCCCCAACGCCAATCTTATCCACACCCTGGCCGGAAACCGCGTCGTGGTGCATTCCGGCGTTTCCATCGGCCAGGACGGCTTCGGTTTCGCCATGGGGGCCGCCGGACACCAAAAAGTGCCGCAGATCGGCCGTGTTATCATCCAGGACGACGTCGAGATCGGCGCCAACACGACCATCGACCGCGGCGCGTTAAGGGACACGACCATCGGCGAAGGCACAAAAATTGATAATCTCGTGCAAATCGGGCACAACGTCGCGATTGGAAGGCATTGCATTATCGTCGCGCAAACCGGTATTTCAGGCAGCGCGGTCTTGGGAGATTTCGTCGCCCTCGGCGGCAAGGTCGGCGTGGAAGGCCACGTGACGGTTGGAGATGGCGCTCAGATCGCCGCCACGAGCGTTGTCCGGGGCGACGTACCGGCGGGCGCCAGATGGGGTGGCGTGCCGGCGAAGCCGGTGAGGATTTGGTTCAGGGAAGTGACGCTTTTGCGCCAGCTGGCCGAAGGCAAGCTGAAGATCCCGGGTGATAAAGAAGATGGCGAAGCCGGCTAGGGGCCTCGCCGCTTGTATAAGGAGTGAGGCCGCATGAATGAGAGCGGTGTAAAGGCAGAGCTGGGCACGGCCGAGGTCGTGGATATCATGAGGCTCCTGCCGCATCGTTATCCGTTTCTGCTCGTCGATCGCATCATCGACATGGATGGCGACCGGTCCTGCACCGGCATTAAGAACGTTACGGTCAACGAGCCGTTCTTCCAGGGCCATTTTCCCGATAATCCGGTGATGCCAGGCGTGCTGCTGATCGAGGGCATGGCCCAGACCGCCGGCGCGCTCTGCATGCGCTTCGTGGAAGACTTCTCCAAGCCGCCGATCGTCTATCTCATGGCGGTCGACCGGGCACGCTTCCGCCGTCCGGTGATCCCCGGCGACACGGTCTATTATCGGGTCAACAAGATGCGCAATCGCGGCAAGGTTTGGCGTTTCCGCTGCGAGGCGACCGTCGACGGCAACGTCGTTGCCGAGGGCGAGGTGAGCGCCGTTATCGTCGACGACGTCGAATAGGCGCGTAACTTATGTCCAACATCCATCCGACCGCGGTGGTCGATTCCGGCGCGACGCTGGGCACCGATGTCACCATCGGTCCGTTCTGCGTTGTGGGACCCAATGTCACCCTCGGCGAAGGCGTGACGTTGCAGTCTCATGTCACGATCACCGGCAAGACGAGCCTGGGCAAAGACTCCACCGTCTATCCCTTCGCAGCCCTCGGGCAGGCGCCCCAGGACACCAAGTATAAGGGCGAGGACACGGAGCTGATCATCGGCGAGCGCGCGATCATCCGCGAGCACGTGACCATGCATGTCGGCAGCGTCGGCGACGACCAGAAGACCGTGGTCGGCGACGGCTGCATGTTCATGGTGGGCGCCCATGTGGCCCATAACTGCAAGATCGGCAACAACGTGCTGATGGTGAACAACGCCACCCTCGGCGGCCATGTGCGCCTGTCGGACAACGTGATCATCGGCGGGCTCTCCGCTGTTCACCAGTTCGTCCGGGTGGGCGAGGCGGCCATGATCGGCGGCATGACCGGCATCACCGCCGATCTCATCCCCTTCGGCATGGCCATCGGCGACCGCGCCGCTCTGTCCGGCCTGAATATCGTCGGCCTGAAGCGCCGGGGCGTGCCGCGTGAGGAGATCCATCAGCTTCGCCAGGCATACCGGACCCTGTTCGGGCCGGAAGGCAATCTCAGCGAGCGTTGCAACGAGGTCGAGAAGGCCTTCGGCGAAAATCCGCGCGTGAAGAAGATCCTGGAGTTTATCCGCTCCGACACAGATCGGCAGTTCCTGACCCCCAGCCATGGCGGCTCCAACGGACATTGATCCCCGGCATTCCGATGCCGACCAATCGGGGAAGGGCACCCTGGCGATCATCGCCGGCGGCGGGCATCTGCCGTCCGTCGTGGCCGAGGCGGCGCTCGCGAAAGGCCGCCCGGTTTTCGTGATCGGCCTCCGGGGCCAGGCGGATGAGACTGTCATCTCCCGCTACCCCCATGGCTGGATGGATTGGGGCCAGATCGGCCGGCTGTTCTCCATGCTGGAGCAGGCGCACTGCACCGAGATCGTGATCATCGGTCCGGTGACCCGCCCCGACGTGAAGCATCTCAAGGTCGATAGCGGCGCGCTGAAGATCATCCCGTTCCTGAAGACCCTGGGCACGGGCGGCGACGACCGCATCCTCTCCAGCATCGTCCGCTTCTTCGAGGAGCGTGGCTATCGCGTGATCGGCGCATCGTCGGTCGCGCCCGAGATCCTGGCCAACGAAGGGCTGCTGACCAAGAACGCGCCGAGCGACCACGACCGGGCCGACATGGAGGTGGGTTTCGCCGCCGTCGACCGGCTGGGCGAGCTCGACATCGGTCAAGCGGTTGTCGTGGTGAACCGGCATATTATGGCCGTCGAAGCTGCCGAAGGGACCGACGCCATGCTGGCGCGCTGTGCCGATCTCCGAACCAAGCGTTACCGCTTCCGTCAGAAGAAGCTCGGCGTTCTGGTGAAGGCGCCGAAACCCGGACAGGAAGAGCGTATCGACCTGCCCACGATCGGCGCGCGCACCGTGGAGATGGCCGCCGAGGCGGGGCTTGCCGGCATCGCCATCGCCGCAAACAGCGTTCACCTCGCCGAGCGGGAAAAGGCCATCGCACGAGCCAACAAGCTGGGACTCTTCCTGATCGGCGAGCGACGGGCCGACAATGGCTGAGCCCGGCATCGATCCCGCCGGCGACCGGCCCTTACGCCTCTATTTGGTGGCCGGCGAACATTCCGGCGACGCCCTGGGCGCGAAACTGATCCAGGGCCTTCGGCAGCTGACCGATCGGCCCCTGGAGCTTGCCGGCGTGGCGGGCGAGCTGATGGAGGCGGAAGGCTGCCCGAGCCTGTTTCCCATCAGCGACGTGGCGGTGATGAGCCCGCTGGCGATCCTCCGCCAGCTTCCGTTCCTGGTTCAGCGCATCAACGAGACCGCCGAAGCGGCCATCGCCTATCAGCCCGACGTGCTGGTGATCCTGGACAGCCCGGAATTCACCCATCAGGTCGCCAAGCGGGTGCGCCGCTGGGCGCCCCACATCCCCATCATCGACTATGTCTCGCCGACGGTCTGGGCGTGGCGTCCGGGCCGCGCCAAGAAGATGCGGCGCTATGTGGACCATGTGCTCGCCATCCTGCCCTTCGAGCCGGAGGTGCATGAGCGGCTCGGCGGTCCCGCCTGTTCCTATGTCGGCCACCCGCTCGTGGAGCGCGTCGATGAGCTGGCGACTCTGGATTCTTCGCCGTTGCGCGCCGAGCTCGGGATCGATCCCGACCGGAAGGTGCTCCTCGTCCTGCCGGGCAGCCGCCGCAGCGAGGTGCAACGCCTCATGGAGCCTTTCGGTCAGGCCATCGCGCTGCTGCTGGAGAAGATCCCGGATCTGCAGATCGTCCTGCCGACCGTTGCCAGCGTACGGGACCTCGTGGAGGAGGGGATCAAGACCTGGCCCCTCCAGCCCCACATCGTGACCGGCACCGACAACAAATTCGCCGCCTTCAAGCTCGCCGACGTGGCGCTTGCCGCGTCGGGCACGGTGACCCTCGAGCTCGCCTTGAGCCGCACGCCGATGGTGGTCGCCTATAAGGTCGATCCGCTCGCCGCCTATATCCGCTACATCATCCTGGTGGACATGGTCGCAATGGCGAACCTGATCCTCGGCCGGAAGGCGTTCCCGGAGCTGCTGCAGTATTACTGCACGCCGGAAGCTCTCAGAGACGCGCTTCTGCCGCTGCTGCAGGGCGGACCGGAGCTGGAGGAGCAGAAGAAGGCGCTGGACGAGGTGGCCCGGCTGGTCACCGAAAAAGACGAGCCGCCCAGCATCCGGGCGGCCCGCATCGTTCTCTCCTATGCGGAAGCGCAGGACGCGCCGTCGCGCGCGGATATTTAGCTCCGGCGCAGTCTAGCCGCGCTCGTCCATCGGCACGTAGGCGCGCTCCGTCGGGCCCGTATAGAGCTGGCGCGGCCGCCCGATGCGCTGATACGGATCCTCGATCATCTCCTTCCACTGGGCGATCCAGCCCACCGTGCGCGCGATCGCGAACAGCACCGTGAACATTTCGGTCGGGAAGCCCAGCGCCCGCAGGGTGATGCCGGAATAGAAGTCGATATTCGGATAGAGCTTCTTCTCAATGAAGTAGTCGTCGTTGAGCGCGATATGCTCGAGCTCCAGCGCGACCTTCAGGGTCGGGTCGTCGCCATGGCCGACCGCCTCCAGCACCTCGTGGCAGGTCTTCTGCATGATCTTCGCGCGCGGATCGTAATTCTTGTAGACCCGGTGGCCGAAGCCCATCAGGCGGAAGGGATCGTTCTTGTCCTTCGCCCGGGCGATGAATTCCGGAATGCGGTCCACGGTGCCGATGCGCTGCAGCATGGTGAGCGCCGCCTCGTTGGCGCCGCCATGGGCCGGCCCCCAAAGGCAAGCGATGCCGGCAGAGATGCAGGCGAAGGGATTGGCGCCCGAAGAGCCTGCCAGCCGGACCGTCGAAGTCGAGGCGTTCTGCTCGTGGTCCGCATGCAGAATGAGGATGCGGTCCATGGCCCGCGACAGCACCGGATCGACCTTGTAGGGCTCGCACGGCACGGCGAAGCACATATTCAGGAAGTTGGCCGAGTAATCCAGGTGGTTCTGCGGATAGATGAACGGCTGGCCGATGGAATATTTGTACGCCATGGCCGCGATGGTCGGCATCTTCGCGATCATGCGGATCGAGGCCATCTCCCGCTGCTCCGGATCCCGAATATCGGTGGAGTCGTGATAGAAGGCCGAGAGCGCGCCCACCACGCCGACCATGACCGCCATGGGATGGGCGTCGCGGCGGAAGCCGGTGAAGAAGTGGCTCATCTGCTCGTGCACCATGGTGTGGTACGCGATGCGGGTGGCGAAATCATCGAACTGCGCCTTGGTGGGCAGCTCGCCGTAAAGCAGCAGATATCCCGTCTCAAGGAACTTGCCGGTCTCGGCCAGCTGATCGATCGGATAACCCCGATAGAGCAGCACCCCTTCGTCGCCGTCGATGAAGGTGATCTTGGATTCGCAGGACGCGGTCGAGGTGAAGCCGGGATCGAAGGTGAAGTTGTCCGTCTTCTGATAGAGGCTCGTGATGTCGACCACGTCGGGACCGAGCGTTCCCTTGCGTATGGGGAGATCGGCGGTCTTGCCGTCGATGTCCAGGACGGCATCCTTGTCCGCGTGAGACGCGTCGTACTGTTCCGCGATGCTCATATCTAAGCCTCCTACACCTATCGCGGCCGAGAAGGGACACGAAAACCCCGGTAGACGGGCATGTCGCGCGACCTCGGCCGGACCTCCTCAATTTCTAGCAAGAGCAATCATTTTGCAGTGCAGAAATAGCTACTGCCATTCTACTGCAACGCAACAAAGACGCACGCCCAAACTCTAGGCACTGATGGGTTAACCGGTTGGATCAATCCAAGGGGTCAACCGCTCTGGTCGCCGATGCGCCCCAGCGACTCTTCACGCCCCAGTACCACCAGAACATCGAAAATTCCCGGCGACGTGCTGGTGCCGGTCAGGGCCGCGCGCAAAGGCTGCGCCACCTTGCCGAGCTTACGCTCCGTGTCGTCGGCAAAACTCCGGACGCAGGCCTCCAGCGCCTCCGCCGACCAGTCGTCGAGCCCATCCAGTCTAGGCTTAAGCTCCGCCAATGTCTCGCGTCCGGCCTCGTCGAGCAGCTTCTCCGCCTTCTCGTCCATGGAAAGCGGTCGCTTTGCGAACAGGTAGCCGGCGTTCTCGATCAGCTCCACCAGGGTTTTGGCGCGCTCTTTCAGCCCCGGCATGGCCTGGGTGAGCTTGAGCGTGCCATCTCCTTCCAGGGCGGCAAGCATGACCTCACCGCCGGTCAGATGGGGCAGGAGGGATTTGATCGCCTCCACAAGCTCTTCGTCGCCCGTATGGCGGATATAATGGCCGTTGAGGTTCTCAAGCTTGGCGAAATCGAACCGCGCCGCCGACCTGCCGATGGCATCGACGTCGAACCATTCGATCATCTTCTCCAGCGGGATGATCTCCTCGTCCCCATGGCTCCAGCCGAGCCGGACGAGATAATTCCGCAAGGCCGCGGGCAGATAGCCCATCTCCCGGTAGGCCTCGACGCCCAACGCGCCGTGACGCTTGGATAACTTGGCGCCGTCCGGACCGTGGATCAGCGGCACATGGGCGAAGACCGGCCGGTCCCAGCCGAGCGCGGTGTAAATCTGGCTTTGGCGGGCGGCGTTGGTGAGATGGTCGTCGCCGCGGATCACATGGGTGATTCCCATATCGTGATCGTCCACCACGACCGACAGCATGTAAGTCGGCGAGCCGTCGCTCCGCAGCAGGACGAGATCGTCGAGATCCTTGTTGGCAAAGGTCACGCGGCCCTGGACCTCATCCTCGATCACCGTCTCGCCGTCCTCCGGCGCCTTGAAGCGGATCACGTAAGGCGAGCCTTCCGGGGCATCCGACGGATCGCGGTCGCGCCACAGCCCGTCATAGCCGGGCGCGCGCCCTTCCGCCCGCGCCGTTTCGCGCATGGCTTCCAGCTCTTCCTTGGTGGCATAGCAGCGATAGGCCTTGCCCTCGCTCAGAAGCTGCTCGGCGATCTCCCGGTGCCGCTCGGCGCGGGAGAACTGGTAGACCGGCTCCCCCTCCCAATCGAGCTCCAGCCAGCGCAGCCCATCGAGAATCGCCAGGATGGCGCCCTCGGTCGACCGCGCCCGGTCCGTATCCTCGATACGCAGCAGCATCTTGCCGCCCTTGGCGCGGGCGTAGAGCCAGTTGAACAGCGCCGTGCGCGCACCGCCGATATGGAGATAGCCCGTAGGCGAGGGCGCAAAGCGGGTGATGACCTGATCGCTCATGTGGAAATTCGTCTAGAGGGTCGGAAGCCGGGCACTGATCGCCGGAGCCGGCTGTTTAGCACAGCGTCCGGCCTGGCGTAAGAGATGGGCACCATAAGTGACCGGCAATAAAAGCCAACGCGCTCGCGGCAACGGTAGTGTAAGCTCGCCACTCTCGCGTGTGAGTAGGGGGTGGGCGCGTGTGCGCGCCCAGGGGATCCGGCATGGCGTATGCGCCGGACGACAGGGAACGGGATCTCTATCTGCCGCCGCTTTACGGCCGGCTGCGGCTCGCTGCCCTGTGGGAGGGCCTTGCGGCCGCCATCGACGCCCAATGGCAGCGCCGGGTCTTATGGCTGCCGGTTTTCTTCGCCTGCGGCATCCTCTTCTATTTCAGCCTGCCGACCGAGCCTGGGATCGTCCAGACAGCCGCGCAACTTTGCCTAGCAGCCGCGCTTGCGTTTGCTCTCCGGCGCAACGCCATCGCTCTGGCGCTGTCCGCGGCGTTCTTGAGCGGGGCGCTCGGCTTCGCAGCCGCCAAGCTCCACACGGAACTGGCCCGAGCGCCGGTCATCGCCGAAGAGACCGACTTCGCCCATCTCAGCGGATGGATCGAGGAGGTGGAGCGCCAGCACGGGCAACGAGACCGCGTGCTCCTGCGCCTCTTCCATATGGAGAAGCGAGACGCAGCCGAGACGCCATACCGGGTCCGGATCAGCATCGGAAAGACGGCCGCAGAGCCTCTGCGCACGGGCGACGCGATCTCGCTGTGGGCCACGCTGATGCCGCCGCCCGAACCGGCCGAGCCCGGCGGCTTCGATTTCGGGCGCAAGGCGTGGTTCACGGGTCTCGGCGCCGTGGGCTACGCGACGAGCCGCATCACGGCGCTCCAAGACGCACCGGCAGCACCGTTCTCCATACGCCTCTGGGCCGTCATCGACGGCGTCCGCAGCGCCATCAACGCAAGGATCGACGCCAGCCTGCCGGGCGAGGAGGGCGGGCTCGCCAAGGCGCTGATCACCGGCGACCGCGGCGGGGTCTCCGATGAGGTCGAGGAGGCCATGCGGGATTCCGGCCTGGCCCACATCCTCTCCATCTCAGGCCTGCACATGATGCTCATGGCGGGCACCGTGTTCTGGGCGGTCCGGGCGCTCCTGGCCGTCGTCCCGTCGCTCGCGCTGCGCTTTCCGATCAAGAAATGGGCCGCCGTCGCAGCCCTCGTCGCCGCGCTTTTCTATCTGGCCATCTCCGGCGCGGCGCTGCCGACGATCCGCGCCTGGATCATGATGAGCATCGTGCTCGTCGCGGTGTTGCTGGACCGCCCGGCCATCACCATGCGCAACGTCGCGCTCGCCGCCTTCGCCATCCTTCTGGTCGTGCCGGAATCGGTCTTCGACCCGAGCTTCGAGATGTCCTTCGCAGCGGTGATCGCCTTGGTCGCAATCTACGAGGCCATGGCCGGCCGTAAGCGGCCCCAGGCCCAGGACGTCAGCCGGACCTGGCGGGTCTTGCGCTACGGCTGGCTCGCGATCTGGGCCGCGGGCGTGACCACCACAATCGCCGGCCTGGCGACCGCGCCCTTCGCCGCCTACCACTTTCATCGCGTCGCCTATTACGGCTTAGCGGCAAATCTTCTCGCAGCGCCCATCGTCGCCATCGTCATCATGCCCATGGCGCTGCTCTCCGTCGTTGCCATGCCGTTCCATCTTGAGTACCTGCCGCTGCTCCTGATGGGCTACGGCCTCGACGCCATGGTCTGGGTCGGCACGACGGTCGCCGGCTGGCCCGGCGCCGTCTCCATCGTGCCGAGCATGTCGGGCTTGAGCGTCTTCCTCATCGTGGCGGGCGGGCTCTGGCTGTGCCTCTGGCAGGGCAGGCTCCGCCAGGCCGGGTGGGCGGCTATCGCGATCGGGCTCTTCGCGGCGGGCTCTGCGCCGCGCCCGGATATCCTCATCGAACGGGAAGGAGAGGCTGTCGCGGTCCGCGAAACCGACGGCCGGCTGGCGCTACTCCCCGGCAGCCACAAAAACTACAGCGCACAGAAATGGCTGGAGGCCGACGGCGATTCCCGGGACGCAACCGAAGCGGCTCAAGGAGAGGCCTTCACCTGCGATTCCCTGGGATGCCTGACCGCCGCAGGCGCACACAAGCTGGCGTATCTGACCGACCCGGGCGCCGCGGAAGAGGATTGCCGGACGGCACCCATCGTCGTCGCACAGTTCTACCTTCCGAGACACTGCACGCAGCCGGGTATCCGAATCGACCGGCGGGCGTTACGGGAGCAAGGTGCCCACGCCCTCTATCTGGAAGGGGACTCGATCCGCATCGAGACCGTCGCCGCTGCGCGCGGCAATAGGCCGTGGGCCGTGACCACGCGGCCTGCCGAAACCGCGACGGCCAAAGACACCGCGTCGGTCAAGATCAGCAAGAAGTAGGAGAGGGCGCCTAGTAGCGGCGGATGAGCCCCACAAGCCGGCCCTGGACCCGCACCCGGTCAGGACCAAAGATGCGGGTTTCATAAGCCGGATTGGCTGCTTCGAGCGCGATGGAATCGCCCCGGCGGCGCAAGCGCTTCAGAGTGGCTTCCTCTTCGTCGACCAGCGCCACGACGATATCCCCGTTATCGGCCGTATCGGAGCGGCGCACGATGATCGTGTCGCCTTCCAGGATGCCGGCCTCGATCATGGAATCGCCCTTCACCTCGAGGGCGTAATGCTCGCCCTTGGTGAGGATTTCCGGCGGCACGTCGATGGAATGGCTGCGGTTCTGGATTGCCTCGATCGGCACACCGGCCGCGATCCGGCCCATGACGGGGACGGAGACGGTCTGCGGCTCGTCGCTGTCCGCGATCGCGGGCTTCCGCCCGAGGCTGCCCTCGATGACGGCAGGGGAGAAGCCGCGCTGACGGCCGGCCGCAAGAGGCTGCGGCATGGATTCCGGAAGCTTCAGGATTTCCAGCGCCCGCGCCCGGTGGGGCAGGCGGCGCAGGAAGCCGCGCTCCTCCAGAGCGGTGATAAGCCGGTGGATACCCGATTTGGAGCGGAGATCCAGCGCCTCCTTCATCTCGTCGAAGGAAGGCGGCACACCCGTCTCCTTCAGGCGCTCATGAATGAACATGAGGAGGTCTTTTTGTTTCGAAGTCAGCATATCCGCCCCTGAAAAATCCCGATGCCTTCAGTCCCGCCCGAGCCCCGCGGACCCGCGCCGGACGCCACAAGGCCTATGGACAAAGCATGAACAACCTACATGTTCTAGTTGTGTTCCGCAAGAGCCGTGACGAAGAAACATGAAATCGACGAAGCGAAAATGAGCCGTGCGACTCTTCAGCTTCTGAGCTGATTCGGTTGCCGAGCCCTTAACGAGCGGGACCCGCGCCCGCGCTCAGACGTCGAAGGGAAGGATGGAGATGGCCTCGCCGCGCTCCAGCGGCGGCGCCTCCGGCGGCCGGACGATGAGACAGTCGGCCCGTGCGAATGCCGCCATGAGGGAGCTGTCCTGGGAGACTTGCGGCGAGACCAGGCGCTCGCCCGCGCTGTTCCACTTGGACGTGGCCCGGATGTAGTGCTGCCGCGGCCCGTTCTTTTCCAGAGGCTCAGCGAGGATCGCGGGCCGGCGGGGGTCTTCCCGGTCGGCGAGGCCAAGCATACGCGCCAGCATCGGCCGCAGGAACACATGGGCGCAAACCATGGCGGAGACCGGGTTGCCGGGCAGGCCGAGGATACGCTGCTTGCCCCGCTTGCCGAAGATCAGCGGCTTGCCCGGCCGCATGGCGATCTTCCAGAAATCGAGCTTCATGCCTTCGGCCTTGAGCACCTGGCCGACGAGGTCTCTATCGCCGACCGAGGCGCCGCCGATCGTCACCAGAATATCGGCCTCCGAACCGGCGTCGATCAGGCTCGCCAGGCTGTCCGGCGTGTCTTCCGCGATTCCCAGCATGTCGGCGTCGCCGCCCGAGGCGATAACCAGGGCGCAGAGCCCGTAGGGGACAGAGGACACGATCTGATCCGGCGCGGGGTCGAAGCCCGGCGGCACCAGCTCGTCCCCCGTGGCCAGGATGGAGACCGTCGGCTTCCGCCGCACGCGCAGCTCCGTCGTGTTGGCAGCCGCCGCCAGCATCATCTGGCGCGGACCGATGACGGTGCCGGGCTCCAGAACGGCTTCGCCCCGATGGAAATCCTGCCCCTGGGGACGGATATGGCGGCGGGGCTCCGCCTCCCGCACGGTCAGCTGCTTGCCGTCCTTCGCCGCATCCACGTTCTCCTGGGGCACCACCGTATCGGCGCCGCGAGGCACCGGGGCGCCGGTGAAGATGCGCACCGCTTCGCCGGCCCCGACCCTCGCCGCATAGCCGCTTCCCGCCGCCGACTGCCCCACCAGCTTCAGATCGGCGGGGAGCTTTTTGACGTCGGCGGCGCGGACGGCATAGCCATCCATGGCCGAGGCATCGAAGGGCGGCTGGGTGAGATTGGCGACGACCGCTTCGGCGAGCACGCGCTCTCGGGCATTGCCCAGCGCCACGGTCTCGGCGGGGAGGGGGCTCAGCCCCTTCACGACGCGCTTGAGCGCTTCATCGACGGGGAGGAGCCCCATCTAGCGGCTCTCCGGCTCCGGCGCGACCCGGTAGTGACCGGAGCGCCCGCCCGATTTCTCAAGCAGCCTGATTCCGGAAATCACCATGTCCCGGTCGACCGCCTTGCACATATCGTAGACCGTGAGGCAGGCGACGGAAACCGCGGTGAGCGCCTCCATCTCCACCCCGGTCTTGCCGTCCACCTTCACCGTGGAGCGCACGGAGAGCTGCCCGGCATCCCGGTCGGCATCGAACTCCACCGCCACCTTGTTCAGGGCAAGGGAGTGGCAGAGGGGGATCAGCTCGTGGGTCCGCTTGGCCGCCATGATGCCGGCGATCCGCGCCGCAGCCAGCACGTCGCCCTTCTGTGCCTTGTCTTCCAGGATCAGATCCAGCGTCGAGGGCGCCATGGAGATCTGTCCCTCGGCGACCGCCACCCGGCTCGTGACGTCCTTGGCCGACACGTCGACCATGCGCGCTTCGCCGCGATCGTTCAGATGGGTGAGGGAGGATGCGCTCATCGTCCCGCCTCCATTTCCTCCGATTCGAGAAGGGCCCGCGTTGCCGCCGTCACGTCCTCATGGCGCATCAGGCTTTCGCCGACGAGGAAACAGCGCACACCGGCCCCGGCAAGCCGCTCCAGATCGGCGTGCTGGGAAAGCCCGCTCTCGGAGACAATGGTCCGGTCGCCAGGGATACGCGGTACCAGCCGTTCCGTCACCGACAAGCTGGTCTTGAAGCTCTTCAGGTCGCGGTTGTTGATGCCGATCAGCGGCGCATCCAACCGGAGCGCGCGGGTCAGCTCGTCTTCGTCATGCACCTCGACCAGCACGTCGAGATCGAAGGCCTTCGCGGTCCGGATCAGCGTCATCGCCGTCTCGTCGTTCACGGCCGCCATGATGATCAGAATGCAATCCGCGCCCCAGGCCCGGGCCTCCGCCACCTGGTAGGGATCGAACATGAAGTCCTTGCGCAGGATCGGCAGATCGACAGCCGCCCGCGCCGCCATCAGATAGTCGGGGCTGCCCTGGAAGGAGGGCGCATCGGTCAGAACGGAGAGGCACGCCGCGCCGCCTTCGGCATAGGCGCGGGCCAGCGCAGGCGGATCGAAATCCTCCCTGATCAGCCCCTTGGACGGGCTCGCCTTCTTGATCTCCGCTATAAGCCCGAAGCCGTCTGCCGCGGCCTGCTTCAGCTTCTCGGCGAACGGACGGGGAGGCGGGGCGGTTTCCGCCTGGCGGCACAGCGCATCGAAAGGCAGCGCTTCCTTGGCGGCCGCGACCTCCTCGCGCTTATAAGCCATGATCTTCTGGAGGATATCGCCCATGGCTCACGCGTTCCCTTGGACGCAGTCTTGGCTGATCGCGACCAGCTTCTCGAGCACGGCTTTCGCCTTACCGCTGTCGATCGCGTCGCTTGCGAGCGCCACGCCATCCCGGAGAGATTTCGCCTTGCCGCCCACCATGAGGGCCGCGCCGGCATTGAACAGCACGATATCACGGAAGGGACCTTCCATGCCCTCCAGCACGGCGCGGATATGGGCCGCGTTCTCCGCCGCATCGCCGCCCAGCAGATCCTGCGGCTTGGCTTCCCGCAGGCCGGCATTCTTCGGTGACACATTGAAGGTCGAGATCCGCCCCTGATCCAGCGCGGCGACATGGCTGATCGTGGTGGTGGTAAGTTCGTCCAGCCCGTCGGCGCCGTGAACGACCCAGGCGCGCTTCACGCCGAGCCGGCCCAGCACCTCCGCCACCGGCTGCACCCATTCCTTGCCGTACACGCCGATCAGCTGGAACTTGGTCTCCGCGGGGTTCGCCAGCGGTCCGAGCAGATTGAAGATCGTCCGCATGCCGAGCTCCTTGCGCACAGGCGCCACGTGGCGCATGGCGGCATGGTGGGACGGCGCGAACATGAAGCCGAGCCCGGACTCGTTGATGCAGCGCGTGACATGCTCCGGCTCCAGCTCGATCGCCACGCCGAGCTCCGCGAGCACGTCGGCCGAACCGGAGCGCGACGAGACCGAGCGGTTGCCGTGCTTGGCGACGGGAAGCCCGGCGCCCGCCACGACGAAGGCCGCACAGGTAGAGATGTTGTGGGTGCCCTTGGCGTCGCCGCCCGTGCCGCAGGTGTCGATCGCGCCTTCCGGGGCCTGGACCTTGCGCACCTTGTCCCGCAGCACCTTGGCCGCGCCGGTGATCTCCGAGACCGCCTCGCCGCGCATCTTGAGCGCCACCAAAAAGGCACCGAGCTGCGCCGGCGTGGCCTCGCCGGCCATCACCAGTTCGAAAGCCTCCGTGGCTTCCCGCTCGGAAAGCTCCTTGCCCGCGACGACCTTGTCGATCGCTTGGCGAAGATCGGTGATCGAAGGCCGGTCCGCAGAGGTGCCGCTAGACGGCACCGACCCGGCTCTCGGCCCCGTCGGTTCTTGCGCGCCGCTCGACACGGGCGAGGTCGAGGAAGTTGGCGAGGAGCTGGTGTCCATGTTCAGAAGCGATGCTCTCGGGATGAAACTGCACGCCATGCACCGGGTGCGACTTGTGCTGCACACCCATGATGATGCCGTCTTGGGTCTCCGCCGTCACCTCCAGCGAGTCGGGCAGGCTCGCCCGGTCGATCATCAGGGAGTGATAGCGGGTGGCGGAAAAATCCTGGGCGAGCCCACCGAAGATGCCGCGATTCTCGTGGTGCACCTTGGAGAGCTTGCCGTGCATGAGCTCCGGCGCGCCGACCACCTTGCCGCCATAGGCCTGGCCGATGGCCTGATGGCCGAGGCAGACGCCGAGGATCGGCACGTCGGCGCCGGCCCCCTCGATCAGCTCCAGGCAGATGCCGGCGCGATCCGGGTCGCACGGGCCGGGGGAGAGCACGATGGCGGCCGGGTTCTCGGCCAGCACCTCATCCACCGTCACCTTGTCGTTGCGATAGACGCGCGTCGGCGCGCCAAGCTCGCCAAGGAAATGGACGAGGTTGTAAGTGAAACTGTCGTAGTTATCGATCAGCGTGAGCATGGCGTAGCTGTTATGCCCGTGCACCGGCAAGGTCAAGGAAACTCAAGGTTGCCGGCTCCCGCGCACCCTTCTTGGTAAGACGTCGCTGCTGCTTACTTAGGGATCGATGGGCGAGGGCGTAAGGCCGAGATCGGCCGGCACGAGGAACAGCGACAGCTCGCCCGCCCCGTAGCGGACATCCGCCCAGTCGCCCTCCATGAAATCCACCACCAGCAAGCCGCAGGTGGGATATTTCTCGCTCAGCTTGTCGCGTGCATGGAGCGGGCCCTTGCCGACCAGATCGTAGCCGAACAGGTGAAAGCCCGGATTGTGACCGATCAGCATGATGTGGCGCGTGGCGGGCGACTGTTCCCGCACGGCGTCCAGAAGCGTATCGGGCGCGGCGTGATAGAGCGTCTCGCGATACTCCACCGGGGGCTTGGGTTCCCAGGAGGCCGAGGCGAGATCATAGGTTTCGCGCGTGCGCCGCGAGGACGAGCAGAGCACCCGATCGGGCACCAGTCCGCGCGCGGCGATCGCTTCGCCCATCACCGGCGCCGCCGCCCGTCCGCGGGACGAGAGCGATCGCTCGATATCGGGCATGCCGGGATTCTTCCAGCTCGATTTCGCGTGCCGCAGAAGGCTCAGTCTCAGCATGACGCACTCCGCCGGGACGAACGGCGCCTCAACCGCCGCGCCGGTCCCGTGCGGAGAAGCGTACAGCCTCTTCGGCCGCTTGGAACAGGGCTTTTGCCTTGTTCACGCATTCCGCCTGCTCGTTTTCAGGGATGGAGTCGGCGACCAGCCCGGCGCCGGCCTGCACATACATCTTGCCGTCCTTGATGACGGAGGTGCGCAGCACGATGCAGCTATCCATCTCGCCATTGGCGGAGAAATAGCCAACGCAGCCCGCGTAAGGCCCGCGGCGGTCGTCCTCCAGCTCGTCGATGATTTCCATCGCCCGCACCTTGGGCGCGCCGGACACGGTGCCGGCCGGGAAGCCCGCCATCAGCGCGTCGATAGCGTCGTGGCGGCTGTCGAGCTTGCCCTCGACATTGGAGACGATGTGCATGACCTGGCTGTAGTACTCCAGGAAGAAGCTGTCGGTGACCGACACCGATCCGACCTCGGAGACCCGGCCCACATCGTTCCGGCCGAGATCGAGCAGCATCAGATGTTCGGCACGCTCCTTGGCGTCCGCCAGCAGCTCCTGTGCCAGCGCCTCGTCCTCTTCCGGCGTGGCGCCACGGGGCCGCGTGCCGGCGATCGGCCGGATCGTGGCGACGCCGTCGCGCACCCGGACCAGGATCTCGGGGCTGGAGCCGACCACGGCGAAATCGCCGAAATTCAGATAGTAGAGATAGGGCGAGGGATTCACCCGCCGCAGCGCCCGGTACAAAGCGAAGGGCGGCAGCGGGAAGGGCGCTTCGAAGCGCTGGCTCAGCACCACTTGGAAGATATCGCCGGCGGTGATGTAGTCCTGGGCGGCCTTCACCTTCGCCATGTAGCTCTCGGGCGACGTTACGCTCTGGGGCGTCGGCGCGGCGCCCGCGCTTTCCGCCTGGGGCTGGTGGGGCAGCGGGCTCTCCAGCCTCGCAAGCGCGTCGTCGAGCCTGGCACAGGCCGCATCGTAGGCCGCCTCGGCGCCGATTCCGTCCGCAGGACGCACCGGGGTGACGAGGATCATCTCGTCCCGCACCGAATCGAAGATCACGATGAGCCGCGGCCGCACCATCAGGCTGGTCGGCAGGTTCAGGGGATCCGGCTTGTCCGTCGGCAGGTCTTCGATCAGGCGGACCGTGTCGTAGCCCATATAGCCGAACACGCCGGCAGCCATGGGGGGCAGGGCCTGGGGAAGATCGATCGCCGATTCCTTCAGGAGCGCCCGGAGCGAGTCCAGCGGCGGCAGATCCTCGGCCACGAAGCCCGAACCAGCGTCGTCGGGGGCGCGGTCGATCTCCGCGGCATCGCCCTGCGCCCGCCAGATCAGATCCGGATCGCAGCCGATGATCGAATAGCGCCCGCGGGTCGCCCCGCCTTCGACGGATTCCAGCAGGAAGCTGTTCGGCCGCTCATGGGCAAGCTTGAGGAAGGCGGAGACCGGGGTTTCCAGATCGGCGACGAGCCGGGTCCAGACGACCTGGGTCGCACCCGTCTCATAGGCGTCGCGAAACGCGGAGAAGCCGGGCTTTACCCCCTCCGCGCTACCGTTCCCGGCCGCATCCGCGTGTGGAGCGGCAGATCCTGAGGTCACTGCTGCTCGGCCCCCGTCAGCCGGTTGATGGCTTCCTGGTTCACGCTGACCTGATAGCGGTCCTGCAGCGCGCCGAAATACTGGCCAAGGATATCGTCGCTCACGAAGACCTTGAGCTGACGCTCCAGCTGCGCGCGCGCCGGGCCGTCCAGTTTTTCCGGCGCGATGACGTCCTCGACCTGGAACAGGATGCGCGAGCCCTGGACGCCGGCTTCAGCCGACCCGTACCCTTTCTCGGGCAGGGCGAAGGCCTGGGCGACGGCCTGCGGCAGGACGTTCAGCGCCATGCCGCTCCGCTTGATCGGCTGGGTGGTCACCACGTCCTCATCGAACCTCTGAGCCACGTCGCTCAATGTCGTCTTGCCGGCCTCGAGCTCCTTCTCGAGCTCGTCGGTATATTCGGCGAGGCGCTTCTGCCGGTCGTCCTGGCGCCACATGCGGGCGACCTGGTCCTTCACCTCCTCGAAGGGACGGACACGCTGGGGCGTGATATCGAGCACCTCGTACCAGACGAAGCCTTCCTCGCGCCCATCGATCGGATCGTTCTCGATGCCGACATCGGAGTCGAACGCACCTTCCAGAACAGCCGCCTTCTGGGGGATTTCGGACTCCGTGCCGGAAGCCGAGCGCCCCTGAAGGTCGACCTTTGCGACTTCCTCGTAGGGAAGCTTGAGGGTCTTGGCGACTTCTTCGAGGTTGGCGCCCGAGGCCCGCTCGTCCTCGATCTTGTCGTGCAGGTCGAGGATGGCGCTTTCCGCCCGATCGGCCAGCACGTCCTTCTCGATCTCCGGCTTCACCTTCTCGAAGGTCGATTCCTTGCCCGGGATGATGTTAGTCACCTTGAGCACCGCATGGGCGCCGAGCTTGCCCGTCACGGGCTTGCTGACGGCGCCTTCCTCCAGGGAGAAGGCGGTCTCGGCCAGAACGGGATCGACCATGCCGGTGCGGGTCAGCACGCCGAGATCGACATCCTGCTCGCTCATGCCGCCGGACTTGGCGACCTCGAGGAAGTCCTTGCCGCCCTCGATCTCGTCATAGGCCTGCTGAGCGTCTTCCTGGTTGGCGAAGGAGATCTGATAGACATGCCGCTTCTCCGGCGTGTCGTACTTAGCCTTGTTAGCCTCGTAGCTCTCCTTCAGCTCCTCTTCGCTGATATCGACCTGATCCTTCACCGTTTCCGGCGTGACCGCGAGCACGCCGATGGTCCGGTATTCCGGGACGGTGAAGTCCGCCTGGTGGTTGTCGTAATAGCTCTTGAGCTCGGTCTCCGTCGGCTCCGTCGAGGCCTCTACGGCGGATTCCGGCACGAGCACGTAGCGCAGCACGCGGGTCTGGTTGTTGTAGGTGTCCAGCGCATCGATGAGCAGCTTCGGCGCCGCCACGCTCTGGCCGAGGGTGGAGAGGATCTGTCGGCGCTTGTTGCGCTCCCGCTGCATGTCGAGGAAGGCCTGCTCGCTCATGTTCATCTGGGCGAGATACTGCTGCAGCATGACGGGGCTGAAATTGCCGGCGCTGTCCTGAAGGCCCGGATCCTTCATGATCTCTTCGAGCAGCTTCTCGTCGGTGACGCCCAGGCCGAGGCTGCGCGCGTGCTCGTCGAGGGCGGCGCCGCCGATCAGGCGCTCCAGCACCTGCGAATCCAGGCCCTGCGCCCGCGCTTCCTGCAGCGTGATGGTGCGGCCGGCCTCGTTGCTCATCGACTGCAGCAACTCGCGCTGGACCTGCAGATACTCTTCCTGGCCGACCTCGGTGTCGCCGACCTTGACCAAGGTCTGGCTGCCGTAGCCGGTGAAGATGTCGGCGATGCCCCAGACGGCAAAGCTGATCACCAGCAGACCGATGAGAATCACGCCGAAGAAGCGGCTTGCGCCTTTGCGCATCGTATCGAGAGCCACGCGTCTAACCTTCCCTAGGAGCCGGCACCATCGTCTCCCAAGCGAAGGGAGGAGCGCTCGACCGTTCGAATTGTTGTCTACCGGGTGCGGAATTCCACGCTCATGCGCGGGAATGCAAGTGCATTCTTTGGACATTCCGGTGAGGCGGCGGCATCATAGGGAGCAACGTTTCAGGCGGCAAGCCGGGGAAGGGCGCGCTTTAGCCCACCGCACTCCGGCCTAATCCACTGAACAGATTGCCGAATTCGAGATCCATCCCAAAAAGCGAAGGGGACGCGCGTGGCCGTTAGACCGCTGGTTGCCGGAAATTGGAAGATGAACGGGCTGGAGACCTCCCTGGCGGAGCTGACCAGCCTCGGCAAGCGACTGAAGGAGCACCCCTTCGACGTGGCGGACGTGATGATCTGTCCCCCGGCGACCCTGATTGCCCGCGCCCACGACATGCTGTCGGGCACGGCGATCGCGCTCGGCGGTCAGGACTGCCACCCGGCGGAATCCGGCGCCCACACCGGCGACATCTCCGCCGAAATGCTGGCCGATGCCGGTGCGGAGGCGGTGATTGTCGGACATTCCGAGCGCCGCGCCGACCACGGGGAGAGCGATGCGTTGATCGCGGAGAAGGCGGCCGCGGCCCATCGCGCAGGGCTGACCGCCATTATCTGCATCGGTGAGACCGAGAAGGAGCGCCGCGACGGCGTTACCCTCGCCATCGTGGGCAAGCAGCTGGAAGGCTCGCTCCCCGACGGCGCGGATGCCGAGAACACCGTCATCGCCTACGAGCCGGTCTGGGCGATCGGCACCGGGCTCACGCCGACGCCGCAGGATGTGGAGGAGGTGCACCGCTTTATCCGCGGAAAACTGATCGAAAAGCTGGGAGAATCGGGCGAATCGGTCCGCATTCTCTATGGCGGCTCCGTAAAGCCGTCCAATGCAGCCGAGCTTATGGCCGTCCCCGACGTAAATGGCGCTTTGGTGGGCGGTGCGAGCCTGAAAGCCGACGATTTCTATGGCATTCTGGCAACTTACGGCAAAAACCCGCAGGGCTGAGGGCCCTCACGCGCCCACAACGGTTGGCAGCATCCGCGATCTTCGTCATTGTTCGGCCTATATCGGAGGCCAAACGGGCAATCTCGACTTGAGGTTGCGGCGAAAAGCTTCCCGTAACGAAAATATGCCAGACTTCAGGGGCTGAACCCGCCAGAGAAGGGCAGGATCAAGGGGCAGGATGTTGGTATTGCGCGCCGTTACTCTACTTTTGGCAGGCTTTGCCGTTGCAACCTTCGCAGGGGGCAGCGCTGTCGCGCTCCCGCTCGATAAGGAGGCTTGCGAGGAGTTGAAGGCCGAGCACGATGCGAAGCTCACCCCGGAGATCAAGGAAGCCCTGGAACACGGGCCTGATTGGGTGAAGGCCAATCTCGATACCGCCAAGCTCGACAAGGTGCGTGACTACCTTCTGGTGGAGGAGCGGCTGGAGTTTCAGTGCCGCAAAGGCCGCTACATCAAGAAGTATTGGGACATCGTGCCGCTGCCGATCCGCCGGCCCGAGCCGCCCGCAGCAGAGCCCAAGGAAGAGCAGCACGCCAAGAACGATGTGCAGCAGCCTGCGGGCCAGCGTGTCGTGAGCACTAGCCAAGCCCGCGTCGATTAGCTAAGACCCCGCTTTGAAAGACCGCGCGCTCGCGCCATATCGGCGTTGGAGCCGCTTTTCTAGATTCACGGACAGCTTCTGATGAGCACAATTCTTCTGGTCATCCACCTCATGATCGCCGCCGCTCTGGTGGCGGTCGTCCTGATGCAGCGTTCCGAGGGCGGCGCTCTCGGCATCGGCGGCGGTGGAGGCGGCGGTGGAGGCCTCATGACGGGCCGCGGCGCCGGCAATGCGCTGACCAGGGCCACGGCCATCCTCGGCGCGGCCTTCTTCGCGACCAGCCTGCTGCTCACCATCCTGGCCGGCTACAACAACACGGGCAGCTCGCCGCTCACCGGCGGCACCATCGGCGATACGAACCTGCCGGCGCTGCCATCCACGCCGGCCCCGGCCACGCCAGAGACTCCCGCAGCGCCGGAAGCTCCGGCCGAGCCTCAGGCGCCTCAGTCCCAGTAGCGGACCGGGAAGCTCTAGACGACAGGGGACTTCCCCCCTGGCGCGGGCTCGTGGCCCGCGTCAACTTATCCATCGCAAAGCCGGTGGATCGCTATTCTTTAAGCTACGCGTGCAACTGATTCCGGTGTAAGGTCGAGGCCCATGGCGCGGTACATTTTCATTACCGGCGGCGTGGTTTCCTCCCTCGGAAAAGGATTGGCCTCGGCCGCTTTGGGCGCATTGCTGCAGGCGCGCGGCTATAAGGTCCGCCTGCGCAAGCTGGACCCGTATCTCAACGTCGATCCGGGGACCATGAGCCCCTATCAGCACGGCGAGGTTTTCGTCACCGACGACGGCGCGGAGACCGATCTCGATCTCGGCCATTACGAGCGCTTCACCGGCACGCCGGCGAGCCAGGCCGACAACATCACTACGGGCCGCATCTACCAGGACATCATCGCCAAGGAGCGCCGCGGCGACTATCTCGGTTCGACCGTCCAGGTGATTCCCCACGTCACCGACGCCATCAAGGAATTTATCGTCACCGGCAACGAGGGCGTGGATTTCGTGCTCTGCGAGATCGGCGGCACGGTCGGCGACATCGAGGCGCTGCCCTTCTTCGAGGCGATCCGCCAGCTCTCCAACGAGCTGCCGCGGCAGGATTCGATCTTCATTCATCTCACCCTGGTGCCGTTCATCCAGAGCGCGGGCGAGCTGAAGACCAAGCCCACCCAGCACTCGGTGAAGGAGCTGCGCTCCATCGGTATCCAGCCGGATGTGCTGCTCTGCCGGGTCGACCGGGAGATCCCCGAGGACGAGCGCCGCAAGATCGCGCTGTTCTGCAACGTCCGCCCGGAATCGGTGATCCAGGCTCGCGACGTTTCCAGCATCTACGACGTACCCTGCGCCTATCACGAGGAGGGGCTGGATACGGAGGTGCTGGAGGCCTTCGGCATTAAGGACGCGGCCCGGCCGGATCTCTCCAAATGGCGGGAGATCGCCGAGACGATCCACAATCCGGACGGCGAGGTCACCATCGCGGTCGTCGGCAAATATACCGGCATGAAGGACGCCTATAAGTCCTTGAGCGAGGCGCTGGTCCATGGCGGCATCGCCAACCGGGTGAAGGTCAATCAGCGCTGGATCGAATCGCAAATCTTCGAGAAGCAGGATTCCGCCGCCTATCTGGAGGACGTCCACGGCATCCTGGTGCCCGGCGGCTTTGGCGAGCGCGGCGCGGAAGGCAAGATCGACGCCGCCAAGTTCGCCCGCACCCGCAACCTTCCTTATTTCGGCATCTGCTTCGGCATGCAGATGGCGGTCATCGAGACGGCCCGGCATCTCGCCGGCCTGGAGGAGGCGAGCTCCACTGAGTTCGGCCCGGCCGAGGAGCCTGTCGTCGGCGTCATGACCGAGTGGATGAAGGGCGACGAGCTGCAGATCCGCCGCAACGGAGGCGATCTCGGCGGGACCATGCGGCTTGGCGCCTACGATGCGGTGCTGGCGGGCGGAAGCCGGGTCGCCGAGATCTATGGCGGGACCAAGATCTCCGAGCGTCACCGCCACCGTTACGAAGTGAACATGCGCTATCGCAACGTCCTGGAAGCGGCGGGCTTGCGGTTCTCGGGCCTCTCGCCGGATGGGCTGCTGCCGGAGATCGTGGAGATCCCGGACCATCGCTGGTTCGTCGGCGTCCAGTTCCACCCCGAGCTGAAATCGCGACCCTTCGCGCCCCATCCGCTCTTCGCCTCCTTCATCGGCGCGGCGGTGGAGCAGAGCCGCCTGGTCTAGGCGGGCCCCTCTACCCAATTTTCGGGTCTCGACGCCTCCCCAATATTAGTGGCATGAAGCCCCATGGCTCTCTTCAAGAACGACCCCCACAAATCCATCGCCGTCGGCAAGGTCGATTTCGACAACACCAAGCCCTTCGCGCTGATCGCCGGCCCCTGCCAGATGGAGAGCCGCGACCACGCCATGGAGATGGCGAGCGCACTCAAGGAGCTGGCGCAAAATCTCGGGATCGGCCTCGTCTATAAATCCTCCTTCGACAAGGCGAACCGCACCTCAGGGTCGGCGAAGCGGGGCATCGGCCTTGAGAAGGCGCTGCCGATCTTCGATGAGATCCGCGAGGAGTTCGGCCTTCCCGTCATCACCGACGTGCACGAGCCCGGACAATGCGCCAAGGTCGCCAAGTCGGTCGACGTGCTGCAGATCCCGGCCTTTCTCTGCCGCCAGACCGATCTGCTGGTGGCGGCGGCCAAGACGGGCAAACCGGTGAACGTGAAGAAGGGGCAGTTCATGGCGCCCTGGGACATGAAGAACGTCCTGGCCAAGCTCTGCGACGCCGGCAATCAGGACGTGCTCCTGACCGAGCGCGGCGTCTCCTTCGGCTACAACACCCTGGTGACCGACTTCCGCAGCATCCCGATCATGGCGGAGACCGGCGCGCCGATCATCTTCGACGCGACCCATTCGGTGCAGCAGCCGGGCGGGCAGGGGAGCTCGTCGGGAGGCGAGCGGCGCTTCGTGGCGACCCTGGCGCGGGCGGCCGTGGCCGTCGGCGTCGCCGGCCTGTTCATCGAGACCCATGAGGATCCGGACAACGCGCCGTCCGACGGGCCGAACATGGTGCCCTTGAGCGAGCTGGAATCGCTCCTCACCGACCTGATCGCGATCGACTATCTGATCAAGACGCCCGCGACCGAGACAGCTTAGCGGAAGCCCACGCGACCTCTTGCCTTCGTCATGCCCGGACGTGATCCGGGCATCCATTCCGTTACGGCGCAGCACACACAGAATACCCGCTTTGACAGCGAAAGCTGCCGAAGGGGAACGGCATGGATCACCGGGTCAAGCCCCGTGATGACGACGGAGTGTGTGGCTGGGTCGTGCGGCCGAAGCGCCGCAAGAGAGCTAAACTTCCACCACGCCCGGCGGGATCAGCTCCTGGGCTTCCCGGTCCCAACGCCAGAGATTGTCGTCGGTGAGGTGGGTGCCGCCCCACCAGCGGTCGATGGAGTTTTCCGAGTACCGGTCGGCTTCGCCCATCACCACGGCCTTGCCGAACTCCGAAAGTCCGACCGAACTCTTCAGATAGGTCTGGGTGCCGGCGGCGTCTTCGGGGTTGAAGAACATGTTCTGCAAGCCCTCCACTAGCGGCGTGTCGCAAAGCGAAAGCCCATCGAGGACGCCCCAGAAGCTCCAATCGCCCATGAACATCGCCTCTTCCTGACGCTGGGAGAGGGCGAACATCTGAGGCGGGTTGAGCTGGGTGAAGACCAGCGGCTGCAGCATCTGCCGCTCCGTGCGGGTCAGTCCGTCCCGGTCCGGCAGCTCCTCCAGCATGCGCAGCACGGCGGAGCGCAGATAAGGCAGGGAGGCATCGGCGCTGTCCAACAGCTCCGCCCATTCCTCCGGGGTATCGGAGCGGAAGGCCGCCCAGCCGCGCGCGGCCAGAGCGAGCTGCTCCTCCGTCACCGGCTGCTCCGAAGCCCGCAGCTCGGGGAGATC
>Ga0310345_10001441_pt1 | contig 26433 bp, 25 predicted proteins | sample HC15DNA20500_MG_FD_204667 | JGI IMG/M metagenome (GOLD analysis project Ga0310345, IMG submission 204667) | Marine microbial communities from station ALOHA, North Pacific Subtropical Gyre - HC15-DNA-20-500_MG | ecosystem: Environmental > Aquatic > Marine > Oceanic | place: Pacific Ocean: North... | reverse complement strand
AACCACCGGTCGATAAAAAACAAGGACCGACCGGTGAACCAAGACATTCGACAACAAAAAAATCAGGGAAGCTTATGAAAACCTTAACCCGGACTCTCATAGGGGTCATGGCCCTGGCGGTTCTGTCCCTGCCCGGCCTGACCACCGCGGACTACACCGAAACCCGTTACCCCATCGTTCTCGTGCACGGCCTGTTCGGCTTCGACACCGCCGCCGGCGTGGACTACTGGTACCGCGTACCCGAGGAACTGCGCCAGGGCGGCGCCGAGGTCTACGTCACCCAGGTCAGCGCCGCCGAGGACACCGAGGTGCGCGGCGAACAACTGGCCCGCCAGGTGGAGGACATCCTCGCCACCACCGGCGCCGACAAGGTTAATCTGATCGGCCACAGCCACGGCGGCCCCACCTCCCGCTACGTGGCCTCGGTCTACCCGCAGATGGTGGCCTCGGTCAGCAGCGTGGGCGGCGTCAACTGGGGCGCCCGCATGGCCGACGTGCTGCAGGGCGTGTCCGACAACGTGCCTTTCTCCGGCGATCTGATCGGCTATCTGGGCAACGCCCTGGCCGGGCTGATCGACCTGTTCTCCGGCGGCGGCAACCAGCAGGACATCATGGCCGCGCTCAAGGCGCTGACCACCGAAGAGACCCTCGCCTTCAACCAGCTCTACCCGGAAGGCATGCCTGGCGAATACTGCGGTGAAGGGCAACGCCAGGGCAGCAACGGCGTGTCCTACTTCTCCTGGAGCGGCGCCAAACCGCTGACCAACGGTTTCGACCCGTCCGACGCGCTGCTCGGCGCCACCTCCATCGTCTTCCTGGGCGAGAAGAACGACGGCCTGGTAAGCAGCTGTTCCAGCCACCTGGGCATGGTGATCCGCGACGACTACCGCATGAACCACCTGGACGAGGTCAACCAGGTGCTGGGGCTGCACGATATCTGGAGCACCGACCCGGTGACCCTCTATCGCCAGCAGGCCAACCGGCTGAAGAACTACAGCTTCTAGCCACCGCCCGCGCTACCCGAACAGATCGCCCGCCGGCCCCGGCGGGCGAAAGTTCCCCGGCCGGGTGACCGAAACGCTCAGCGCACCCGGCGCCATGGTTTTGTGTCCTTGCCCCGCCCCTCTAACATCGGGTACTCGGCAGCTTTTCCTATGAAGGACCATAATCATGACAACAACCCTCAAAGCGCTTCTTGCCTCCGGCCTGTTGCTGGCCTCCTCAGTGGCCACGGCGGAAACCATCGAACGGGACATCTGCGTCTTCGACATCGCCGGCAAGGTCGGCCCCACCATGGCCGCCATGCAGGATTGGCGCACCGAAGCCATGAACTGGGGGCTGGACGCCAACCTGAAGGTCTACACCAACGAATCGGTGGTCGCGGAAGATCTCAAAGCCGGGGTTTGCGACGCCGCCCTGATGACCGGTATCCGCGCGCGCCAGTTCAACAAGTACTCGGGCACCCTGGATTCGATCGGCGCCATTCCGTCCATGGAACACATGAAGATCGCGCTGCAGGTGCTGGCGCACCCCAACAGCGCCGATAAGCTGACCGCCAATTCCTACGAGGTGATGGGCCTGGCGCCGATCGGTGCCGCCTACATCTTCGTCAACGACCGGCGCGTGAACACCCTCGCCAAGGCGGCCGGTAAAAAAGTGGCGGTGCTCGACTACGACCCCACCCAGGCCAAACTGGTGGCCGCCGCCGGCGCCACGCCGGTGCCCTCGGACATCACCAACTTCGCCGGCAAGTTCAACAATGGCGTGGTGGATGTGATCGCCGCCCCGCTGGTGGCCTACAACGTGCTCGAACTCTACAAGGGCCTGGAACCGGACGGCGGCATCATCGACTACCCACTGGTGCAGCTGTCGATCCAGCTGATCGCCAAGGCCGACCGTTTCCCCGACGAAATGGCGCAGACCTCCCGGGAGTATTTCTACAACAGCCTGGATCAGGTACTGGAGCAGGTTGAACGGGAAGCCTCGGCGGTGGACGAAAAATGGTGGGTGGACATCCCCGCCAAGGACAAGCAGGAATACGAAGTCATGATGCAGGATGCCCGCGATCAGATGCGCAACGAGGGCCACTACGATCCGGACATGCTCGACCTGCTGCGCAAGGTGCGCTGCAAGCTGAACAGCTCCCGGGCCGAGTGCACCGGCGCCTGAGGCGCCGAACTACAGCCCCAGACGCTTGGCGATCACCTCGTTCATGATCTCGTAGGTGCCGCCGCCGATGGAGAGGATGCGGTTGTCGCGGAACAGCCGCTCCACCACGGTGCCGCGCATATAGCCGGCGCCACCGAAGATCTGCACCGCGTCCCAGGTCACCCGGTCGGCGCACTGGGTGGCCTGGTTCTTGGCCATGGACACGTCCAGAACGCAGTCCTCGCCGTTGGCCAGCCGCGCCGCCACCCGGTAGGTGAACTCCCGGCTCACCGCCACCTGGGTGGCCATTTCCGCCAGCTTGTGGCGGGTCACCTGGAAGCCGGCGATCGGGCGGCCGAACGCCTCGCGCTCGCGGGCATAGGCCATGGCTTCGTCCAGGGCCACCTGGGCGGTCATGTTTGCGGTGACCGCGAGAATCAGGCGCTCCATCTGGAAGTTGCTCATGATGCAGAAAAAGCCGCCGTTCTCCGCGCCGATCAGATTTTCCGCCGGCACCCGGCAGTCCTCGAAGAACAGCTCGGCGGTGTCGGACGCCCACCAGCCCATCTTCTTGAGCTTGCGGCCGACGGTGAAGCCGGGGGTGTCCTTCTCCACCAACAGCAGCGAGATGCCGCCGAAGCCCGGATCGCCGGTGCGCACCGCCACGGTGTAATAGTCGGCGCGCACGCCGCTGGTAATGAAGGTCTTGCTGCCGTTCACCACATAGTGGTCGCCGTCGCGTACCGCGCGGGTGCGCAGGTTGGCCACGTCGGAGCCGCCGCCCGGCTCGGTGACCGCCAGCGCGGCGATCTTGTCGCCGGCCAGCACCGGCGGCACCACCTTCTCCTGAAGCGCTTCCGAGCCCCATTTCCAGACCGGCGGCAGGCCGATGTCCAGCGACCCCAGGCTGGCGCCCACGCCGCCGGAAGTGCAGCGCACCATTTCTTCGCAGGCGGCCACTTTCATGAACACGTCTTCACCGCTGCCGCCCCATTTCTCCGGTGCGCCGATACCGAGAATGCCGGCCTCCGCCGCCTTCTTATAAAGCTCGCGGGGGAATTCCCCGGCTTCTTCCCAATCGTTGACGTAGGGCAGAATTTCACGCTGAACGAAGCTGCGCACGGTGTCGCGGACCATGCGGTGGGTATCGTCGAAATAGGACAGTTCAGGCACGGGACCTCCTTATTGTATCGAGCGTCATAAACCAAGCGCTTGCTTGGTTCGTATGGTAGCCCCGTGGAGGAAAAGCAGCAAGGTAACCGCAAGGGACACGCGGGCGACGCCCGCGCGGTTCAGGAATGGATCAGGAAGAGAACGGCCGGCGGCCGCGCAGGGCCTGGGCCAGGGTGGCGCCGTCGACGAATTCCAGGTCACCGCCCATGGGCACGCCCTGGGCGATGCGGGTGACGCTGACGCCGGCTTCCCGGGCCAGGTCCAGCACGTAGTGCGCGGTGGCCTCGCCTTCCACGGTGGTGCCGGTGGCCAGGATCAGCTCCTGGATCTGGCCTTCGTTGAGGCGCGCTTCCAGCACGTCCAGGCCCAGCTCGCGGGGGCCGACGCCGTCCAGCGGCGACAGCTCGCCCATCAGCACGAAATAGTGGCCCCGGTATTCCGCCGATTGCTCCACCGCCAGCACGTCCGCCGGCGAGGCGACAATACACACCAGGCCCGGGTCGCGGCGCGGGTCCTGGCAGACCGGGCACAGCTCCTGCTCGGCGTAATTGCGGCAGCGGCGGCACTGTTTAACGCCGTCCATGGCCGCGTTCAGCGCCGCCGCCAGGCCGCGGCCGTCGTCGCGGCCCCGTTCCAGCAGCGCGTAGGCCATGCGCTGGGCGGAGCGCGGCCCCACCCCGGGCAGGCAGGTGAACGACTGGATCAGTTTCTCCACCAGGGGAGTGTGCTTCACGGCTTGAACCCCGGCGGGAAGGGGAAGCCGTCGGTCATGCCCTTCATCATGTCTTTCTGGCTGCTTTCCACCCGGCGCACCGCGTCGTTGACCGCCGCCGCCAGCAGGTCTTCCAGCATTTCCTTGTCCTCGCTCATCAGGCTCGGATCCAGGGAGACATTCTTCACGTCGTGGCGGCCGTTCATGACCACCTTCACCAGGCCGGCGCCGGCTTCACCGGTGACTTCCGCGTTGGCGGCCTCTTCCTGGGCTTTCTTCATCTTCTCCTGCATCTGCTGTGCCTGCTGGAGAAGGTTGTTCATATCGAAATCCATGACGCACCTTTTTCAATCGGTGGGTTGGTCGTGGTCCCGGGGCTGGATGCTGCTTTCATCCAGCCGGGCGTTGAACTGCTGAATCAGGGTCTGCACGGTGCGGTCTTCCAGCAAGGCGCCGCGCGCTTCCTCCAGCCGCACCCGGCGGCGCTCCTGGTCGATGGCCTCGGGGGTGTCGCCGGCGTCGGCGTCGTATTCCAGATTGAGCCGGATACGGCGCTGAAAATAGTCGCTGAGGGCGCCGGCCAGCTCCTGGGTACGCTCCGGGTTCACCAGCACCTGGTGGCCGGTGCTCAGGCGCAGGGTCCACTGGTTCTCCTGGCGGGCCGCCAGCACCGTGTTGCGGGCCAGGTTGCGCGCCGCGCCGTCCAGCGGCAGGCGCTCCACCAGGGCGGCCCACCAGGAGCCCACGTCCTGATCGGATTCCGGCTCCGCCAGCGGCATTGGCGTGGGCTCGGCCTTCGGCTCGGGCTCGGACACGGGCTCCGGTTCGGAGGCCGGCGCCGGGGCGGGCGCGGATGACGTGGCCGACGACTCACCGCGCGCAGCCGGGGCTTCGGCCGGCGCGCGCTCAGCCGGCGGCGGCTCGGCGGGCGGTGTTGCTTCGGCCCGGGGCTCCGGCGCCACCGGCTCCTTGGGCGCGGTGCGTCGGCCCGTGTCACCGCCGAGCAAGGCGCGCAAATCCCCCGGCCCGCCGCCCTGGGGCGACGGCGCCGGGGCGTCAGGCTTTTTTGCCGGGGCGCGGGCCTCCCCGCCCGGCAGCACGCCACGCGGGGAAAACAGCACCATGCGCAGCAGGATCATTTCCAGGGCCGCCCGCGCGTCCGGAGCGTCCTGGATATCCCGCCGTCCGCGCAGCGCCACGTCGTAATAGAGTTGAATCTGTTCCGCCTGGAAGCGCTCCGCCAGGCCCGCCATGGTCGGGTCGGCGCCCTCCCCGCCCAGCGCCTGGATCACCGCCAGCTCGTGCAGGGCGGATACCAGCTCATCGAGCAGGGCCAGCTCGTCGGGCGCGTGCTCGGCGATCGCCGCCAGCCCCTGCAGCACACCGGCGGCTTCGCCACCGGCCAGCGCTTCCAGCAGGGTATGCACATAGCCCCGGTCCACGGTGCCCAGCATGGCGCTCACCGACTGGGCGCTGAGCTGCTCGCCGCCGAACGAAATAGCCTGGTCGGTGAGGCTCAGGGCGTCGCGCATGGAGCCCTGCGCCGCCCGGCCCAGGGCCAGCAGCGCCGGCTCCTCGAAGCGGATCATCTCGCGCTCGAGCAGGGCTTTCAGGTGGCCGGCGATCTGCTCGGCGGGCAGCGCCTTGAGGCTGAACTGCAGGCAGCGGGACAGCACCGTTACCGGCAGACGCTGGGGATCGGTGGTGGCGAGCAGGAATTTCACGTGCGGTGGCGGCTCTTCCAGCGTCTTCAGCAACGCATTGAAGGAGTGCGCCGAAAGCATGTGCACCTCATCGATCAGGTACACCTTGTAGCGGCCCCGGGTGGGCGCGTACTGCACATTCTCGAGCAGCTCGCGGGTGTCCTCCACCTTGGTACGGCTGGCGGCATCCACCTCGATCAGATCCACGAAGCGGCCTTCGCCGATTTCCTCGCAGGTGGGGCAGACCCCGCACGGGCGGCTGCTGACCCCCTCTTCGCAGTTCAGACAGCGGGACAGGATGCGCGCGATGGTGGTCTTGCCGACCCCGCGGGTGCCGGTGAACAAATAGGCGTGGTGCAGGCGGTCCTGATCCAGCGCGTGGGTGAGCGCCCGGGACACATGCTCCTGGCCCACCAGCTCGTCGAAGGTGCGCGGTCGATATTTGCGGGCGAGAACCTGGTAACTCATCGCTCTCCAGCCAAAGGGCTATCCGGGGCTTCGGGGGAAAGCCGTATGCTAGCGAATCTGACCGGTTTAAGACAGCGGGAGGGGCGTGACGGGGGAAGAAATTGGAGGCCTTCCCGCCAGCCGCACCCCGGCACACGAGTCCACTGCTACCGTTGCTCCCTTCCGGGCCTGGCGGAGTTCACAGTTTGTCGTTGCGGGGGGACCAGCGGGTCGGCCATAACGCGCCTTTCAGCGAGCGCGCATTGTGGCCAAAGGCCGGATTCTTTGCAAGCGCGGCTCAGTCGAACGGGCTGAAAGAATCCTCGCGGCCCACTTCCCGGGCCTCGCCGTGGCTGTCCTTCATGACCCGCACGATGCGCCCGGCCTGGGCGTCGTCATCGGCGTCCACCATCACCAGGTACTGGCCCTTCTCCACCTCGCGCCAATAGGGCCGCAGGTGGTGGTTGCGCGACGAGATACCGAAGATGCCGCCCATCCAGGCGCCGAGGCACAGGCCGAACAAGGTGGTGATCGGCACCACGCTCACGGACAGCTGCCAGCCCCAGGGGTCCATGCCCGCCAGCATGAAGCCCAACACGATGCCGGCGATGGCGCCGATCAGCGCGCCCAGAAAGCCGGTGTGCATGATCTCGGTGTCTTCCCAGATGGTGGTGCCGTGCACCTTGGCCGCTTCCAGCGGCCCCGGGTCGCGCCCCAGCACGTGCAACCGCCCGGCGTCGATGCCGGCGCGGTCCAGATCCCGGGAAATATGCTGCACGCTGTCGATCGACGCGGTCAGATAATAGAACCGTTTCATGATGCTTCTCCCTGTCACCTTGGGCCGGCCCGGTACCGCCCTCTCCGGGCCCTCGCCTTCGATTGTGCTACCGGGGCGCCGGGGTACGCAGTGAAGAAGCTAGATTGCTTTGCTATATGGGCGGAGCGCTCATATCGAAACGGGATAAACGAAACAGGGCCGGCGCGGGCCGGCCCTTCGGGCGTTTTAGTGCGGTTCCCCGATCGGGATCTGGCGCGGTTTGTGCGCCTCTGGAACCACCCGGGACAGATGCACGATCAGCAGGCCGTCTTCCATGGTCGCGCCCTCCACCTGAACGTGGTCGGCGAGCCGGAAGCTGCGTTCGAAACCGCGGCGGGCAATGCCCCGATGCAGCCAGGTGCGCTGCTCGCTGTCTTCTTCCGCCGGTTTGCCGCTGATGCGCAGCAGGTTCTCCTGCACGGTGATGTCCAGGTCGGCGCGGCTGAAGCCGGCCACCGCCATCACCACCCGGTAGGTGCCGTCGCTTTCGCGGATAATGTCATAGGGCGGGTAGCCGTTGGACTGATCCGAACGCAGGGCCGTTTCCAACCAGTCGTCGAACCGGTCGAAACCCACGCTGTGCCGGAAAAGGGGTGCCAAAGTATTCATCACGTTACCTCCATAGCATCGTAAGCGGTCCCCGCAGGCGACCGCGCAAACAATCTTCAAGTAGGCGTGACAACTTCAGCCGGCTGTTCGTCACGGTGAAATAAATAGGGTCACCAAAACGGATTTCAAGGCTTTCAAGAAGGGATTAGCGGGGCGGGTCGGGACGGTCCGCGGTGCTGTTGTTACAACGGAACCAGCCGGCCACGGAGACCCGCTGGCGGCGGGCTTCCAGTACCTCATGGGGAATCCGGTCGCTGAGAAAGCACACCAGGGTACCGGCGCGCGGCTCCACTTCGGTGGCCGGGTGAATCGCGTCCGGGTCGGCCCAGACACGGAGGCGGCCGCCCTCTTCGCTGCGCCATTGATCGTTCAGGTACACCACCACGGACAATACCCGCCCGTTGCGGCCGTTGAAGGCGTCCAGGTGGCGCCGGTAGAACGCCCCGGGGTCGTACACCGCGAAGTGGGATTCGAGATCGAACAAGCCCATGAACAGCTGCCGGTTCACCGCCAGCCGCAGTTGCTCGAACTCGCCCAGCAGACGGCACTGGGCCAGCGTCGACCCGTCCAGCCACAGGGTGCGGTCGCGGCGCACGCGGGCGTTGTGCTGGTGTTCGCCGCGCCGGCCGATGCCGGCACTCTGGAATTCCCCACGCCGGTCACGCAGCAAGGCCTCGCGGCGCAGGGCGCGTACCAGGTGGGCGGGGAAGTAATTGGGCGCCACGGCGTACTGCCGGGCCACCAGATCATCGATCAGCCGCTGGCAGCGGGGGCTGCCGCCGTCGAACAGATCAGCGTGATTTTCCAGGGCGGGATCCTCGGAAGGCGAATGCCGTATTAGTGCAACGAGCCCGGTTCGGCGGGCGGGACATCGTCGTCGGGCCAGAACAACCAATCGGCCTGCTGAGAATCTTCCAGCAGTTGCACGGTGGCGTCCAGCGTCGCCTGCACGAAATAGAGAAACTGCTCGAAGGTGACGCCCCGGCGGCCCAGCAGCAGGTCGCAGGCGACCAGCCGGGGCATGGAGTCGTCGTTGACGTCCAGGAACAGCTTCAGCGAGGGGTAATCCATGTTCAGCCGGGTAAGATCCGCCTGCACCGTGAACAACGCCGCCGGCCTGACTTCCAGCTCGGTGGAGAACAACACCCCGTCTTCTTCCACGAACAGACGCGCGTCCACCACCCCTTCCCGGCCCTGCAGTTCGGAAAGATGCAGGCCATGGCACTGGTCGCAGATATAGTGTTGGATGTTGGCCTGTTCCAGCCAGCGCGTGACTTGCTCCGCATCCGGCGTGACCACCGTCAGCATCGGCTTACTCCTCTGTTCAGGGGGCGCATCATCCGGCATTCGCAACCTAAAGGAAAGAGGTCGCCTCGGAAAATCGGCCCACTTGCGCCGCCGGGTGGAACGGTGGTTATGATTCAGCAAACTCCCCTACAGAGAGAGACAATGACAACAACTTACGTGGCCTTCCGCTCCAGCGACGACCTGCACCAGACCACCGACGGCTTCATCCAGCGCATGCGCGGCGGCGCCAGCAAACCCGAGCCCAAGGTGGTGGAAAAGATCATGACCACCTTCATCGACGAAGCGCTGGACGCCTTCTTCCTGCAACCTGCCGCCATGTCCGGCCTCAGCGGCACCCAGAAGCGCCTGGTGCAGGTCGCCTCGGACACCATTTCCAAGGCCACCCGCCTGGTGATCGGCCGCAGCGCCCGCAAAATGGACCTGGAACAAAACAAAGCCGCCGCCGAATACATGGATGAGATCCGCTTCCCCGGCCCGGACCAGGCCTACTGGTACGTGGCCTTCCCGATCAGCGACCCGCTCGCCGCCCAGGGGCGCGGTCTCGCCGACATGGCCGAGGACGGCACCACCAACGCCGCCGCCCGGGACGAGATGGTCGCCTACCTGCGCGGCGTCACCGACGAAGCGCTCAAGTGGTATTTCAACAAACCCATCGCGCTGCTCGGCTTCGGCCCGATCCTGCGCAAGGTCGCCGACGTGGGCGTCGACACCACCCGCCGGGCCAGCTACGGCGTGATCAATAAAGTGATCCCCAATCTGGACGACGAGCAGTTCCTGCAGTCCGCCGTGTACTACCGTTCCATGCAAATTACCCGCTAGGCCGCCGGCCGTCCCGGCGCCGCCCGGCGGCGCCCGGGTTTCATTCCGCTTCGGAAATAAAACGATTTGATAACAAACACTTACGCTCGTACCGGGAGCGGAAGGAACGTCACTAAGTTTTTACAAAAGTGCTTATACAACGGATTGCGCAGCGCGCAAGCGGCTCTCTACTATCCCTCTAGTACCACGAATAACGAACCGAGGAGTCAGCCGTGTCACTGCGCCACGCTATTCTTGTCCTACTGCAAGACCAAGAAGCCAGCGGCTATGACCTCGCCAGGGAATTCGCCAATAGTATTGGCCTGGTGTGGAATGCCACCCACCAGCAGATTTACCTGGAACTGGGGAAGCTTAACGAGCAACACATGGTCAGTTTTCGCCATGTGCCGCAGGAGGGGAAGCCGGACAAAAAACTCTACAGCATCACCGAGGACGGCCGGCAGGAGTTGATCCGATGGCTAAAGAAGCCCGCCGGGCCCGCCCGCATCCGCGACGCCTTCATGGTCAAGGTCGCCGGTGGGCAACTGGCGGACTCGGGCGCACTACTGGGGGAACTGGAACAACTGTCCAAACAACGACGGGAACGCCTCGCCACCTTTGAAGCCCTGGCCCAGCGCCTGGACGAACAAGGCCGCGAAGAGAACCTGTACAGCTACCTGACGGTACGCCGTGGCATCCTCGACCAGCGCGCCTGGCTGCAATGGGCCGAGGAAGTCCGTCAGGCCCTGGAACACGCCTCGGTGGGCCTGCCCACCTCGTGAGCGACCCGGCGACCCTCGCCGGGGAGCTGGCATGGCTGACTCAGGCGCCGCCGCTGATCACACCGCCACCCGGCTGTGACAGCGCCGACGCCATCCTCCGGCAGTGCGCCGGCGAACCCGGCGTACTGCGCCGGGCCGCCGCCACCCTCGTCGAACAACCCCGCCCGCGCCGGCTCGGCCTGCACTTCGAAAACCTGGTCGCCGCCGTCCTCCAACACAGCCAACGCTACCGCCTGGTGGCCCGCAACGTGCCCCTGCGCCTCAATGGCAACACCCTCGGCGAACTGGACATGCTGGTCGAGGACCGGGACACCGGCGACCTGATGCACTGGGAGCTGGCGCTGAAGTTCTACCTGGGCCTGCCCGGCGAGCCGGCGGAACGTGCCTGGCCGGGGACCGACCCACGGGATCAGTTAGCCACTAAAATTCGCCATCTTCATGACCGTCAACTGGCCCGTTATGACGACCCTGTGGTCACCACCTTGCTTGCCGAGCAGGGCTGGCGTGTGAGCCGAAAGATGCTGCTCACACGGGGGCGGCTGTTTCATACCGAACGCGAGACCGCCCTGCCCAAGGAAACCAATCCGTCCCATCAACGGGGAAGCTGGTTGTACGCGCGGTCACTCGAAACCCCTGGCGTGGTTATTCCACACGACCAATGGCACTACCATCAAACCTTGTCCGACAACCGGACTGACTTTGTTGCCGCCGAGGTGTTGCGCGACTATGTTCAGACCTTGTCGTCGCCGGTGATGATAGGAACCGAGTCGGGCCGCCTCACTTTTGCCGCCCCGGACAGCTGGCCCGATCACTGAGCGCGACCGACCAACTACAACGCGAGCACTTCATGACCCAGCACCAGCCCGACCGGTTACTGATCAATAAAAACGGCGATATCACCACCGGGCTTTTCGAAGATACGGTGGCTCGCATCAACGGTCGCGACTACGACTACCGCACGCCGCTCGGCAAGCCGGCGTCCCGTCGGGCGCGGCACTTTCATTACAAGCAGTTCCAGTATTTCGGCGTGGTCAGTGATGAACTGCTGATCGGCTGCGCGTTCGCGGATACGGCGTATCTGGGCATGGTGTTCTTCTATGTGTTCGACACCCGGACCGGGGCGCTGAGCGAGCACACCTGGCGCTCGCCGCTGGGGCGGGCGCTGACGTTGAGCGATTCGCCGGTGGACGGCGAGAGCCGCTTCCGGCAGGGCAAGGTGGATATCGCCATGGGCTACCACCAGGCGCCGGGCGGCACGCGCCGGAAGTCGCTGACGGTGGCGATGCCGGGGTTGAATCTGCAAGCGGCTTTGCATGAACCGGCCGGGTATCAGCCGATGTCGCTGTGCACGCGCACCGGCATCAACGGCTGGACCTACGCCAACAAGGTGGCCGGTGTGGATGTGTCCGGGGAACTGCGTCGTGACGGCGACACGCTGGATCTGGGCACGTTGACCGGCGCCGGTGGCCACCATGATTTTTCCGCCGGTTATATGCGCCGGGAAACGTTCTGGAACTGGGCCTGTTTGTCCGGGCGGGTAAAGGGGCGTCGGCTGGGGCTGAACCTGTCCTGCGGGGTGAACGAGACCAGTGTCAATGAGAACTGCGTGTGGGTGGACGGCCGGCGGATCAAGGTGGACGGCACCGCGTTCGCGTATGATCGCGACGATCTGACACAGCCCTGGCGGGTGGACAGCCGGTGCGGCCAGGTGGCGCTGCGGTTCACGCCGTTGGGCAGCCACCGCGAGCGCCTGAACCTGGGTCTGTTCGCCAGTAATTTCCAACAAATTTTCGGGCGCTTCGACGGCGAGATACGCGTCGCCGGCGAATCGCCCCTGGCCGTGCACGGGCTGCACGGCTTCGTCGAGGAGCAGTACGCCAAATGGTAGACGACCATCGCGAGAGCAACGACACCGGGCCGGCCGACGCCGGCGCACCCCATCAGCCTGAGCCGCCCCAGGGCGACGCCGTCAATGAGCGTCTGCGACGCGGCCTGTTCTGGGCGCTGCAATACTGGCGGGAGCTGTTCAATTTCCGCTTCGACAAATACATGATCATTCAGGTGATTCCGGGGGTATACGGCGTGGCGCTGACCGCCATCGGCCTGGGCCTGGTGTATCTGTGCGCGGAGGCGTTCATGGCCTCCACCTGGCGCGGTCTGTTTTTTCTGTTCGTGGGCGGGCCGCTGCTGTTTCTGTTCATGGCCACGCTGCTGCGCGCGTTGCTGGAGTTCTACATGGTGGTGTTCAAGATTTCCGAGCATGTGGATCAGCTGGTGGGGCTGCGCGACACCGTGGACCGGCTGTCCGGCATCGGCGATTCAGTGGACGAGATGGTCTCGGTGACCCGGCGGATTCCGTTCTGGCGGGTGCTGGCCGGGCCGCGCCGCGGCGACATGCGGCGCAACGACAAACCCCGACCCGGCGAACGGGACGACTGACAACCGGCGCGGGGGCGCCCTGTCCGGCGTATACTGAAAGCCTCAGCGCCGAACGAGGCCCTCATCATGGAACTGCTCAAACCCCATGCCCGCGACATCGGTTTTCCGGTGCGCCGGCTTTTGCCCGCCGCCGGCCGGCAGCGCATCGGCCCCTTTATCTTTTTTGATCATATGGGCCCGTCGGCGTTCGAGGCCGGCGGCCGCAATGGCGACGTCCGCCCGCACCCGCATATCGGCCTGGCCACGGTCACCTATCTGTTCAGCGGCGCCATGGACCACCGCGACAGCCTCGGCACCGTGCAACGGATCGAGCCCGGCGCCATCAATCTGATGACCGCCGGCCACGGCATCGTGCATTCCGAGCGGGTGCCCGAAGACGTGCGCCTGGACGGTACCGAAGTGGAAGGGATTCAGACCTGGCTGGCGTTGCCGGAAGACAAGGAGAACGGCGAGCCCGCCTTCAGCCATCACCCCAAGGACAGCCTGCCGCTCTACCAGAGCCGGGGCGTGCGGGCACGGGTGTTGATCGGCGGCGCCTTCGGCGTGCAGTCGCCGGTGCCCACCGCCTCACCGGCGCTGTACGTGGACATCGAACTGGACGCCGGCGGCTCCCTGCCGCTACCGCCCAGCGACCAGGAGCGCGCCGTGTATGTGGTCTCCGGCAGCCCCAAGGCCGGCGACGAGTCGCTGCCGCTTCATCATGTGATGACGCTGGACGGACAACGCAGCTGGCTGCTGGAAGCGTTGGAGGAGCCGGCCCGGCTGATGCTGTTCGGCGGCGCCGCCCTGCCCGGCCGGCGCTATATCAACTGGAATTTCGTGTCGTCCGATAAAGAGCGCATTGAAAAAGCCCGGGACGACTGGCGCCACCAGCGTTTCCCCGGCGTGCCCGGGGAAACCGAATGGATACCGCTGCCGGAGTAACCGGCGGCGTCAGGCTTCGGTGGCGTCCAGCGCGGTGAGCAGCAAGCGTTGGTATAAGCGCTCGCGCAGGCCGTCGGCGTCCGCCAGCCCCATGCGCGCCAGCTCGGCCTGGTAGCGTTCCGCATCATGATCGCCGAGCAGCGCGCGACGGCCCAGGGACAGGAAGTCCTTCTGGCTGACTTTTTCCTTGAGCCAGGTGAGCGCCTTCATCAGGCGCTGTTCGCGCTCGTCGAAGTCGGTGCCCAGCGGGAAGGTGGCGAAAGACCCTTCGCCGCCGGTCTCCGCCACCCGGCGTAGAAATTCCGGATTGTTGTGCCGGAAGCGCTCCGGAATGCTGTAATCCCGGCGCAGTTTGCCGGCCTCCTGGGCCTGTTCCATCAGCTCCACCTGGAAGCGGCTGTCGGCCACGTTGAGCATGGCCATGACCACTTCCTCATCGGTCTTGCCGCGCAGGTCCGCGACCCCGTACTCAGTGATCACCATATCGCGCAGATGGCGGGGAATGGTGTTGTGCGCGTAGGAGAACAGCACATTGGACGCCGCCTCGCCGCCGCGCTCGCGCCACGCCCGGGTCATCAGAATGGAGCGCGCACCGGGCAGCTCATGGGCCTGGCTGACGAAGTTGTACTGGCCGCCGACGCCGCTGAGCACCCGACCGTCCTCAAGCTGATCGGAGACCGCCGCGCCCAGCAGCGTGGCGGTGAACGCCGTGTTGACGAAACGCGCGTCGCGGCGTTGCAGAAGGCGCAGCGACTCACCGCCGTAAAGATCGTTGATCAGGTTTACCCGGGTCATATTGATCGCCGCCCGGGTGTCGTCGTTCAGTTCCCGCAGCCGCTGATAGAAGGCTTCCGGGCCGAGGAAAAAACCGCCGTGCATAATGATGCCGCCGTTCAAGCGGTCACCGAACAGGCCTTCCAGCGCTTCCCGGGTATCCGGGTGGTCCAGGTCGTTGGGCACGCTGTCGTCATTGGGAAGCCGCAGGTGGCTGGCTTCCACCACCACCCCGGCGCGCAGCACGCCGAAGCGGGTCAGCCGGTCGAGCTGTTCCGGCGTCATCGGTGACGATACGCCGCCGTCCTGACGCAGCGCGTCCAGCAGCGACAGATCCGGCCGCGCCTGCGGGTGCGCCAGAACGTAGCGCTGCAGCGCCGACCAGTCGTACACCGGACGGCGGATGATGCCCTCGTCGATCAACCGCAGCAGACCGTGGGTCATCATCTCGCTGCAGCCGTAGAGGCCCTGGTCGAAACGGCCGGTGCCGCCTTCGCGCTCGATCAGCGCCCGGTGTTCGTCGGGCAGGTCCAGTGCTTTCAGCAGGGCGCGGTAGTTATCGTTGTGCTGCTCGCGGCGCAGGGTGTGATGCACCAGGGCGTCGCCCAGGGCGCCGATGCCGATCTGCAGCGTGCCGCCGTCACGGACCAGGGAGCTGGCGTGCAGGCCGACGAAATGGTCCTGCAGATTGACCGGCATATTGGGCGTGCTGAACAGCCGGGTATAGCCCTGGGGATCATCCAGCAGGATGTCCATGTCGGCGAGCCACTCGCCCACCCGCGCGTCGTTTTCCATGAACGGCAGATCGCGGTGCACCTGCCCCACGGTGACGATGGTTTCACCGGCGTCGCGGCGGGCCTTGAGCATGGGCAACAGTTCCAACGTCACTTCCGGGTTGCAGGAGAAACTGTAATCGTTGCCGTTCTCGCCATCGGCCCCCGGACGGCACGCCAGCAATTGCGCCACCACGTTCACGCCGCGCGCGTTCAGGTCACGGGCGGCGTGGGTGTAGTTGACGCTGATGTAATGGCGTTGCGCGCTGTTGCTGCCCAGCATGCTGCCCGGCTGAAAGAAAAACTCGAACACCCGAATGTTGTCGGGCAGCTGATCTTTCTTGGCGGCCTTCAGGTAGTCGAGCTCTTCATAGTCGCCGAACACCCGCTCCGCGAAGGGCTCCAGAAAACGCTTTTCCAAATCGCTGCCGGCGCCGGGCCGGCCCAGTGACAAAGCGGTATAGATGTCCAGCCGGACGTCCGGGTTTTCCGTGGCCCGCTGATAGAGCGCATTGACCAGACGGTTCGGCTTGCCCAACCCCAGCGGCAGCCCCAGCCGTATCTCACCACCGGTGAGTTCGATGATCCTGTCGGCCGCTTTCAGGGCATCGTCCATTTGCTCGGGCACGGCGTTCTCCTTATCGGTACGTTTTCAATGGCCGGCGGTGCGCGACACGGCGCTGACCAGCACCACGCCGACAATAATGAACAGCATACCCAAGACCGCGGGCAGGTCGGGTAACTGTTTGAAAAAGATGGCGCCGGAAATCGCGATCAAGACGATGCCGGCGCCGGCCCACACCGCATAGGCGATGCCCATGGGCACGGTGCGCAAGGTCAGCGACAGAAAATAAAACGCCAGACAATAGCCCACCACCGTAACCATGGACGGCCAAAGACGTGTGAACCCCTGGGAGGCGTTCAAGGCGGAAGTGGCGACCACCTCACTGAGGATCGCCACCACTAAATACCAATAGCCCATATCGGCTCCTTGCGGGCGTCGAATCAGTCCGCCAGCAGCGGCAAGCGTGTTTCGGGGGGCGCGATGCGGCGCTCGAAACGGTGCTCGCCATTCACCACCAACGCGTCCAGGGCGACGCCGTTGAGAAATTCCAGCAGCGGCACGTCCGCCGCCACCAGCCCGTCCGGGCTTTCGCAGCGCCAGGCGTAACGCGCCTGGAATTCGGCGGGGTCCGGGGTGGCCGGCGGCATCAGGGTGGTGGTCGCCTCCTCCCGGGTCACCGTGCAGCCGGCTTCCGCCGCCGGCACCAGCACATTGTCGGCTTTGCCGAGCCGCGCCAGCGCCTCGGTGACCGCGATCTTTTCTTCGTCGCTCTCCGGCCGGTGGCTGAAGCCCACCACCTGGTCGGCGGGCAACGTCAGGCGCGCGATCAGCGCCTGGCCCTTGCGGGCGATTTCCAGGTCACCGGCGGCGCGGTCGCCCTCGGCGGCGGCACCGGTGACGGCGAGATTCAACACCATGACAGCGATAAATAGACGCATGATCCTTCCTCGTTTCCATTCCATGGCAACCGGGCTCAGGCACTGGCCACGTCCGCGAGCCCGAGATGAATACGCCAGTTTTCCAGCCAGCGCGTCGGGGTGCCGGCGTCCTCGCCGGCGGCGATCACCACCAGGCGGCTGTCCTGGTCGCCGCCGGGCCAGGCCGGCAACGGCGCCACCTCCACCGCCTGGCCGGCCACCGCCTGGATCAGCAAAGGCCCGTCCAGCTTATCAATGGCCACCAGGCCCTTCAGGCGCACCAGTTCGTCGCCGGCCTCGGCACGCAGTGCCGCCAGCGCCTCCTGCAGGCGATCATAGGCGATCCGCCCGCGCCAGCGTAGACCCGACGGATGCAGGTGGTGGCCGCGCCGTTCCGGCCGTGGCGCCAGGGTGGCCACCGCGCCGGTCGGCGCCAGGGCACCGGTGATCCGGCACTGGCGGGGGAAATCCCGGTCCAGCAGCCCGGCGTCGGCGCTGGCCGCGTCGTCCACCCCGGCGCGGGGGTTAAGACGGCGCAACGCGTCGACCAGGGCGCCGCGTTGCGCCGCCGTCGCCCGGTCGGTCTTGGTCAGCAGCAGTTGATCGGCGGCGGTGACCTGCTCCAGGGCCTCCGGGAAGCGGGCCAGTGCCGCCTCGCCGGCCACGGTATCCACGGTGGTCAGGATTGAGCGCAGCGTGAAGCGCTTGCGCAGCCAGGCGTCCTGTTCCAGCACGGCGGTCACGCCGAAGGGGTCGGCGGCACCGGTGGTTTCCAGCAGCACCGTCGAAAACGGCGGCAGATCGCCGCCGGCCCGGGCCATGTAGAGATTGCGCAAGGTGGTGCGCAGGGTGCCCTGCACGGCACAGCAGACACAGCCGCCGGCCAACAGGCTGATCGGCGCGCCCACGCGCCGGGCCAGATCCTTGTCGATGCCGATCTCGCCCAGCTCGTTAATCACCACCGCCAGGTCGCCGCGCTGGTCGAGCCAGCGGTTAAGCAGGGTGGTCTTGCCACTGCCCAGGAACCCGGTCAGCACCACCAGCGGGATCGGCGCCGTCATTGGCTTTCGCGGATCGCCCAGGGCAGCGCCTGACCGGCCATGAACGGCACCATGTCTTCACCGGCGGCGGTGACCGTCTCCGGCACGGCCCAGTCGCGCCGCTCCAGGGTCACGGTGTCCGGGTTGCGCGGCAGCCGGTAGAAGTCGGCGCCGAAATGGCTGGCGAAGCCTTCCAGCTTGTCCAGCGCTCCGTGGCGGTCGAGAAAGGACGCGTACAAAGGCAGCGCCGCCCGGGCCGAGTAGCAACCCGCGCAGCCGCACGCCGCTTCCTTCTTGTCGCGGGCGTGGGGGGCGGAGTCGGTGCCCAGGAAAAAGCGCGGATGCCCTTCCAGCACCGCCTGCTGAATCGCCTGCTGGTGGGTGCGCCGCTTGAGGACCGGCAGGCAGTAGTTGTGCGGGCGCACGCCGCCGACCAGCAGGTCGTTGCGGTTCATCAACAGGTGCTGGGGGGTGACAGTGGCGGCGGTCAGGTCGCCGCCCTCGCGCACGAAGTCCACGCCTTCCGAGGTGGTGACGTGCTCGAACACGATACGCAGCGCCGGGAACCGTTCCCGAATGTCGTTCAGGTAGCGGTCGATGAACACCCGCTCGCGGTCGAAGATGTCGATTTCCGGCTCGGTCACCTCGCCGTGCACCAGGAACGGCAGATCGTGCTTTTCCAGTGCCTCGTAGAGATGGTGAATGCGCGCCGGGTTGGTCACGCCACTGTCCGAGTTGGTGGTGGCCCCGGCCGGGTACAGCTTGAAGGCATGCACGAACGGGCTTTGCGCCGCCCGTTCGATCTCCTCCACCGGGGTTTCGTCGGTCAGATAAAGCACCATCAGCGGCTCGAAATCCACGCCCGCCGGAATCGCCGCCAGGATGCGCTCGCGGTAGGCCTCGGCCAGCGCCACGGTGGTCACCGGCGGCGTCAGGTTGGGCATCACGATGGCGCGGCGGAACACCCGCGCAGTGGCGGGCACGGTTTCTTCCAGCATGGCGCCGTCGCGGAAGTGCAGGTGCCAGTCGTCCGGGCGGGTCAGGGTCAGAGTATCGGTCATCAGCGCGCCCTCAACGTTCCACCGCCAGGGCGACGCCCTGACCGCCACCGATGCACAGGGTCGCCAGGCCCTTCTTCACGTCGCGGCGCTGCATTTCGTGGAGCAGCGTTACCAGCACCCGGCAGCCGGACGCGCCGATCGGGTGGCCCAGGGCGATGGCGCCGCCGTTGACGTTGACCTTGTCCTGGTCCCACTCCAGGTCCTTGCCCACCGCCAGGGACTGGGCGGCGAAGGCTTCGTTGGCTTCGATCAGGTCCACCTGATCCAGGGACCAGCCGGCGCGCTCCAGGCAGCGGCGGGTGGCGGACACCGGGCCGATGCCCATGATCGCCGGATCCACGCCGGCGCTGGCCTGACCGGCCAGACGGGCGAGGATCGGCAGGCCCAGCTGGTTGGCGCGGGCTTCGCTCATCAACATCACGGCGGCGGCGCCGTCGTTCAGCGCCGAGGCGTTGCCGGCGGTGACGGTGCCGTCTTTCTTGAAGGCGGCGCGCAGACCACCCAGGGACTCGGCGGTGGTGTCGCCGCGCGGCTGCTCGTCGGTGTCGACGATTTTCGGGTCGCCTTTGCGCTGCGGCACTTCCACCGGGGTGATCTCATTCTTGAAGCGGCCTTCGTTGATGGCGGCCGCCGCCTTCCGGTGGGAAGCGGCCGCGAAGGCGTCCTGGGCTTCCCGGCTGAGGCTGTATTTCTGCGCCAGGTTCTCGGCGGTGATGCCCATATGGAAGTCGTTGAAGGCGTCCCACAGGCCGTCCTGGATCATGGAATCCACCAGGCTGGCATGGCCCATGCGCAGGCCGGTGCGCGCCTTGGGCAGCACATAGGGGGCCAGGCTCATGCTTTCCTGGCCGCCGGCGATAATCACGTCGGCCTCGCCGCAGCGGATCGCCTGGCTGCCCAGGTGCACCGCTTTCAGGCCGGAGCCGCACACCTTGTTGATGGTCATGGCCGGCACTTCGTCGGGCAGGCCGGCGAAGATCGAGGTCTGCCGGGCGGTGTTCTGGCCGGCGCCGGCGGTGAGCACTTGGCCGAGGATCACTTCGCTGACCGCGCCCGGCTCCACGCCGGTGTCCGCCAGCAGGCGGCGCACCACCGCTTCACCGAGTTTGGTGGCGGGGACGTCCGCGAGCCCGCCCTGGAAGCGGCCGATGGCGGTGCGGGTGGCGGCGACAATGACCACGTCTTGCATGTTGTTCTCCCAAGCTAAGATTCATGAGCAGCTGTTAACCGCGCATGGTAACACGGCCGCCGGGGCGCCCCCATTGCGCTGAACGCGAAAGGCCGTTAGGCTTCAAGCATCGATTTTGGAGATTCCATGGCCGCAGCACTGCTCGACAACCTGATGCTTGTGAACACCGCTTCCGCGGTGGCGCTGGCTGCTGCCTGCTATTTCTACGGATATTGGTTTAGCCGCGCGCGCGTCTGACCTCTATCCGGTCAGGCGCCCGCTTCGGGACGCCTGCCGTAGAATCCTGAAACCCCGGCTGGTCGTCCCGCCGGGGTTTTTTCGTTTCAGGATGATCAAAATTAAGGAAGTGACTATGAACGCCAGTCTTGCCGCCGTCACCGCCGACGACTCTTCGACACCCGCGTCGGGGACCGTGAGCCGCCGTCTGCCCAGCGCCCGGCAGCTACGCCAGACGCTGCCCGTGGACGCCGCCCTGGGCACGCGCATCGCCGCCCAGCGCCAGGCGGTGCGCGACATCCTCAACGGCGAGGACGATCGCCTGCTGATCGTCACCGGCCCGTGCTCGCTGCACGACCCGGAGGCGGCGCTGGAATACGGCCGGCGGCTCGCCGCCCTCGCCGACCGGGTCAGCGACCGTGCCCTGCTGGTGATGCGCGCTTACGTGGAGAAGCCGCGCACCACGGTGGGCTGGAAAGGGCTGCTCTACGACCCGCACTTGGACGGCCGCCAGGATCTGGCGGAGGGCCTGCGTGTGTGCCGGGAGCTGCTGCGTGATCTGGCCGGCCTGGGCCTGCCCCTGGCCAGCGAGCTGCTCAGCCCGGTGGCGGCGAGCTACCTGGAAGACCTTCTCAGCTGGGCGGCGATCGGTGCCCGCACCACCGAATCGCAGATCCACCGGGAGCTGGTCAGCGGCCTGTCGTTGCCGGTGGGCTTCAAGAACGGCACCGACGGCGGCATCGCGGTGGCCCGGGACGCCATGCAGGCGGCCGCCCACCCGCACGCCCATCTGGGCGTCGATGACGAGGGCCACCCGGCGCTGCTGGAAACCGCCGGCAACCCGGACACCCACCTGGTGTTGCGCGGTGGCCGGGGCGGCCCCAACTACCACGCCGAGCAAATTCAGGCGGCGCGCGAGGAACTGGCGCAGGCCGGGCTCAACCCGCGTCTGATGGTGGACTGCAGCCACGCCAACAGCGGCAAGGACCCGCGCCGCCAGCCGCTGGTGGCCCGCGACCTGATCCAGCAGCGCCGCGACGGCGAGCGCGCCATCGCCGGCGTGATGCTGGAAAGCCACCTGCACGACGGCAGCCAGCCGCTGGCCCACCCGCTGCGCTACGGCGTGTCGATCACCGACGCCTGTCTCGGCTGGGGCCAGACCGAAGACCTTATTGGTGAGTTAATCGAAACTCCCTGACTTCGCGCATCAGCAAGCCGGCCTGACTCTCCAGGGTCTCCGCACGCTCCGCGGCGGCGGCCACCAGGGTGACGTTCTGCTGGGTGACCCGGTCCATTTGCGACACCGCCAGGCCGATCTGCTCGATGCCCCGGGTCTGCTCGGCGGAAGCGCCGCTGATGCGCGCCATGATCGCCGATACCCGCTCCACCGCGGCGACGATCTCGGCCATGGTGTCGCCGGCCTGGGCGGCCTGCTCCGAGCCTCGCGCCACCTCGGCGCTGGAGTCGACGATCAGCGTGCGGATTTCCTTGGCCAGCCGGTCGCTGTTCTGCGCCAGCAGACGCACTTCCTCGGCCACCACGGCGAAGCCACTGCCGTGCTCGCCGGCCCGCGCCGCCTCCACCGAGGCGTTCAGCGCCAGAATATTGGTCTGAAAGGCGATCCCTTCGATGGACCCGACAATCTGCTCAATGCGCTGGGAGCGCGTTTCGATCAGCCCCATGGTGTCCACCACCCGTGCCACCGCGTCGCCGCCGCGGGCCGCCACGCCGCCGGCATCGCCGGCCAGCCGGTGGGCCTGGTCGGCGTGCTCGTCGTTGTCTTTCACGGTGGCGGTGAGCTGTTCCATGCTGGCGGAGGTTTCCACCAGCGACGCGGACAGTTGTTGAAAGCGGGTGGAAAGATCGGTGTTGCCCCGTGTGGTTTCCACCGCCGCGTCCTGAATCCGTTCGCTGCTGGTGCGCACCTGCCCGACGATGGCGGCCAGGCTGCCCTGCATGCGCGCCAGGCCGGCGTAGAGGCGCCCGATATCGTTGTTGCCGCGTGGCGGAATCGCCTCGGACAGGTCGCCGTCGGCGATCCGGTCCAGGTGCCCGATCACGTTGCGCAGGGGCCGGATCACGTTCACCGTGACCCCCCACAACACCGCCGCGACCATCAGAAGGGCGGCGAGCACCGCCGCCACCATGGCGGCGTCCAGCCGTTGCACGCGCCGGTCGAAACGCGACACCAGCGCATTGGCGGCGGCCCGTGAATCGGCCAGAAAAGCGTCCGCGGCGTTGATAAAATCCTGGCTCATGCCGTTGAGCCGCGAGCGCCCGGAGCGGTAGCCGGCGAAGTCGCCCTCACGGAGCAGCACCAGTTGCAGCCGCAGGCCCACGTCCGTGAGCCGGTCCATGGCGTCGGACAGCGGCACCACGGCCTGCATCGCCGCGCCTTCGCCGGTCATCGCCAGGAAGTTTTCAAAATGCCGCTGTGCCTGTTCGATGAACGCCGCCGCCTGATCCAGCACCGGCCCGGGTTCATCAAAGGACGGCACCCGCACCAGCTCAGCGGCGCGGTCCATGGCCACCTGCGCCTGCAGCAGGTTGATATAGGTACGCTGCAAGGCGCCCGCCCGCTCCACATGGGTCTGATTCAACGTCTCGAACGATTGCCGGCTCTGGTGGCTGGTGTAAATGCTCAGCCCGCCGATCAGCAGAATAATCACACTGAACGCCAGCAGCACCAGGCTCCAACTCGTCTTCACCGTCATGTTGTTAAGCCGATTCATTGGCTTTCCCCCAGCTCATGAACAATGGCTGGAAAGGCTAGCCGCAAACCATGAAGGAAAGACGACAAAGTGACTTTTTGTTGTTTTAAATCAATGTTTTAGCTCTGAAAACCAAACTCTGAAAATTGATAAAAAAGCGGAAAGAGTATCGGCCAGAGTTCTCATTTCTTTAGAAAAAGCAAAAAGTTTTCGCGAACCTTTCTACGGAGCCGGGTTTGTGCGAGCGGGCCTCGCCCGCGAAAGGGAGCGAAGCTCCCGGCAGGATCCCAGAGACATCTCCAACGTCAGCACCAACAACGTCTCTGGCATCCCGCCGGCCGGCGTTGCCGGCCTTTCGCTTGCAGGCAAGCTCCCACACTTAGTTGCAGCCGTCGGCGTTGTCGTAATCACCGTCCACCACGGTGTTGATCCACTGCCGCATCAGGGCAGTGGCGCCGTCGTGGGCGACGCTGCGCGCGATCGGCGGCATCATCCGTTGCGGGTCGTTTTCCGCCTCCATGCGGCAGGAGACGATGGAATCGTCGCTGCTGCCCGGCACCACTACGTGCTGGCGGCCGCAGGACCCGCCGCCGGTGGCGGTGGGCTTCTTACAGATGCCGTAACCCGCGTCCACGTCGCGGAACACGTCCAGGTAATACCCGGTGTTGGACGCGGCGCCCTTGTCGTTGTGGCAATGCTGGCAGTTCACTTCCAGATAGGCGCGCAGGCGGTGCTCGATGTCCGCCGGTGAGTTGGCGGTGTCGCCGCCGTCGCCGGGCACGTTCCAGCGCGGCAGCCGCTCCACGTTGGTGGCCACGCCCTGCCCGTCCAGTTCCAACTCCGGGGCGCCGGCCAGCAGGCCCTGATCGACCCAGTACTGCAGCTGGTTAACGCGCGGGAAACCGGCCTGACCGGCGGTGCCCATGAAGCTGCTTTCCGGCTGGTAGGCGCGGTTCAGGTTGCGCGGCTTGGGGCCGATCGGCGCGCTGCCGGCGGGTCGGTCGTCGTTGCCGTGGCAGGTGATGCACTGGTTGGCGTTGGGCACCGAATAGCTGTCGGTGGACCCGGTGATCAAGGTGCCGGTATCGGCGTCGCGGAAGTGCCAGCTCGCCGCGCGGCTGCCGCCGCCGGGGGTCAGCACCGCCACCGGTTCACCCTGGTCGTTCTGTTCCCAGATGTAGGGCAGCCCGGCCCAGAACGCCTTGCCGCTCTGGCTCACTCTTTTGATCAGCAGCCGGGTTTCCACCAGCGCTTCGCTGTTGTTGGCTTCGTCGGTGAAGGCGAAGGTCTTGGCGATCACCGTGCCCACCGGGAAGTCGATGGTGCCGTTCACGTTGTTGCCGCCCTGCCCGTCGCGGTAAACCGCCTGTTCGCCCGGGGGCACGAACAGCACCCGGTACTTGGTGGCGTGGTCGGAGAACAGTTTGCTGTTGAGCACGTAGGGCACGCCGCCTTCGTGGGGCAGGCTGCGCGGGTCGTCCGCTTCGGCGAACAGGTTGTACTGGGACAACAGCGGGCAATCCACCTCGAAGGCCGCGCGGTTGATCTCGCCCTCTTCCACTTCCGCCTCGCAGAGATGCGCGATGTATTCCTCGGAGGCGGCCGGGTCGAAGTCGCCGCTGGGTTCGAACGGCGGAATCTCCACCCTCGGCAGGGACGGCAACACGCTGCCGAAACGGGCCTGGCAGTCGTGGTCGGACAGGTTGGTGTCCGACGGGAAGTTGAGCAGGCCGCCGACGATATCCAGCAGGCCGCCGGGGGTGAGGATGGACAGGTCCTGGTCGACCAGGCCGATCACCAGTTCCAGGCCGTCGGTGCCGTGGAAATTCAGGTAGGGCGCGCTGTCGTCGGACAGTTCGTTGTCATGGATACAGGAACCCCAGCGCGGCAGCTTGCGGTTGCCCTGGTCGTCGAACTTGTAGGCGTTGTAGTGGCAGGACGGGTTGGGATGCTGGTTGGTGTGCAGCGGCTTGCCGTGCTCATCCTGGGGTACCGGGTTGCCCTGGGCGTCCACCGGGTAGGGGCAGTCCTCGTCCAGCTCGTCACGCAGGCCGTCCCAGATGATGTGCGCGCCCTTACCCAGGTTGGCCAGGTTCTGCAGGCTGGAGAGCAACTGCGCCGGGTCGTTGATGGTGGGCAGGTTCTTCAGGCCGATCAAGGTCGGCAGCACGCTTTCGATTTCCCCGTTGAGGGTCTTCTCCAGATCCGGCGGCGGCAGGTCGTAGCCGGAATTGCGCATCACGTTGTCGTGGATGTGCAGCCCTTCGGTGTAGGGGTCGAGTTTTTTGTCGGCGGTGCCGCCGGGGCCGTCGATCAGTTCATAGCTGATATAGAGCACCGCGGCGGTGCTGTGGTCCTCGAAAACGTTATCCACCACCTCGATGTTGTCGTAACCCAGGGTGATAAAGCCGACGCCGCGCGGCACCACCGATACCAGACCGCTGTGGGCGAAGTTATAGGTGTTGTTGTTGCGGGCGGTGTTGTTGAGCATCACCGAGGTGTCGCCGTACTGGGTGATGTTTTCCAGATCGTAGATCAGGAAGCCGCCGGTGTTGCACTCCGCCAGGTTGGAGTCGTATTCACCGCCCTGGACGTTTTCGATCTCGAAGCCCATGACGTTATACACCGCCCGGCTGTCGCGGATGATGGCGGTGTTGGTCTGGCCCACGTAGATGCCGGCGTCGGAGGCGCCCACGGACTCCGATTCCTCCACCAGAATGTTCTCCGACTCCACCGGGTAGATGCCGTAGCGGCCGCTGTCGGAGCTGGGCACGTAGTCCGGGGCCGGGTCGCCCTCGTTGAACGGCGGCGCGGTGCAGGCCACGTTCAGGCGCTGCGGGTAGTTGTCCTCGGTGATCGGGCCGCCGCCACCGGACCAGATCGCGCGCACGTTGCTCAGCGTGCCCCATTTGACGCCCTTGAGCTTGAAGGCGTCGCCGGGGGAGTCGAGGATGGTCAGATCACGCACGGTGATGCCGCGCACGTTGAGCGCTTCCAGGCCGGTGACGTTGGCGCTGTCGCGGAACGACAGCACGGTTTTGTCCTTGCCGCAGCCCTTGATCAGCACGTCCTCGGTGGCCTGGATCAGCAGGCCCTGGTCCAGATTGAAATAGCCGCAGGCGAATTCCAGGGTGTCCCGGGGGCGCAGCTGGATCATGGCGTTGACCATGTCCTCGGTGGCGCCTTCGCCGGGCTCAATGAGAAAAGTCCGGCCCTCGGTGAAGCGGTCCGGTTCTTCTTCCTCGGGCTGGTTGGGCGCCGGCGACGGCGTGGCGCCGCCGTCGCCGCCGGAGTCACCGCCGCAGCCGCTCAGTGTCAGCCCCAGCA
>Ga0310345_10001440_pt1 | contig 26444 bp, 24 predicted proteins | sample HC15DNA20500_MG_FD_204667 | JGI IMG/M metagenome (GOLD analysis project Ga0310345, IMG submission 204667) | Marine microbial communities from station ALOHA, North Pacific Subtropical Gyre - HC15-DNA-20-500_MG | ecosystem: Environmental > Aquatic > Marine > Oceanic | place: Pacific Ocean: North... | reverse complement strand
TCGGCATAATTTGCCGAAAGAAGCTGCGGTCAAAATGTCCAACACCGACCTTTTCAATTTGGTAGATAATACAGAATTTGACCCTAACGATTTCAATGAAAAATATGCTGACGGGCTTGTAGATTCTGATTCCTGATTGTCTAGAATTACCAATAGGTATACGTTTCTCTTAAAGTAAACGTTTGATATTAAGGACATGAAGAAACATTGAACATCGGTATAATTATACCTGCTAATCACCAGGGTGGGATCTCCAAGCTGTCCACGATAGCAGCATTGGATCTGGCAAACGCAGGGCATAACATTTCCATTATAGTACCGTTGATGCCCTATCATTATTATTATGTTGCTCTCGGAAACCGTCGCCTGGCTTGGATTAAATCTAGTGTTCGGCACATTCAGAGACGCTTTCACAGGAAACCCTTTTATTCACAGGGTCTACTTTCTGATTCTGAACATCAGGATAAGGTATCAATCAATTTCGTTTTACGGCAAGCTTCTCGAAGTAGTTTGAAACAACTGGATTGGTTGATACTACATTCTATAGCTGGGATTGCAGAATACAGGGGCAAATATCCGCAAGCCAGACAAATTTACATATGCCATCACCCCGAGGAATGGGATCATGGGCATACAGAAAGTTTCCGAGAATTAAGGACTAGCTTCGAGGGGAAGATTTTGGCAGTGTCTGCTAAAACGGCTCTGGAGTTAGCTAACTACATGGCAAGCCCGAGATTGGTTCCGGATTGTATTTCTCCTATCATATGGAAACAACGGGAGAATGCACTAACCAAAAAAAATAGCCGAGACGTTATCTTGGTCTGGAAAACCAACGAATCAGGCAGGGTGGGGGCAGAAATTATTCGCCTACTTCTCACTATAAGGCCAGACACTAAGGTGACTATCTGGTGCAGATTAGGGTATGGATATGCAAACATTGCTAAGGAATTGCTCTCTATGATTCCAGTGGTGGAAAATATTAGTGAGACGGAGTTGTCAAACCTTTATCTCGACCATCACATGTTGCTGTTCCCTTCGACTCACGAAGGGTTTGGAATGCCTCCCATTGAAGGATTGGCGTGCGGTTGTGTTCCAGTATTATATCGAGATGTGGGTGCTGCGGAAATGTATGCGGGAGATGGACAAAACTCTATTTTCATTGAAGGTACATTGGATAGTGTTGCAGAGAAAATGTCTCGGGTTTTGGATGACGAAGATAAGCTGCAGTCTATGAAATCGTTTGGTTTAGAATCAGTGGAATCATTCAGTCCGTGTGGATACGGGCATCGGATCTTAAAGGAAGCAGGGGCCATTGAATAGTATATCAAGCAATAAATCGTGATATGTTCTGGTGTTCATATGGCCTGGAGTCAATCTTCTGTTGACGGAATAATTGGCGGGCATGTCTATATTGTTGCGAATAATTAGTCCTTACTGGTGGCATTTTCAGTTTAGTCGCCGAAACTTTGTCAAGTTTTGGTTTCAAGTGATGGCGATTAAATCCTTTTCCAATACCATATGTACTTTAGCTGATTTGCTTGATTTCGGAAAGAAACATAAAGTACTCGGATTTAACCGTGAATGTATCAGAGCATTTATTATATCGAAACTTTACTCGTCCTATAATTGCTCAGCGTTTGTAGAAACAGGCACCTTTTATGGTCATACATCGGCATATGTTAGGAAGACTTTTAAAACTTCCGTTTATACATCAGAAATAAACACCACCCATTATTTTGTTAGCAAATTAAATTTGATTTGGTTGGCAGGTATTATAAGTACTTTATCAAATAGCTCCGAATTCGTGGCTAACATATGTAATAAAGGTACGCTTGGCGATAATCCGATGTTTTATTTAGACGCTCATTTTTATGAACATATGCCACTGCCTGATGAATTGCTAAATATTGGAAACCTGTGTGAGAAGGCGATAATCGTTATCGATGATTTCCTGATACCATCTCAACCCGAATTTTTGTACGATGAATATCCTGGTATACGAATAGATCTAGAATTGGTGGAGACTACTCTGTCTCAAATTAGGAAAGATATTGATGTCTATCTACCAAATTACGATCCTAGATTAGATCCTACAGGAAAGGGGATAGGATTCGCGGTAATTTTGTTGGGTCATAAGCAAAAAATCCCTGCAGAATTATTCCCATTTGACCTTCTAGAGCAGGTTATGGTGTAAAGGTTGATCTATTATACTCACTTAGTTGGGCTAGTTCATCCAACGACAGTTTCTATGTGATACTACGTCTTTGTTTAAGAGGCTATGCGGGTTCTTCTGATGATAAGGTTTTTTGTTAGTTTATTTGGGATTAATAGATTACTCCGGGCGCTTTCAGGACGGAGAGAGCTTTCCTTACTGGTGAGGATAGCGAAGGATAATTATATCCAAGAGCACCTGTTTAACAACCCAAAATATCGGGATCCCAAAAAATTGAATAAATATGAAAGCCAATCATATTCTCAAAATGGAGAGGATGGGATAATTCAAGAGATTTTGGCCAGAATAGGTGAAACTAATAAATATTTCGTAGAAATAGGCGCCGGGAATGGCCTGCAAAATAACACCGTGGTTTTATTAATGAATAACTGGAGTGGGCATTGGATCGAAGCGGCTCCTAACAACATTGAGATTATACAGGATAGATTCAAGTTTTTGATTGCATCAGGAAGTCTATCTGTGGATTCATCCAAGGTGTCTGAAAATACCATCGAGGAACTATTAGAAGGTTTTGGTGTCCCAGAGGAATTTGATCTTTTGTCCATTGATATTGATGGGATCGATTATTGGGTTTGGAAATCCTTAAACTACTATCGACCTCGCATAGTAGTGATCGAATATAATGCCCATTATCCTCCAACATTCCGTTGGGTGCAGAAGTATGATACCAACCGAAATTGGGATGGGTCCTCATATTTTGGAGCGAGCCTGAAGTCATTAGAGATTCTGGGGAGTGAAAAAGGGTATTGTCTGGTAGGATGTGACTTTGCCGGCGTTAATGCGTTCTTTGTGCGTAGAGATTTGGTTCAAAATCAGTTCAGCCCCCCTTATACTGCCGAGAATCATTATGAACCGCCCAGATATTTCTTGTCTGGATCTAGAGGCCATTATCCTGGTATAGGTGAATTCCTGAATATCTGACTGTTATTGCTTTAACTATTGAACACCTTGTCGGTGTAAAATCGGAAAGGTGAAGGGTATTGGTAGCAGATGAGGTTGCAATAGATTGATAAATCTTGTCATTCAGGATAGTTGGATTATTGAATAAGTAATTTATTAAGGAGAATGTTATGACTCAAGTTGATACGGGAATAAATGTGGATAATGCTGGGTGGACATTTGAGAACATAGCGGAAACTTTTGATGATCATGTGCAGAAATCTGTGCCACTTTATGATCAAGGGCAGGACATAGTATGTAAGCTCAGCGATTTCTTTTTGCCTCCGGAGGCTACAGTCACGGAGTTGGGGACGTCAACAGGTGTGTTAGCAGAAAAATTTCTGAAATATACTTCTAATAGGATGGATATTACTTATAAAGGTATTGATGTGATTGAAGGAATGTTAGACAGGGCACGGGACAGGTGTGTAAATGATGCGAGAGTGGAATTCTTTTTAGAGGATGTGACTCAAGGACCGATCCCTAAGAGTTCGATGATTATTTCATATTACACTATGCAGTTTATTCATCCTAACGTGAGACAAGAAGTATTTAACAAAGTATACAAATCACTGGATTGGGGAGGCGCCTTTGTTTTATTTGAAAAAGTCAGAGCGCCGGATGCTAGGTTTCAAGATATAGCCTCTCAGCTGTATATTGAATTCAAGATTGACCAGGGTTTTGATCATCAGGAGATCCTGGGGAAGCAGAGAAGTCTGAAAGGGGTGCTAGAGCCTTTTTCTACTCAGGGCAACTTGGATATGTTGAAAAGGAGCGGGTTCGTAGACATGATGACTATTATGAAATCAATTTGCTTCGAAGGATTCCTAGCTATCAAATAGTAACAATGTACACTCTTGGAGAGTTACCTAGACGGAATATTTGTTAGGGACAAACAACCCTTCTAGTGTATATGAACGTCAGTTACTTTTTGCTAAAACGCCGTTTGGCAAGGTCTAAGTAAGGTGTTGGTGCTACTATTTTATATATATAAGATTGCAAATGTTTCACTAGGGACGGTATGACACTAAATGACGATATCTACTCTTATAGATACTATTGAAATTCAGACGAACATTTTGGATGGCCTCGGACTCTTGTCGAAGGATATTGATAACCTCACTACACATTGGAAACAGCAAATTGATAATGAGCCGAACCGATTTATAAATGGCGATCTTAGTATTAATTCGGATGCTTTGTGTAATTTTAGACGATTAGATATATTCACCGAAGATATCCCTTCTGGCCAAGGTGGACTTCGTGCCGCGATAGGTGGGAGACACAGATCTGGAAGGAAGATTTTGAGAGATACGTTGAATATGTTGATAGACAGAGGATATGATGAACTATTAAAAGCTTATCCCTGTCCTTCAACGGGGAACCCTACGTTATTTAAATATAAAGGCTATACCTATGGTCTAAATTGGCTAAAACATATTTATTTGTTGGGTTTGATGAAAGACATATTGGAACCTGAACTGCCTTCTGATTTTACTTGTTTGGATATTGGTTGTAGTTATGGTAGTTATTCAGGATTGGTTAAAAAAGAGTTTTCAAAGTCTCATCATATTCTAGTGGATTTCCCCCAGCATTTGCTCATGGCGCATTATTTTTTAGGTGAGTATCATCCCGGTGCTCGCATTGCCGGAGTAGGAGACGTAGCCCAGGTGAATGAGATTACTCAGGGATATGTAAATCAGTTTGATTTTGTATTAGTCCCTTGCCAAATATTTGATAGACTGCATTTGGATGGCTTAGATTTAGTAACTAACTTCGTATCGTTTGGTGAAATGAATAAAGAATGGTTTGACTATTATGTGCAATCCATGACATTTCGTAACGCGAAATATTTTTTTAGTACAAATAGGGTCCAGTCATCTTCAACGTACGATACTGACATGAATATTTTAAATTATCCCATTCATGCTTCCCAAAGTATGCATTTCGGTGTCTGCCCCATCCAATCACGAAGGTATCAAAGTAAGAAAATATGGTTCTTTAAAGCTGTTACATCTCCTCCCATTTTTGAATACATCGGGATGGTACCGGATGTTTAATTTAACTGTTGCCTTTTTAGCGTGGAGATAATTTGATGACTAATACTTTAGTTGAACACCTAAATTCTGATTTCGAGCAATATAAGAATTTCCAGCTTGATTCGAGAGATACGGGTGATTTGATTCCCAAATGGAGGGAACTAGTAGATAGTCAGCTTGAGCGATTTGTGGGGTATGACGGATACCTTGATTTCAATCTATTGAAAGATTTCAGGCGGAAACAGATTTTTGTTCCGGATCTTCCAGAACGGGAATTAAACCAATTTAATGTTCGTAACTTTATAGGCGGGCAACGCAGAGGCGCCTACCTGATGTTGAAAGAATGTTTAGATGTATTCAAGGTATATGGAGATGAAAATCTTTTAAGTAAATATCCATGTTCCAATGCTGGGAATCCATATATCTTTCGACGTCAGGGCTATAGTTACACTTTTCGGTGGATCAAACACATATATTCACTAGGGTTGGTTAATCGTTTCTTAGGGGATAAATTGTGTTCAGATTTTATGAGTCTTGATATAGGGTCGAGTTATGGAATATTCCCAAGTTTGCTCAACCAAGAATACCCTGGATCACACCACGTGCTGGTGGATTTCCCGGAGCAATTGTTATTAGCTCATTATTATCTGGGAACCACACTTCCTGAAGCTCGGATAGCAGGGATCGATGATGTATGTATGCAGGTATCGATTAATCGTGATTACGTGAAAAACTACGATTTTGTCCTCGTCCCAATCACACTATTTGAAAAGTTGGTTGGATTAGAACCTAATTTGGTCTCTAATTTCGCATCCTTTGGGGAAATGAGCCGAAAATGGTTCGAATTCTACGTGAACTCTGCTCCTGTCAGATCAGCTGAGTTCTTGTTCACGGCTAATCGGATAGAGTCATCCCCTACATATGATACAGATTTAACTATATTGGATTATCCGATTTGGGACGAATCTAAGGTCCTCCATTTTGCGGTTTCTCCTATATTCTCATATACCTATATGTACTTGCGAAGGCTTTTATTTTGGAATGAGAAGGTCCAATATCCACCTCACTTTGAATATATCGGTAGGGTAGCGGGATGATAAGTGCCAATCAAATAGAAATTGATAACGGGAAATCAATTTGTTATGAGAATTGATGTTATAGGAGAATTACAACGAGTCTTCGATCTGGAAATCAAGACTTTATTGGAGGTTCGGGGAAATATAGATCACTCCTATGACGCCGCATTGGAGTTGATCGCTAATTGTTCCGGGAAAGTTGTGGTATCTGGTATAGGAAAATCTGGGGACATTGGGAGAAAAATAGTTTCGACCCTAGTGTCTACTGGTACATTATCCGTTTTCCTTCATCCAAGTGATGCTATCCATGGCGATTTTGGGGTCGTGGACAAAACCGATGTTGGTTTATTAATTAGCAAATCCGGAGAATCCGATGAGCTTCTTAGGTTATTGCCGTATTTCTCTGAAATGGGAGTAAAGGTGATTTCAATTACGGCCAGTCCCGAATCAACACTTGGGCAGTGTTCACAAGTGGTACTGTATACACCTATAGAGGTTGAAGCATGTCCTCTTAATTTAGCTCCAACGTCAAGTACGACCGCTGCATTGGTGGTAGGCGATGCTTTGGCAGTATCTTTGATGAAAATTAGAGGATTTGGGGTAGAAGAATTTGCGCAAACGCATCCAGGAGGGCAATTGGGGCGTAGACTTCATACCAAGGTTTTGGATGTGATGCGTTCTGGTGTGAATAACCCTGTGGTGGACATCAATGAAAGTGTGAGTACTATGTTGGATGAAGTAGCGAGACTCCAAAGTGGGGCAGTTTCGGTGATTGATTCAGCATTTCAGTTGTTAGGGCTTGTCACTGATTATGATATAAGGAAATCGATAATTCCAGATGAAGATGTATTTTCATTGACTATCCGAGATGTCATGAACCCTGATCCAGTATTTATTTATTCCGATTCTTCTGTAAAGAAAGCATTGGATCTGATGGAGAAGAGAGAGAGACCCTTTCTAGTTTTGCCGGTTTTGGATCCGCTTGATAATAAAGTGATAGGGATGGTACATCTTCATGATTTGGTTGGTATGGGGCTTTGAGCACGATTATATTTAGCGACAATATGTCGGCGGTTCAACACATTGTTGATGAATTTGGCCCCTCGATCCGTCATATTAATTTGATGGAGACCGTTCAGTCCAATAATATAGCGAGTTTTTTAAGGGAACAACACCATGCGGAAGAACTGCCAAAAGCTCAATTATTCAGAGAGAATAGTGAAGAGTTTCGGTCGAAATTCATTGAATTTATGGGAGACATAAACGTTTGGAACAGTAGTTTGCATTGGTGGGCTATGTCGTTTACTAACAAATATTCCTTAACGTTAAGTTTCTGTAGAAATGTCTTCCATGTGACTCTTATTGACAAGATCGCAAGCCAGTCAGAAGTTCCTTTATTGGTGATTACCACGGACCGTGATATCCCTGTTCAAATGCAGAAAATGCGGCCTTTGAGAGATGCTAGGATAGTAAACTATATCAAAGGGACCGATGATATAAAGTCGTTTATTAAACGATGCACACCGGTTAGCCTTGTTAGAGTGCTTACGCGGTCTTTCCTGTTGAGGTCTGTGGCCATAAGTCTGCGTCCTAACACTAATATGAACCAGGAGACTTTGATAATAGCTACACACACCCATTCAAATTCAGTTGATAAGGACGGTGAATTTCACGATGCGTATTTCGGTGAACTGTCCGAAATTGCAATCAAACAAGATAAAAATACTATAGTGCTTGGTTTGTTATACGACGATTTTTTTCGACAAATGAGAGCATTTAAAAAGCTGAAATATTCAGCCAATGTGGTGCCTATTGACTGTTATTTTACTCTGAAAGGCTGGTTTACGTGTGCATTGGTTTGTCTTGGCAAATTTATAAAACCCATAAAGATAAATGGGAATACCACCTTCGGTGATTTGGATCTGACCTTTTTGCTGGAGAGAGCCATTAAGGAATCGTGTCGTTCTGGTGACTTATTTTGGAATTTGCGTATTTACTATTGCGCCAAGCGATTATCCGAAAAGGTGAAAGTTAGAAGGTGTTTGTACCCTTTTGAAAATCGAGCTTGGGAAAAAATGCTGATTACAGGTATGCGTTTGATTAATATAGACTCCAAGATGTGCGGGTACCAACACACTTCTATCACTAGAAGTCATACTAATTTTCAGTTATCTCGCTGTGAAGCCGACTCTATTCCATTACCTGATCAAATCTTAACGACAGGGAATGTAACTAAGGCATGGTTGGAAAAAGAAGGTAATTATCCAAATGGTATATTTAAATCTGCTTGTGCATTGCGCCATTCAAGGCCATATATACAGCCTGATTTGACCACTAAACGCCCTATAAAAAATATATTGGTTGCATTGGCTACAAGTTTTATAGAATACGTTCAGACTATAGAGTTTTTACAAACTGCCAACTTAAATACCGAGATGTATATAGTGAAGGTTCGGCCTCACCCGATATTATCGCTTCAGAGTGCGCTGGACATCTTTAACCTCAGGTTGAATGAACAATTTATAATCAGCGAGGGTAGTTTAGAAGATGATCTGATATGGGCTGATGTTGTATTGTATGCTTCATCGACCGTTGGGATGCAGGCTGTTTCTGGAGGAATACCTGCCATCCATTTAGATTTGGGAGAGTTTTTGGATACTGACCCTATGTTTGACTGGGATGATTTTAAGTGGTCGGCCAAGGCTCCAGAGGCATTAGTAGATCATATAAAACAGATAGATGCTCTCAGTGACGAGCATTTTACGACTTTGCAGCTAAACAGCAAATCATACGTAGATCAATACCTTAGTCCTGTTAGCGATGAAGCTTTGAAACTTTTCTTGGCAGTTTGACGGTCTGCATGACTCTAGAATATCAATACAAATCTACATCTGAACTGACAAAGCCTGATATCGAGGACATGATTAATATATTTAATCTTGTTTTCCCGGGATGGGGAGGAGAACAAGATTTCCGGTGGAAATTTTCCCTTAATCCCTATGGTAATTCTCAGCATATGATAGCACGTGATGAAGGACATGCAGTTGGAACTGTGTCTTTTTGGAGAAACGATTTGGACGCAGTCAAATCCTACCAATGTGTTGATTTAGGTGTTTTACCAAGTCACCAGCGTTTGGGTATATTCGGTGACATAGTCCCGAAGTGTATCGATAATTTACGTGATTCTTTCGTATACACATATCCTGGGTCCGATACGCCTTCTTATTTGGGATTCATAAAGCAAGGCTGGCTGGTCAACAGACGAGCTCCTATTACTTGGCATCATAAATCGGATTTGGTTAAGAAGTTTGAGTCCAAAGATATGATACCTGGAGAATATGTTGAATGGCGTTTTGTTAATCACCCTTGGAAGCAATATTACGTGTACCGAAAAGGTGGGTTAATTTTCCTATTATCCAAGCTGCGGCAACATTGTTACGCGGTAGCAGGTACAGTTTCAAAAGATTATGATCTTCCATCAGTTCACCCATGGTTTCTTTTGTCGTACGATTTTCCCGATCATCCGATAGTAATCCCGAGGAGGGCAGGTTTTTATCTTGAACATCCTTCCTGCGCAACGTTTTTGGGGGATATTCCTAGTTATCGTTCTGATACACTCTAAACCATAAGGCATGACAGTAAAACAAACATTCTCATCTGATATGTGGTCCTTATCCCTCCATGGATTCCAAGCAACTCGGAGAATCGAAAATGCGATCTATCAAATTAATAATTAACGCGGATGATCTTGGAGCTAGCCAAACCGTTAACGATTATACTTTCCAATTAATGGAGCAAGGTTTTGTTACATCAGCCACCTTATTAGCAAATGCACCACGTGTTAATGATGCCTGTATCAGAACTAAGGATTTCCCTGCATGCTCTTTTGGTGTGCATCTAAATATTACGGAATACACGCCATTAACCGATCCGGCCGGACTCAGTATATTGTTGGATGAAAGTGGTGAGTTCAGAGGAGAGGAGTGGCTGAGGTCAGTTAAAATTGACTCTGCTTTAGCCGAAGCAATTTATTTGGAGTTTGAGTCCCAAATAGAGAAGTTGATGTCGCTCGAGGTTGCTGTTGATCACATTGATTCCCACCATCATGTCCATAATATACCGGCAATATTCCCTGTGTTAAAGAAAATCCAGAAAAGGTTTGAAATCCGAAGAGTAAGGATAAGTAGAAATTTATACGGAGAGACTGAGAGCGTTTCGGTTTCTCTTAAGGCCAAAAAATTTCTCTTTAATCAATTACTACGTTATTTTTATTTGACTAAAACAACCGGTGGATTCAGCGATTTCTTGCTGTTTTATGAAAACGCTAACATCGGTAAAATAAAACACCGCGTTGTGGAAGCTATGGTCCATCCCGGCAATCCATTTTATTCAGAATATGAAGTAAACTTGGTGGCTAGTGATTGGCAAGATACCTTAAAATTAACCTGTGAACTTATAAACTATAACGAATTTAGCTAATTCAAGGTTGGCTAATGGTAACCTGTGGAACGAATAAACCTACCTCAACCATGTCAAGAATCATGTATACAAAAGAAACACCTAGAAAAGAACGGCTGGCGATAGTCATAGCGACCAAAGATAGACCTGAAACCCTTGGAAGGCTATTGTCAGATATTCAAAATCAATCATTTCCTCCTGATCAGATAATTGTAGTTGATGGGAGTGATAACCAGATTGATTATGTTTTGGACAAATTCCCGAGCTTAAGAGTTGACTATGTTCGAGTATATCCTCCGGCACTGACCAGACAAAAGAACGTCGGGGTGGAGCACATTAACACGGATATAACATTAGTAGGATTTATAGATGACGATATGGTCTTCGAAGACCATGCGTTTAAGATAATGATGGATTTTTGGGATACAGCAAGCGATGAAGTAGGCGGGACCTCTTTTAACATTACTACTTCGGATCCTCCCGATACAGGTTTGCGCTCAATCGTTAAAGGGGTTTTTTTTATAGCTAATAAGGGGTATGGAGACGTACATAGGTCGGGGTTTAATACTTCTATTTGGAACGCCACTAATGATCTAAAAGTCAGATGGCTTGGCGGAGGTTACACTATTTGGCGAAGAAAAGTCTTTGATGATTTACGGTTTGATGAATGGTTCCCAGGTAGTGGTCTCTGGGAAGATGTTCTTTTCAGTTTCAACGTAGGAAAGCGGTATCAATTAGTGGTGGTGGCTGGTGCCCGAGCAGCGCATATAGATTCTCCCATTTCTAAATTGGGACAAATCAGGCTAGGGAGAACGCAGATAGTGAATTGGATTCATTTCGTTACCACGAATCGAGAATTATCTCTGCCGATGTGTCTCTGGGCTTGTATAGGTCGTTTATCAATCAATCTAGGGAAAGGGCTATCATCGTTTGATCTGAATTTTATTTTGCGTGCTGCAGGTAACTTGTTTGGCCTAACATTAGTAGCAGGTAAGAGTATCGTGTCTATTACAAGGTCTTCTAGGACGTGATGTATGGTTGATCTTGCGCAAATTGATTGCAACTATGTCGATATAAACAAGGTCTTTTGAAGGAGTTATGCAACCAGATTTAGTTAATAGAATATTAATTACTGGAGGGGCAGGCTTCATAGGATCTCATTTGGCCGATGCGCTCCTCAGGTTAGGGAATTATGTGGTAGCAGTAGACAATTTGGAAACCGGTACCCTTGCAAATATAGTTCACCTAAAGGATAACCCAAATTTTCGTTTCGTAGAGGCGAATATATTGGACGGAACGGCCTTACAGCCTCTCGTAGAATCGGTTGATTACATCTTTCATTTAGCGGCGTCTGTAGGAGTTGAGTTAGTATTAGAGAAATCTCTAGATACGTTAAAAAATAATACATTTGGGACCGATATCGTACTGAAGTTGGCCCAGCATTGTGGAAACAAAAAGGTTGTTTTAACGTCTACTTCAGAGGTTTATGGAAATAGCGTGGAGATTCCATTCCGCGAGGACAGCGCTTTAAATATAGGCCCTCCTCATATTGCTCGTTGGGGCTATGCGGTTTCCAAGTTATATGATGAATTCTTGGCAATGTCTTACTATCAGGAGATGGGGCTTCCTATAACTATTTGTAGGCTATTTAATACTGTGGGTCCGCGACAATCGGGTCGTTATGGGATGGTATTACCAAGGTTTGTATCTCAGGCTACGCTGAATGTTCCTATTACGGTATATGGCGACGGTCTGCAGACCAGATGTTTCACACATGTCCGAGATGTTGCCGACGCTATGGTTAGGATTAGTCATCTATCGGCTGCGGAAGGGGAGATATTCAATCTTGGGAGCCAGAACGAGATCACGATAGATGATTTAGCTAATTTGGTAAAAAAAACCTTAAATAGTGAGTCTGATATCGTGTATGTTCCCTACTCAGAAGCCTATCAAAATGACTTTGTAGATATACGGCATCGTGTACCAGACATTTCCAAAATCAAAACTTACATTGAATATCACCCTTCCCCAGATTTAGCGAGTATTGTCTTAGATATTGCGAAGTATTCATTGGATGATTAGGTATAACAGAATCTTATAGGGATATGGGTAGATCATTGTTGACGAGTAGGGAAATTAGAAGCAATTTAATAAATAGTATTGATGATAAGTCGTGCCAGGTGGGTGTGATTGGTTTAGGTTACGTTGGATTACCGACAATGATGTCTATTGCTGAATCAGGGTTTAGAGTGACAGGTATTGATGTTGACGTCGATCGGGTGGCGCAACTAAAAAATGGCGATAGTTACATCGACGATGTATCCTCTGAGGTTATCGAAGAGTTGTTCAAAGCAAAGAGCATATCTGCAACCAGTGACTATGCCGTGATCAGGGATTTGGATGTCATATTGGTATGCGTTCCAACTCCGATTACTCTGCATAAAGAGCCAGATATGGGACCGTTGGCTGCCGCGATAGAATCATTAGCCGAATATATTAGGCAGGGACAGTTGGTGATTTTACAGAGTACGACATATCCAGGTACTACGGAAGAATTCGTGTTGCCGCGTCTTGAATCGTCAGGTCGAAGAGCAGGTAATGATTTTTATTTGGCGTTTGCCTTAGAGCGTATAGATCCCGGTAATAACAATTTTAACGTTAAAAACGTTCCTAAAGTCGTTGGAGGAGTGACTCAAGACTGCAAGGATATTGCTGTTCGGTTCCTTTCAGAGTTTATTAGTGAGGTGGTGCCGGTTAGTTCTCCTAGGGTTGCAGAAATGTCAAAGCTTCTAGAGAACACATTTCGGAGTGTTAACATAGCATTAGTAAATGAGCTTGCTATGTTATGTCAGAGAATGAAGATAGATGTTTGGGAAGTTATACAGGCTGCATCGACAAAACCTTTCGGGTTCATGCCATTCTACCCAGGACCGGGAGTCGGAGGGCATTGTATCCCTGTCGATCCTTTCTATCTTGCATGGAAAGCTAAGGAATATGATTTCTATGTAAACTTTATACAGTTGGCTGCAGAAACTAATGATAATATGCCGTATTACGCTTTGTCCCTGATCACTGAGTCTTTGGGACAACAATCGAAATCTTTGAAAGATTCCAAGATATTACTACTAGGACTAACGTTCAAGGCGAACGTCAATGATACTAGAAATTCTCCGGCTCTTACTATATTGAGATTACTTATTGAAAAAGAAGTTGTTGTCGCATACCAAGATAACTATGTTCCTCACCTACAGTTTGAAGGGTTAGAGTTAACGAGCGAAGTTTTGGAATCAGAAATGTACTCAAAATACGATGCAACTGTTATATTAACTGACCATTCATATTTTAATTGGAATGAAATAATAGGAAGCTCAGTTTTGGTAATAGACTTAAGGAATGCTACACAGTCTGCAGGTCAGTATCCCAATGTAGTGAAACTATAAATATTTGCTCACTGACGGATAAGGTTGAAGATTCAGTCGAAAGATTACCCCTTTATTTTCAAAGACTGATGTTGAATTATGAATAAATGCCTCGTGCGGAAGAGTTTATGAAAGGCGTGAAAGATAAATATAAGGTCCTGATGATAGCTCCTACCTGTTTTTATTGGCAGGTGCAATTATACAGAGTTGTCTCTCTGCATCCTCGGATAGACTTGAAAGTATATTTTTGTTGCGACGAGGCTCTCCACGTTAATAACGTATTAAGGGAATATAAAGTAGGATTAGATTGGGGCGTAGGTGAGGAAATATTAGAAGGATATGAGAACCATTTTTTAAGGAATTTTTCTCCGTGGCCATCATATACTAATTGGCCGTTTGGTTTAATCAATCCCGGAATATGGTCAGAGATATCTAAAGAACGCCCTGATGCTGTTGTCGTGTCTGCGTGGACTAATATCACATGGTGGGTAGCTATACTGGCATCTTTGAAATTTAAGATACCATTTTTCTACCATACAGATGCTAATGGCATAGCGGAACACAAGAAATCTAGGTGGAAATTGTGGCCTAAAAAATTTGTTTTAGGAAAGTTAATATTCCCGTTAGCCGATGGATTTTTGAATGCGGGAAATGCTAATAAAAGTTTGTTTAGCTTTTATGGGGTCCCTGATGCTAAACTTGTTTCCTTTGCATACTCATGGGGATATGAGTCACTTATTAAATCCGCTGACGAGCTTGCACCCATGCGATCACGTTTGCGGAGCGAGTTGGGTATACCTGAAGACAGTAATGTATTTTTGTTTTGTGGAAGATTGATTCCAGAAAAAAATATATTCGATTTGTTAGAGGCTTATAAGAATGTGACCGATGACAAGAAAGTCCTGATGATAGTTGGCGATGGGCATTTAAGACGGCAACTGACAGAATATGTTTTAGAACATCAGATAGATGAAGTTCACTTTTGCGGATTTCAAAACCGTAATGAGATATCTAAGTATTATGCTATTTCAGATGCTCTGGTACTTCCGTCATCATCTGAGACTTGGGGTATAGTTGTAAGTGAAGCACTTTGTTTCGGTCTTCCTGTTATAGTATCGGATCAAGTTGGATCCGGATATGATCTAGTGGACAATGGTAGGAATGGATTTATGTTTCCGGTGGGTGATGTCAACGCTTTGGGAAATGCTCTTGATCGCATTTCCAGGTTATCTGAATCAGAAAAACTAGATTTCCGCATGCATTCTATGAGTCTTATAGCTTCTTGGATTCGAAAGGACGTGGCAGGGAACTTGGTTCAGTATTTGGATAAGATATATAGTGACAATAACTGATTGAGGTGATCAAGGAGTAATTAAAAAATGAATAATAGTTCAAATAAATTCGGTGTTAGGAGGAATGGCGAAGTAACGTGCTCCTGGGTTAATAATTAGATTTTATGACCCGGTGGTTTGCCGGCCTAGCTGTAACTTATACATGGCAACTATCAACTCACTTTCGAATGCCCCGGATATTCTGGTGACTGGTGGCAATGGATTTTTAGGACGTTCCTTAGTAAACCGCTTGGTCGGTCAAGGATACAAGGTAAGGGTACTTGATCTAATCAATTCACCAGTATTTGGGAAGGGCACAGATGTAGAAATGATACAGGGGGACATCACTGATCGTGCTGTAGTAACCAACGCACTTGTTGGTATCAACCAAGTGTATCACTTGTCGGCTGCGCATCAAGGTGATTGGCTTACCCACAAAGCCGTTACTGTTGATGCATTTGAACAACTGCTTCAGATTTTCTCCGATCAGGGCGGTGGAAGGGTAGTGGCCATGAGTTCAGTCATGGTCTATGATGCTGATATTGCTAATGATGGTGCATTGATTGATGAGAATTTTCCTAAGCTCACTGATGAGAGTAAAGTAGGCAGTTACCCTAGGGCTAAACTTGGTGTAGAGAATGTGGCAAAAAACTATGAGGGCCACCCTTCCGTAAAATTGACTCTCCTAAGGGCTGGTGTAATTTATGGACCCGGCATGATTAATCCCCTGAATGGTGTAGCATCTTCGATAAAGGGAAGAATCCTCATAATTTTTGGGAACGGGGAGAAACAGGTCCCATTAATTCACGTCGAAGACATGGCTAACGCGCTTCAACGTACTATGGAATCAGAGCAGACTGTAGGTAAAGTTTATAATCTGGTAGATCCTAATGCGCCTACTCAGAATAACCACTTAAAGCTCTACAAAGAGTTGTTGATGGACCGTCGGCTAGTGATCAAAATACCATCTTTCTTTGCTATACCTATATTAAGCGTCTTGGATTTCACTTTTAAGGTGGCTTTCAAGAGGCAAGTATTCTTCGCATTAAGGGCAAGGAGGGCAGCCAAACGGTTTGTTTTTGATTCAAATAAAATAATGAATGAGATAAGAATTAGTCCTTCCGTGGATTTTACGGAAGGTATTCGTCATACTTTGTTAGGAGACAGGATTGATCGAAGCTGATAGGAAAATTCGGTTTGGCATTATTGGATGTGGACAGATAGTACAATCCGTCCATATGCCTGTATGGGAAACTCTAAAGTCCGCGGAATTAGTAGCATTTTGTGATTCATCACCAGCAACTATTGAATCAGTAACCAGGAAATATAGAAACGCCCGAAAATACACCGATGTGGATATATTTTTAGAGGAATCTAGTGACTTAGATTTTGTAGTGCTGGCGACTCCGGGTAATTCCCATCTATCTATCGGTGAGAAAATATTAAATAGAGGATTACATCTTCTTTGTGAAAAGCCACTTGCTTTGAATGAGTCTGATGCAAACAGGTTGTATACCATCGCTGAAGATAAAGGTTTAACTCTGACTCCTATCCAAAATTACAAATATAGAAACACGGTGGAAAGGGCCTTAACCTATGCCAGAGGGGTCGCAATCGGAGACATCGAATCTGTGTCTGTCCGGTGTCGGAGTGGTGACTTATCTAAAGAATCATCTATATGGAGAAGGGGAGAAAAGGAACAACGAGTGTTATTGTTTGACTTTAGCATTCACTTCGTTCAACTTGCTTTACAGATTGCAGGAAATGTCCTTTCTTTACAATTTGTGGATTCCCGAACTAACCAGGAAGGTCTGCAATACGTCGCATTCGGGGTTGCACATGAAAACGGAGCACGGAGTTTATTTGAACTTATGCTTAACTCATCTTCAAGTAAAAATGAGATTGAAGTTATAGGACAGAACGGAGCATTTTCATTAGATTTCTTCCCTCATGGATTCCGGATACTGCCTAACAGAGATAATCCACTGCACAGAGGGAAGGGTGATTTCATCAGATTGGCAAGTTATGCTCGTAGTCTATTAGAGGGCTTTTTACCCGGACGACTACCCGATCGCGCTATTCCCCATCACAAGTTATTTGAGGCATTTTTGGCTAACTTGAAGGGCTATGGGGAGAACCCTGTTTCTAAAGATGAAGTTTTACCTACTATAGCGTTGCTAGATCAGGTCGCGGAACATGCGTATTGATTGTTGTCGAAATGGCGTTGAATTAACCCGGGTTACCGTGCTTTGATATTCTTAGCAGGCTCTGGTAGTTGCCAATTTATTTTTAAGCTATTGTATTTATACTTTCCTTTATGAATTATTTTAGTCAAAATAACGACTATAGCTGTCTTGTAGCGGTTTCATCTGCCCACACTATTGATGTTCGTAATCTGCATAAGCGTTATAAAAATGGTGTTTGGGGCAATAAAAATATAACCTTTTTTGCAAATCCAGGTGAAATTATGGCCTTTTTAGGGCCTAATGGTGCTGGTAAGACCACCCTTGTTAGACAGATGACTACGGAACTTATCCCTACGAGCGGGAGGATATACATTTTAGGAAATGATGCCGTGGATAATCCCAGATTAGCTAAATCCGCTCTTGGTATAGTCCCTCAAGATGTTGATCTTTTCGACTATCTTACTGTTCACCAACATCTAAGGATTTTTGCCAAGCTACGCGGATTACGGGGCAAGGCGGCCAATATGAGGGCATCAGAGTTATTAGGCGACTTAGGATTAGATAAATACAGTCACACCGAGATAAAAAAATTATCGGGAGGATTAAAACGTCGGTTATTAATAGGGATAGCGGCTTTGGCTAATCCTCCAATAATGATATTAGATGAACCAACAACTGGACTGGATCCAGAGTCTAGAAAAGACGTGTGGGAATTCCTTAAAGTGTACCGGAACAACGGTTCGACTGTAGTTCTAACCACTCATTACATGGAGGAAGCAGAAGAGCTTTCCGATCGTGTGGGAATAATTAAAGAGGGAGAATTTCTAGCATTAGACACTATTACTCAATTGAGATCTGACTATGGGTACGAATATAAAATTACATTCAAAGAAGGATTGCCAAACAATACCAATATATTGTACGGATCTGATTATACGCAGCTAGTCCAACGAGTTACAAACAGAGGTATAAGCGAATTCTCTATTGCACAAACTAGCCTAGAGGATATTTACCTCGACTTAATGAATCGACCGAAGGTAGACGAATGAGTATTCAAAGGACGTCAATGAAGCGAGGCAAATGGATTTAGACTCGGGGAAATTTGTTAGAGATGTTATAACGGTTCTAGAAATGAAGCTTCTGTTTCTGGTCCGAGGGTGGTATTGGTACCTCATTCGAGCGATTGTGATGCCGTTAGGAATTTTCTTTTGGTTACGGGCAGTTGCACCGGATGATCCATCAGTAGTGCGAAGGGTATTGTCTGGAGCATTGATATTCAGCGTTTCTTTGATGACAGCCAACATGTTGTCGCAACAATTGCTCTTGGATAGATTCTTAGGTCGGTTAAAGTTAGTGATTACCATGCCCGTATCCAAAGCTGCATATGCGTTAGGCATATTAGCATTTGCTACTATTCAAGCAGTGCCTGTTGTAATTTTACTTTTGATGGTTGCTCGTATGGCGTCCGTGGAATTTTCCTTGCATTGGGAGTTTGTGCCATTGATTCTTGCAGTATTGCTGACGATGGCTGGGATTACGCTGATTATAGTTAGTTATTCACCATCCATAGAAATAGGAGGTATCGCTTCCAATTTATTTGGAGTTGGCTTGATAGTCATGTCACCGGTTTTTTTCAGTATGGATCGAGCCCCTTTAATATTCCAATGGTTAGGATTGGTATCTCCCATGAGGTTTGCGTCAGATGGAATCATGAAAGTATTGTCTGGTCAAAATGGTATTTGGCTTGAATTCTTAATAGTATTAGGATTCGCCATAAGCACTTTAATATTAGGTCTCTGGAAACTGCGTTGGCGAGACAATTGATATATCGAACGTGAAGATTAAGATAACTAGTTTAAATTTTAAGAGGTGCAGGAATCCTTGTTAACACTTTTTGCGGTGCCAAGGGCGTTCAAAGGTATATATGCTGTGATCCAACGGAATGCCATCCGAAGCTGGACTATGCTCAGTCCGACGCCGGAGATTATTCTTCTAGGTAACGATGACGGAACTCAAACAATCGCAAACGAATTTGGGCTAAAACATTTGCCTAATATCGATTACAGTGAATACGGAACTCCACGTATTGATTCAATGCATCGTGAAGTCGAACGCGAAGCTCAGAATGAACTTCTATGCATAGTTAATGCCGATATTATATTAATGAATGATTTTATAGAGGCGGTAGTGCAAGTCTCTAGTTACAAAAATAATTATATGATGATGGGTCAACGGCATAATCTAGATGTTCGAGAAGAATTGAATTTCGAGCAAGGTTGGGATACAGGATTGCGTAAAGACCTAATGAAATATGGCAGATTAGGATCTCGGAGCGGGGAAGATTACATTGTATTTCCCAGGCATTTTTTCGGTGAAATACCTGGATTCGTAGTGGGCCATAGTTATTATGATGGTTGGTTATTGTATCAAGGTCGACGTATGGGATTAGACTTAATTGATGCTACAGAGGCGGTTACAGTAGTGCACCAGATTCATGATTACAATCACATCGGCAAAGATTCTAATGGTGCTATAAATGATCCCCAAACTAAGAGGAATGAGAAACTGTCTGGAGGGTCTCCTTATATGCTCATCACCAAGGATAGGACCCACGTGTTAAAGCCGGAAGGCGTAAAGGCTTCTAAAGATATTTGGACATTATGGAGGTTTATTAGGAAAGGGACGATAATCCATCCCAATATGCCATATCCCCTACGCATAGGCTTAAAACTCATCAACATGATTATTACTGTAATTATGTTACTTGGTATCGGGATTAGAGTTATTGGTAGAAACAGGGGCCCACGGTTAGGTTGAGCTCACGTAACATTCTAGAACTCTTGCAGGGATAATAATTTCACAAGTTAAATTATAGTAGTGGTACTTGTAACGAGGCATTCCTCATCATATAAGGAACCATGACAATTAATGCGCGACCATTATAAGGCGAAAATAAAGAATCAACCATTACTTATGTTTTTGGTGAACACCAGTAGGCTACTTCGTAGGACCCTTAGATGTATGATTAGACACTGGTTGATAAAACGTTATTTTCGCTTTCACAGAATCTTTAAGCTTCAACTGGGATCCGGGTCCAATTGTCTGGAGGGTTGGTTAAATACTGACTTCTCTTTAGTTTCAAGAAGAACCGTATTTCTTGATGCGACAAAAGCCTTCGTTTTTGCAGATGCGACGTTCGATTATATTTTTTCAGAACATCAAATTGAGAATCTAAATTATAAAGATGGATTCTTTATGATCACAGAGTGTTATAGGGTATTGAAACCGGGTGGCCGAATTCGAATTGCCACAACCAATGTGCGAGCGTTAGTTGGTCTATATACATCTACTAGCAAGGATCCGATAGAGCAGGAATATATCAGATGGATGATTGATCATTGTCACCCTGATTTGGGTATATACGAACCGATCTTCGTTTTAAACAATGCATTTTATAATTGGAACCATAAGTTCCTATATGATGAAAGCACTATTAAAGCAGCATTGGAATTAGCAGGCTTTGTTGATGTTAGACGGTATGAATACGGGGAAAGTGATGATCGGAATTTGAGAGGGATTGATTGTCATGGGAATACTATTGGAAACGAGCTAGTCGTGCTTTTCGAGACAATGGTCATGGAGGCCATAGTACCCGAGTTACCACGTTAACTGGGATTATCATCCAAAAACGATAATCCTCTGTATAACCTTAAATACAAGTGAATACTTAGCAATGGATCATAATTCAAAAGTTTATGTAGCTGGACACAAAGGATTAGTTGGATCCGCATTAATGCGGCGTCTCAAAGAATGCGGATATGAAAATCTCATTACTCGTACGCATAGACAATTAGACTTGACTGATTCAAGGAGAGTGATTTCATTCTTTAAACGAGAAAGGCCGGAATACGTCTTTTTAGCTGCAGCTAAAGTGGGTGGAATCAATGCTAATATTCACTATCCAGCCGAGTTACTATTTGAAAATGTATCTATTCAATTGGCAGTAATCAATGCTGCGGCTTTGACTGGCGTAAAAAGATTGATTCTTTTTAGTAGTAGTTGTGTTTATCCTGAAGACTGTGCTCAGCCAATGGTCGAGAACCAGGTGTTAAAAGGATCTCTAGAACCTAACATAGAACCTTCAGCGATAGCAAAAATAGCTGGCATGAAGCTTTGTGAGGCCTACAATCGACAATATGGCACTTGTTTCTTGTCTGTGATACCTCCTACTTTATATGGTCCAAATGATAATTTCGATGAAGCAACTTCTCATGTTTTAGGGGCACTAATTGGTAAATTTCATAGATCTAAGCTATTGGAGAATGGTACCGTCACCATTTGGGGGACAGGGTCGCCGAGGCGAGAATTTTTATATTCTTATGATCTGGCCGAGGCGTGTTTGTTTCTGATGTCCTTAGAAAGAACGGTCTTGGACCAAGCTACAAAGCGCCATGGCTGGGTAGTGAATGTTGGGTCCGGTCATGACATGACTATATGGGAGCTAGCCTTAATAATAAAGCAGACTGTAGGTTATTCTGGAGAGATAGTAAAAGACTTAAGTCGCCCAGATGGTGCACAACGAAAACTGCTGGATTCGTCAATAGTTAATGATCTCGGCTGGAAACCAACAAAACTATTGTCTGATGGCCTGAAAGAAACTTATGACTGGTACCGCGTCAAAAGTGATAGGAGTTAAATTGCACATTAATTTAAACTGTCTATATTTAAGAGGTTAATTTGTATAATCCTAAATCTGAATCAGAGTCTCTAGGTATATACCGTAAATTGGTACTCATACGGAAAACTCAGGAGGCAATTATAAGAGAATACCCAAAAGACCAGATCAAAACTCCAGTGCATTTAGGTATAGGCTTAGAAGGAATCTCGGTTGGCATCGTACACTGCCTACCTAAAGCTTCGAAGTGGTTTGGCCAACTGAGAAACCATGGCCAGTATTTGGCTATAACTGGAGATACTGATAAATTTTTTTCCGAACTATATGGGAAAGCTACTGGCATGGGTGGAGGAAAGGCAGGTTCAATGCACCTTGCATCGCCAAGTGATGGATTAATGTCCAATTCAGGGATAGTTGGATCTACAATATCTTTAGCAGTAGGATCCGGGTTTGCAGCCAAATATCAAGGTAACGAGGCAATTACTGTAGCTATGTTCGGTGATTCGGCTTTTGAGGAAGGAGAGTTTTGGGAAAGTTTAAATTTTGCTTGTCTCCATAGCCTCAGAGTTATTTTCGTATGTGAAGATAATAATATAGCAGTCCATACAGCGGGTAAGGAACGTAGAGGGTTTAAATCTTTTGGTGAAGCAGTTAATGGATTTAACTGCCATGTCTTGGAGGGTGCCGGAACTGATGTTAGGTCAGTTATTGATATAGGCAAGAAATCAATTGAACTAATTAATAAATCTCCTAAACCGGTTTTTTTATGCTTGAATTGGTTTAGGGTCCTTGAGCACGTCGGCCCCCATTCGGATTTTGATATAGGCTACCGTATGAAACCCTCCGAAGAAGAGCTCTCCAACCTTGATCCGGTGAAAAATTTTGAATTGTTTTTAATAGCTAGCGGGATAGATCCTGTGAGAATGCAAACAATTTGTGAAGAAGTAGAGTGTCAGATCGAGAACAGTATAAGTTATGCGATGTCCGCACCTTATCCGTCTGAGGAAGATCTGTATAAAGGGGTATTTGCATGATAAGGACTCTCACTTTCCCAGAAGCTTTGAACTTGGCCATGACTCGTGAAATGGAACAAGATGATAACGTATTTGTCTTTGGGGTAGATGTGCCAGATCACAAACGCCATTTTGGTAGCGGCAATGACATGTTGGAGAAATTTGGAGCTAGACGGTTTTTCGGATCCCCATTGTCAGAGGGCGCGGCAACCGGGATAGCTATTGGGGCAGCGCTTTGTGGGTTACGCCCAATACATGTTCATGCTCGAGCTGACTTTGTCTTGCTTGGTATGAATCAACTGGTTAATATGGCCTCCACGAAGTCATACTTGTCTAATGGAGAATTAAACGTACCCATGGTAGTTAGAACCATGGTCGGTAGAAGTTGGGGGCAAGGACCACAACATTCTAAATCGATGCATTCGACGTTTGCTCATTTCCCGGGTTTGAAAGTAGTTATGCCTTCTAGTCCTCAAGATGCATATAGCTTGCTTCGTTCGGCAGTTCAAGACAATAATCCTGTAATATTCTTAGAGCACCGTTGGCTCTATGATGTGACGGGAGAGGTCGATGATAATATCATAATCCCATTAGGAGATTGTAACGTACTTCGAACTGGTACAGATGTGACTATAGTCGCTTGTTCTTGGATGTCGGTAGAAGCTACGCAAGCTGGGCGTATATTGGCTGAAAACGGTGTCGAGTCAGAAATTATCGATGTTAGAACCCTGTCACCACTAGATATTAAGCCTATAACGAACTCAATTTCCAAAACCGGCAGGGTTGTGATAGCTGACAACGATTGGACATTTTGTGGTGCTAGTGCGGAATTATCTGCTCAAATCACTGAAACATCTTTTGAGAATTTAAAGTCATCTCCAATCCGAATAGGATTTGCACCTGTTCCGTGCCCTACGACTAGGCCACTCGAAAATCTTTTTTATCCTTCAGCACGGGATATAGTTAGATCGGTTGAGCATATGCTTGGCTTGGAGCCTATTGACCTTAGCCAAGAGATATTTAATGAATACGAACAAAGATTCAGAGGGCCATTTTAAAAGGGTAAATAATGAGTAGCGTCGACTTGGTTTTAATACATCCAGGAGATAGAAACCGAATTTATCAGTCTCTAGGAGAGGATATGTCTGCTATACAGCCTCCTATTTGGGCGGCTATGATAGCTACATTTATACGAAGACATGGATATTCCGTTTCAATTTTGGATGCAGAAGCAGACAATTTAGATCCTGAAGAAGTTGCAAACGTAATAGGTTATTTGAATCCTAAATTGGCTGCAGTGGTAGTTTATGGCAATCAGCCGTCTGCCTCTACTCAAAATATGTCAGCAGCGGGAGAAATATGCTCCTCCATACGCAACCACAGCGGCCAAGTCAAGACTATCTTAATTGGAGGTCATGTAGCCGCTTTGCCTGGCAGGACACTAAGAGAAGAAGAAACAGATTTTGTTGCTGATGGAGAAGGGCTCTACACCCTCTTAGGTCTGTTAGAAGCGATTGGATCGGGAAATACAGACTATGATAAAGTTAGGGGCCTTTGGTATTGGAGCGATGGTCGTATATGTAATAGTCCTGCTGCGCCGCTGATTAAGAATCTGTCGGATGAAATACCTGAGTCAGCTTGGGATCTTCTTCCTATGGATAAATATCGCTCACATAATTGGCATGCGTTCGGTGGCTTGCCACGTAAACCATATGCAGCGATATACACTACATTGGGTTGCCCTTACCATTGCTCGTTTTGTTGTATTCAGGCGCCATTTAAAAGTGGTGAATCTGCTATAAATGTTAATCCTAATACTAATACTTATAGATTCTGGAATACAGACACCATAATTAAGCAGATTGATGTATTGGTCAATAAGTACGGTATTAATAATCTTAGAATTGCGGATGAGATGTTCGTTCTCAATCGTAGACACGTAGATCAATTATGTGACATGCTCATAGAACGAGGATACGATCTAAACATATGGGGGTATGCGAGAGTAGATACAATACCCGATCAGGAATCGTTAGATCATTTCAAACGTGCTGGTATAAATTGGCTGTGTTTAGGGATTGAGTCTACGAGCCAACGAATCCTCGATGATGTTGATAAGAACTATAGGCTGCCTGAACTCGTGCAAACTGTAGAGAATATTCGGCAGTCTGGTATAAATATTTTAGGTAATTATATATTTGGCTTACCTGAAGATGACATGGAGTCTATGCAACATACCCTGGAACAAGCTATAGAATTGAATTGTGAGTTCGCTAACTTCTATTCCGCGATGGCATATCCAGGCTCAGCACTCTACAAATTGGCATTAGATAATAATTGGCCTCTACCATCTAAGTGGAGTGGATATTCACAACACTCTTTAGATTCCTTACCCTTGCCTACTAATTATTTATCAGGGTCTGAGGTGCTAAAATTCAGGGACGCGGCATGGAACACTTACTTCAACAATCCTGCATACCTTAAAATGATTGAACGTAAGTTTGGACATAAAACTCTACTTGATATCAGCAAAATGGCATCCTATTCTTTAGAACGTTTATATTGAGTTACTGTTAATAATGAGGAAGAAAAAAGTTTTAGTAACGGGGGCTGCGGGATATACGGGGTCTATATTGTGTGAACATTTATTAGACGCAGGCTATTCAGTCGTTGCATTAGACAACTTGCTGTATAGGCAATCTAGTCTGTTCCATCTTTGTTATCATCCTGATTTTGTGTTTGAAATCGGGGATGCTAGAGATAGCCGTATTATGGGGCCGTTAATTAAGGGTGTAGATGTGATAATCCCTCTGGCCGCGATAGTGGGGGCTCCTGCTTGTGATAAAGATCCGGAATTGGCTAACGCTGTAAACCTAGATGCAGTTGCTATGATAAATGAGATACGTAGTTCGGATCAGCTAGTGATATATCCCAATACCAATAGCGGCTATGGGGTGGGATTGGGTGAAGATATCTGTACAGAAGAGACACCGTTGAGACCGATTTCAGTGTATGGACAGACGAAAGTAGCCGCTGAATCAATTTTGCTAGATAGCCCTAACGTTATAGGTTTAA
>Ga0310345_10001439_pt1 | contig 26454 bp, 25 predicted proteins | sample HC15DNA20500_MG_FD_204667 | JGI IMG/M metagenome (GOLD analysis project Ga0310345, IMG submission 204667) | Marine microbial communities from station ALOHA, North Pacific Subtropical Gyre - HC15-DNA-20-500_MG | ecosystem: Environmental > Aquatic > Marine > Oceanic | place: Pacific Ocean: North... | reverse complement strand
GCTCAACGCCCAGAACCTCGCCCAGCATGGCCCCTCCTAATAAGACACGTCGTTAAGGACGTCGTTATGCACGTGTCTTAGCTCGGAACCCCGCCGTCAGGCAGGCGGCCTCAATCGGGCGGTTACAAAATACCCGAAGTTTTAAGAGGTTGTTCGGAGATGCCGAAGATATTCGGTACCCCCGAAATTCGGGCACTGACATAAGCTACGATTTGCAGTCTGCTGATCTTCGACGAGAAGGAGATCAGAGATGTCGAAACGCAAGCAGCACGCGCCTGAGTTCAAGGCGAAGGTCGCGCTGGAAGCCCAGAAGGGAAGGGCGTCATTCTGCACTCATCCGGAATCGACCCCTGGAAACCGGAAAACTGGCGCCCGAAGCCTTGGTCCTGGCTCCGCCGAGGCCCGCGCGACGCTGAGCGGGGAAAGCTGAGCGCCCGCATACGGCCGTCAGCCGGACCGGCCGAACTCCCGGCCGGCGGTCTCGTAGACCTCCTCATAGACGCCCACCAGCGCCTGCATGTCGTAGAATTCCGCCCGCTTCTGGGCGAGCGCCGCAAAGCGCGAGCGCAGGGCCGGGTCGCACATCTCGACCATGGCGGCGGTCAGCGCCGCAAAGAAGGCGCGGCTGTCGCGCTGGTTCTTGAGCAGGATTCCCGCCGGCCGCCCGTCCTCGTCGCTCATCATCGCGCGCACCTCGCCGATATCGGTGGCGATGGCGGGTACATGTTCCTGGATCGCCTGGATCAGGCAGAGCGGATAGCTTTCGCCCTCGAAGCGCGAAGGCAGGATCAGGCAGTTCGAAAGCCGCAGGATCCCGTTGATCTCGGACTGATAGCCGAGAAAATGCACGCCGGGCAGATCCTCCGCCAGCCGGCGCGCGGTATCGGTTAGCTCGCCCTCTCCGATCAGCAGAAGATGTGCGTTGCGCCGCCCATGGGTCTCGCGTAGCGCGCGGAAAGCCTCTACCGCGGCGCGCCAGCCTTTGCGCTTGATGCCGCGCGCCACCAGCGTGAAGACCGTGTCGCCCTCGGCGATGCCCAGCTCTTCGCGGCTGAAGGGCGCGGGTCGGTTGTCGCGCGGCATTGCGTTGGGCAGCTTGACGAACCCGTCCCAGTCAACCTCGCGGTTCTCGAAGAACTCGAGGTTGCGGTCGGCGGTGTAGATCCAGCCCGACACATTTTCGAGAATCCAGTCGATCAGCGTCTGCGGCACATCCTCTTCGAAGGCGACATAGGAGCCGTGCAGGGTCACCACCCAGGGCCGTTCGATCGGGTCTTCGCTCAGCGTGTAGAGAAACGCATCGGCGCTGGCCACATGGCTGTTGATCACGCTGACGCCAGAGGCCTCGAGAAAGCCCGCGCGCCCGCGCGCGGTCAGGTGGCTGGCGTGATAGGCCGGGATGCGGCGGTCGAGCCGGGCGCGCATGTCGGCGTTGATGCACGACAGATCCACCGCCACCATCGACACCATATGCCCCGCCTCGAGAAAGGCATTGGCAAGGTTGATCGGAAACAGCTCCCCGCCGCCGGGATGAAAGCCCAGAAAGTAGAACTGCACATGAGACGTGCGGCGCGGCATGGCCAGCAGCTCGGCCACGCCGAAGGTTTCGTCGAAATCGCCCATGGTCTCGGCCAGGCCGAAATGGCGGTACTGCGCCTTGACCTTGTCGAGAAAGCGCAGCCGGGTGCGGGTCGAGATGCCCCAGCTCTCGGCCAGCAGCCGCAGAATGCGCATGTTTTCGTCGTAATAATAACGCTGGTGAAAATTGCTGGCCGAAGTGTTCATCCCATGCTGGCGGAAATAGGCGACCGCGCGCGGCTCATAGGTGATCTGCCCGGCGCCGGCGATATGCAGGTACAAAAACCAGTCGCCGCAGATGCGGAAGCTGCGCGCCTCGGTCCAGACCTCCTCGGGCAGCGCCATGCGTCGGAACATCCCGCCGCCGACATTGGCATAGATGTTGTTGACGCCCCAGGCGCCGTCGAACCACTCAGCTGCGGGACGGGTCAGCGTGTCGTCCCAGATGCCGGGCTCGGCGCCTTCGCGGTAACGATCGAGCCCCTCCATGAAGGCGCCTTCGGCATTGGCGAACTGGATGCGCCCGAAGGCGATATTGACGGATTCGTCGGCAAAGGTCGGCACCAGCTTCTCGACGAAATCGGGTTCGCAGAAATCGTCGCTCTCGCAGATCCAGACCAGATCGCCGGTGGCGAGGCTTAGCCCCTTGCGCCATTGCGCAAAAACATTACCAGAATTGACTGTGTTGAATTCCAGCCGCGCCTTGATGCCCAGATCCTCGACGGTGCGGCGGATCACCTCCTGGCTTTCATCGGAGGATTTGTCGTCGAGGATGATGATCTCGAGATTGTCGTAGGTCTGCTCGGCGATCGAGCGGATGCGCTGCGGCAGGTATTTCGCGTGGTTGTAATTGGGCAGGATGACCGAGACGAGCGGGTGGTAGCTGTCGCGCCGGGCCTTGATATAGGAAACGGTCTCGCGCTGTTCGAGATGGCCGTTGCGGCAGTAATGCAGGAACGGATTGACCCCGGCGCGCTGGATGTCGACATAGCGGTCGATATAGTAGCGGGTCGAGAAATCGGGCCGCGGATCGTAGCCCAGCTTCCAGCCCAGCATGAGGTAATGCACCTCCGGATCGACGCCCAGGCCGGCCACTTCCGGATACCGGGACAGGTAGAAACCGCGGTCGAAGCGGTCGGCGATGGCGTCGGTGTCGTCCTGCGGACAGGCGGACCAGTCGATCTCTGCCGGGTCGGGGATGGCGGGCCGGACGCTGTCGCGCCGCGGCTGCCCGGGGCGACCCTCATCGCGGCCATGCATCACCCAGTGCAGGAACGGGTTTAGCCCGGCCTCGCGCACGTCGGGATTGCGCGCGAGGTAAAAGTCTGCGTCAAAGGCCGCGCGCAGGGCGTCGAGATCCGACTCGGCGATCTTTCCTGCACCCAACCCCGCGCCTTCGGGCGCGGTGGCGAGCCCCTTGTCGCGGCCCTGGCGCAGCCAGTGTAGCAGCGGGTTCTGATCGCCGATATCATGGGTCTCGGCATACCAGGCTGCGTCGAAGCCAGGGGCCGGGTTGCGGCCCTCGCGCCAGCCGGCACTCATGTAATGAATCAGCGGATCGAGCCCGGCTTCGCGCACATCGCCATTGACGGCGAGGTAATGGGCGGCATCGAAGGCGTCGCGCAGCGCCCGGCGCTCTGCCGCCGAACGCGGCAGGGTGGTACGATGCCGAATTTTTCTGCGTAGCGCGGAAAGCATGGTCTTGTCCTCTTCGGGGCGCCTCGGCGTTCAGGCTTCGGCGAAGCGCTGGAGGAATTGCGGCAGCGGACGGTTCGGGGTGATGCGCCGGATCTCGGAAGCCAGTTCGCGCAGCTCGTCCTCCTGCGCATCCTTGCGGCGCACCAGAGCGCGCTGGGTCAGCGCGTTGACATGGCGGTCGTTGATCAGGTTCGACAGCAAGAGCGCGATGCTGTCGATCGTCACCTGCGACAGGGTCGGCGCCGGTGTTTCGGCCTCGCTACGCAGCGCGTCGACATAGGCGTCGATGCCGAAGTTATTGGCCAGCCAGACGGCGTCGGGTTCGCTCTGGGCGATGACCTTGTCGCGCACCGCCTCGGGCAGGTAGAATTTCACCCCGCGGATCGTCTCGATCTGACCCAGCTCGTCCAGGGTGCGCATCGGCGCGCGCTGCCCGTCGATAAAGGCCGGGCGCTGGCGGTTGAGGCTCGACAGGATCAGCGCCGCCTCGTGGCTGAGCGATTCATTGTCGAATTTCTGCGCCTTGACCGCCGCGGCGCGGGCCGGACCCGTCGTCACGCCGACGCAATCGAGAAAGAACCCCACCACCCCGTCGCGATAGGCCACCATGTCCTCGAAGGTGCGCACCGATACCGCAGCGCGCCCGAAGGTTGCGATGGCGTTCGAGATGCGGCCGCGGAAATTGGCCAGCGGCGGCTTGTCATACATGTCCTCGAGAATCTCGCCGCCCTTGAGGTGCTGCTGCATCACCGAGGTGGTGTAGCGCAGCGGCTGGCGCACGATGTAGAGAACCTGGATTTCCTCGGCCAAGCCCTGCGCCCAGTCGCGGAACCCGGCCAGTTCGGCATCGCTCAGGTTGGACATGCCCTCGGCGGAAAACAGCACCGTGTCGGCGCGCGCGGCGGCGATCTCGGCGGCGAGGCCGTCGCGGATGCCCGCGGCCATGACCCGGAGCGCCTCGAGATCGGTGCGCCCGGCAATTTTGTTGGCGATATGCATGCGCGGATCGCTCAGAAAGGCGGTGCAGAGCGCGTTGGTGTGGTTCGCCTCGTTGCCCGGATAATAGAGACCGGCCTCGCGCTGCAGGGCCGCGCGTTCGGCAAAGAGCGCGTTCTGGATCGAGGTCGTGGCGGTCTTGGGCAGGCCGGCATGCAGGATCAGCCGTCGGGCTTTATGGGTGCGATCGCTCATAGTCTATTCCTGCTGTTCTGCCGCGCGGTCGGCCGTTACCATGCCGCAGAACAGCGTCAAGTTGCAACTCGATAGCCTCTTTGCGAGGTTCGGTTGTCAGGCCTTGTCGGGGCCCGGTTTTTTCAGGCGATCAGGCTTTCGCGTCGTGCCAGCAGCCCGTCGCGTTCCTGGCCCAGCCGCACCAGCCGCTCAGCGACATAGATCCGGCGGCGCCGTTCGTCCTCGTCGGAGGCGGGGGCCTCGGCAAAAGTGTCACGCTCGGCGCTGAGCGTGGCGATCTCGGCGCCGATGGTCTTGAGCCGCTCGCCGACATAGATCAGTTCGCGTTTCTCATCGACAGTCAGTTCTCTGAGCATGCGCCTGTTCCTTTCCGTTGCAAAGTCGGTGTTGGACAATTTCAAGTCACTCGTACCGATTGCCCTGGGTCTCTCACTGGCTGCGCCACCACGATGCGGTACGCCGCAGGCCCTCCTGCAATCCGATCCCCGGCTTCCAGCCGAGGCCTTGTGCCGCGCGCGTGGTATCGAGCACGTTGCGCGCGACGTCGATGGCCCGGCCCGGTTCGAAATTTACCGGAACTGGCTTGCCCAAAGCGGTTTCCACATGCCCCAGAACTTCCAGAAGCGAGCATGCCTGCCCCGAGCCGATATTGGCCACTTCGGGCGGGTTCTCGGCGGCGCAGGCCAGCACAAAGGCATCGGCCACATCCGCGACATGCACGAAATCGCGCTCGACCGTGCCGTCACCCCAGATCGCCATGGTCCGCCCGGTCATCGCATGCTGCATCGCCGCGGCGATAAAGCCCTGGTTGCGCAGCGCCCGCTGGCCTTCGCCGTAAGGGTTCGACACCCGGAGGCTGACGGTGCGCAGGTCGCGCTGCATGCCGATGATGCGCAGGTAGTGCTCGATCGCCAGTTTCGATACGCCATAGGCATTGCGCGGCCGGGTTGGCATGTCCTCGGTGAGCGGCGTATCGCAGGAATAGCCGTAGACCGTGCCGCCCGAGGAGGCAAAGACAAAGCGTTCGACCCCTTGTGCATTGCAGATCTCGGCGGCTTTCACGCTGACCTGCACATGCGCCTGCACTTCGGAGGAGAGATCGGTATTGGCCGAGCTGGGCAGCGAGGAATTGGCGAGGAACACCACCATGTCGCAGCCCGAGACCACCGAGGCGAGCAGCGTGGCATCGGCGATCGAGCCCACCACCTGATCGAGCCGGGCGAATTCCTCGGGGCCGGGCGCCATATCCATAACGCCGACCTCGGCGCCCGCCGCGATCAGCTGGCGCACCACGTGCCGACCGATAAAGCCGTTGCCGCCCACCACCAGCACGCGCTTGTCGAGGATTGTCGGGGGCGGGCGGAGTGCGGTTTCGGTCATGTCTGCTCTTTCCTGCCCCGGCACCGCATTAGCGGATCTCGCCTGCGCGCGAAAGCAGGTATTTGCCGTAATCGTTCTTGCAGAACTTGGCGGCGCGTTCGCGCAGCGCCTCCAGCAGGCTGGCATGGGTGCCGGTGTCGAGCCAGGCATAGCCGCGCCCCATGCGTTTCATCGTGAGGCTGCCCTCGGAGAGGTAGCTTCCCAGCAGCGCGGTGATCTCAGGTCACCCCGCGCCGAGGGTTCCCCCCACGCGCGCGGGCGCGGTGCCGTCGAGGAACTAAAGCCCGGTCACCGCGTAGTTCGAGGGCGGGACCTCGGGCTTTTTGATGATCTCGGTGACGTTGCCGGCTGCGTCGAAGGCCACCACGCCGTGGCGCTCGGGGTGGGCCACGTGAATAGCCGTTCAGCTAGGGCAGATCGTCGTCAACGAACCGGTTGCGCTTGATCTCGCGGTAGATGCTCGACCGGTGGCGGCCGAGCTCCGAGGCGATCCGACAGACCGGCATCTTCGCATTCAACATGTCCTCGATCACGCGCCGCTCACGCAAATCCAACTCGGTATGGGCCATCTTCCTTCTCCTTGCTTCCCAGCAAGATAGGGGATGTGTCGCAACCCAGTTTAGAATGTGCCCCGTCTACATTGGCGAATCCTGTAAGCAACATTATGTAACTATCGGTGAGCAGCCGGTGCATACTTGCTGCGCTTCCGGCACGGGAGGGACAAACGGGTACGGCACCGGGGCACCGCCCCTGTAGGGAAGCGCGAGGACCGCCCTGCCCGGCGTCGATTCCTGACCCCCATCGCCGGTGATTCCGATGTCGAGGTCTACAAGGCCGAAATCCCGGCTCGAGTGCAGCGCCGTCACCCGACCCCAGGTCGTCAGGGTGTCGCCAACGATGTTCATCCGGCGAAACTGGAAATTCACCTTCCAGACCCAGCCGGTCGGGCCGGCCCAGGTCTTCAGAAGCTCGAACAGGAACTGCTGTTTCAACGCTCCGTTGATGAGCAGGTCCGGCAGCATGTCATGCTCCACCGCGAAACTGCGATCGTAGTGGATCCGGTGAAAGTTCTCCACGCTGGCCGACCAGCGCATCAGGTGCATCGTGGTCAGCGGTCCCTTGACCAGGGCGCGCGGGGCGTCGCCGAGCGCCACATCCTCAAAGTCCAGCCGGTCGGGCGCCGTGCCGTCACGGGGGCCTGTAATCCGCGTCATACCGGGGTCCGGATCGACGTTCGGCGGATGACGAGCAACAGCTCGCCGTCTTCCGTCCGGTATTCGCTGGCGATGATGATGAGCGCGATCGGGCCCTTCCGGCCCTGCTTCTCGAAGATGTCCTCGTAGCGCGACGTAACCTTGACCCGGTCGCCGTGCCGGGCGTAGCGATACAGCTCGATCTCGGCCCCGCCATTGAGGATCCCGAAGCCGCGGAAGGGTTCGATCGGTGGCAGCCCCTCGATGCCGGTTACCGCGGCACCGTCGAAATCCTCGTTATGGGCGTTGTCCTGGATCGGATCCGGCTCTCCGAACTCGCGCCGGAACATCCATTGCGGGAAGAGCGGCGGCGCTACGGGACCGCCGTAACGGTCGTTAGCCTCCGACCCGCCGCAATAGGCCGGATCGTCGTCCATCGTCGCCTGGGCGAAGCGGCGGACCGCGCCGCGCTCCACGCATTCGCTGGCAAATTTTTCCGTCGTTCTCAGGCCGATGTAGGCCAGCGCGTCGTCGGGAACCAACGTCATGTTACGCCTCCCTTGCGTCCGGGACCGCGACGGTCGGCCGGGCCCCTTCCGCGATCTAAATCGCCGTCACAGGAGCACCTCGTAGGCGTCCTCTACCCAGTCGCATAGCAACGACCTGGTCTCGGCGGGGTCAATGATGTCGACGATCCCGAACCGCTCCGCGGTCCGGTAGGGCGAAGCAAGACGGCCGTAATAGGCCTCGAGCTCATCACGGCGCGCCTGCGGGTCCTCTGCCTCGGCGATGTCGCGCCGGTAGGCGGCGGCGACACCCCCCTCAATGGGGATGGAGCCCCAGCGGGCGGTCGGCCAAGCGACCCGGTGGTTCAGCTCGCGCCCGTCGATGCCGCCCTTGCGGCCGTGCAGGCCCCCGGCCAGCCCGAAGGCGCGGCGCAGGATCACCGACATCCAGGGCATCGTGCTCAGCTCGATCGCCTTGCCGAGCCGGACCGCGCCCATGAGCGTGCCCTCGGACTCGGCCTCGAGACCCGTCATATTGCCCGGTTGGTCCACCAAATGCACGACCGGCAGGTGAAAGGTGTCGCAGAGCTCGATGAAACGCTCGATCTTGTTGGCGGACCGCAGGGTCATCGCCCCGGCCGAAACCCTCGGATCGCTCGCCATCACCGCCACGGCGTGTCCGTCGAGCCGCGCAAGCGCGGTGATCGTCGATCCGCCGTGATAGCGCCCGATTTCGAAGATCGAGTCGCGGTCGAAGATCGAGGCCAGGATCTTTCGGGTGTCGAAGACCTTGCGTCGGTCGGCCGGCACCGCTTCGCGCAGCCATGGATCGGCGCGGTCCGAGGGATCCTCCGAGGCGATGCGCGGGGGCTTGTGCGAACTGCTGCGCGGCATGTAGCTGAGGAACCGGCGGGCCTGGCGCAGGGCGTCGGCCTCGTCTTCGGCCTCGTTGTCGACGATGCCGCTCTTGCGCGAATGCACCCGGTAGCCGCCGAGAGCTTCCTTGTCGATATCGACGCCGAAGGCCTGTTTCACCACCGGCGGGCCGGCTGCAAAGACCTGACTGGAGCCCTTCACCATGATCGAGAAATGGCTAGCGATGACCTTCAACGCGCCAAGCCCGGCGCAGGCGCCCATGGCGATGCCGACCACCGGCACCTCGGTCAGAAGCGGGATCATCGGCCAAGTGGAATAGCCGGGGATCTTGGTGGATTGCTGCTGTTCCAGCAGCTTGACGCTACCGCCCGCCGTGTCGACTAGCCGGACCAGGGGCATCCTCATCTTGTAGGCGTAGCGCTCGGCATAGACCCATTTGTCGGAATTGGTCGATTCTGAGGAGCCCCCGCGAATGGTGAAATCGTCAGCCGAGACCGAGACCTTCACACCGTCGATCCGCCCGGTGCCAATGACCGCGTTCGACGGGGTGAACTCCGTCATCTGGCCGGCCTCGTCGTAGCGGGCCTTGCCGGTGAGGCTGCCCATCTCGCGGAAGGTGCCGGGATCGAGCAGCGTATCGACCCGTTCCCGCGCCGTCATCTTGCCGAGCGCGTGCTGGCGCTCGATCGCGTCCGGCCCGCCCATCTGACGGGCGAGCATGCGGCGGGTGTTCAGCTCCTCGAGCGCCGGATCGGCCGCGGGCGGGGTCTCGTCTGGAGTGTTCAGCGTGTTGGCATTCTTCATGTCGTTCCTCCAAGGATGTCGCCGGGGCGTGGCCAAGACCGTCAGGCGGCCCCGCCCGGGGCTAGGACCCCGCGCTGTTCCAGGGCGTCGAGCTCCTCGTCCGGCAGATCGAGGACGCGCCGCAGGGCTGTCCGGGTGTCGGCCCCGAGACCGGGCCCAAGGTGTTGCACCGCGCCGGGCGTGGCCGAGAGTTTCGGCGCAATCCCGGCAATCGTCAGCTCGCCCAGCGAGGCATGGGGCAGCCGCAGCAGCATCTCGCGCGCGGCGTAATGCGGATCGTGGAAGATATCCGCAATGGTGTTGACCCGAGAGACCGGAACTCCGGCCGCAGTCAGCACCCGCTCGATCTCGACGCTGTCGTGCCGGCGGCTCCACTCTTCGATCTCGGCGTCAATAGCGTTGACGTTCTCGGACCGCACCCGGATGCCGTCGAACCGGGGATCGTCAATCAGCTGCGGCTTGCCGATGGCCTCGGCGAGACGGGCGAAGACAGCGTTGTTGTTGGCCGCAATCAGCACCCAGGCGCCGTCGCCCGCGGGATAGAGACTGTTCGGCGCCATGCTGGGCAGGCGCGATCCCTGCCGCGTCGGCACGATGCCGAGCCGGTCATGCGCCGGCACCACGGATTCCATCATGCTGAAGGCGCATTCGTAAAGCGCTGTGTCCACCACCTGTCCCCGTCCGGTCCGGCTGCGTTCGATCAGGGCCATGGCGGCGCCGAAGGCGGCATAGACGGCGGTGAGATAATCGGTGACGGCCAGCGCCACCCGCGCCGGGGGACGGTCCGGATCGCCGGTCATGTGGCGCACTCCGGCGAAGGCCTCGCAGATCGCGCCGTATCCCGCCTCCTGCGATTTCGGGCCGGTCTGGCCATAGCCCGAGATGCGGACCATGACGAGACCAGGATTATCCTGGCTCAGAGCCTCGTAGCCGAGGCCCAGCCGTTCCATCGTTCCAGGGCGAAAATTTTCGACCAGCACGTCGCTTTTCGCAGCCATCCGGCGCAGCAGGTCCTTGCCCTCAGGGGTCTTCAGGTCGATGACCGCTGACTCCTTGTTGCGCAGGATCGAGGCCGTGTAGAGTTCGGCGTCGCCGTCGTGATAGCCCATCTTGCGGACCGCATCGCCTTCGGGCGGCTCGACCTTGATGACCTCGGCGCCGAAGTCGGCCATAAGCCGGGCACAGACGGGTCCGGCGATGGTGCTGCAAAGCTCCAGCACCCGGATACCGGCCAGGGGCCCGCGCGGTTGTTCGGTTGCGACCACAGGCGCATCCTCCGTTATCGTGACGGCAAAGGCGGGGCCGGAGGACCGGCCCCGGCGGGTTCAGCGTTCCAGCGTGTTGGTCCAGCGCCGCTTGATGTCGGCATGCTCTTCGACCAGTTCGTCGAGGTTGACGTAATGCAGGTTCATGGAATCGAGCGCCGGCATTCCCTCGGGGTGGCCGTATTCGGGCCAGACCGGGTAGCTGCCGCTCGACGCGAGGGTGGATTCGACCTCTTCCGAGAAGCGCCATTCGACGAACAGCTTCGCCGCGTTCGGATGTGCCGCGTCCGCCATGATCGAGGCGACGGCGTAGGAGGCGACGACCTCTTCGGGGATCACCAGCCCAAGGTCCGCACCCTTCTGCAGTGCCTGGAAGGTCCGGATGCTCAGGTCGACTGCGACCGCCCGTTCGCCGGTCACGACGGCGTTCTGGGACTCCGGCCAGCCACGGCCGACGAGGACATTGTTGGCTGCCAGCGCGTCGATCAGCTCCCATCCGCCGATCTCCAGCAGCCCCTTGGCAAAGATCATCTGGGTCGCGCCGTAGTTCGGGCTGGCGATGGCAAGCTTGTCCTTCCATTTCGGATCGGCCAGTTCGGCATAACTCTTGGGCGCCTCCTCCTCGCTGACCAGGTCCTTGTTGTAGATGATCGGGAAGATATGCTGCGAATAGGCGGTCCAGGTGTGATCCGGTGCCTTCAGCGACTCCGGCAGGCTGGCGGCGTTCTCGACCTCGTAGGGTGCGATCGCCTTACGTTCGTTCAACTGATGGATCACCGACGGGTCCGAGAGGTCGACCACGTCGGCCTCGACCTTGCGGGCGCGCAATTCCAGCGCGAGCTTCTGGGCGATCTGGGCCCCGCCGCCGCGGAAGACGGTCACTTCGATGCCGTACTTGTCCTTGAACGCGCTCGTGTACTGCTCCAACAGCGATGTCGGCGTCGTAGTGTACCAAGTCAGTTGGCCCTCTTCCTGCGCCTTCTTGATGAGATCGGCCGATTGCGAGAATGCGGGGCCGCCCAGCACCAGCGTCGCGCCGAGCGCGACCGTGGCGGCAATCGAATGTCGGAATTTGGTCATCACAAAGTCTCCTCCAAGCTAGTGATAGGTCCGACCGGAACGGCCGGTGGTTCGTTTCCTGGCTGACCCTTTCGGGTCAGCCGCGGATGCCGCTGCGCGACCCGACGAGTCGGGAGATCCCGTAGAAGACGGCAACGGCAAACAGGATGAAGACGACGATCGCGGCGGTGAGCTGGATCTGGCCCTCCTCCCAGTAGATCATTGCGGTCATCATCAGAGTCTCGGTGCCCGGGCTGTAGAGCAGCGCGATCGACACGATCTCGCGCACGCAGGCGACGAAGATCATCACCGAGGTCGAGAAGACGGCGAACTTGAGCAGCGGCATGACGATCCAGATCATCGTCCGGACAGATCCGCTGCCGACCACCCGGGCCGCTTCTTCCAGCGATCCGTCGATTTGCCGCAGCGAATCCGAAAGCGGCTGCACGGCCAGCGGCAGGAAGCGGCCGAAATAGCAGACGAGGATGATTGCCAGCGTGCCGTAGAGGACCACCGGCGGATTGATAAAGGCCAGGATCACGCCGACGGTGAAAATCACCGCCGGGATGCTGAACGGCAGGAAGGCGACGAAACGGAGCACCTTGGCGCCGAGCCCGCGCTGACGGGTCACGATCCAGGCCACCGGCAGTCCGACCGCGAGGGTCGCCGCAAGGGTCGCGAAGGCCAGCAGGAGCGTGTTGGTCAGCCCCGTCGCCGCCCGGGCATCGCCGCGGATCGCCTCAAGGTAGTATTGCAGGGTGAAGTTGTCGAACGAAAGCCCGCCCGCCCAGACCTTCGAGACCGAGACCAGCATCAGGATGAGCGTCGGGATCACCAGTCCGATCAGCACGATCAGGGTGCAATAGCCGATCGCGCACCAGCGCCAGCCGCGCAGCCGGGTCAGACGGGGTCGGAAGCCCTTGCCGATGATGGTCACGTAGCTGCGGCGGCGCAGGAGGACCTCTTGCAGGACCAGCAGCAGGATCGCGATCTGCAGAAAGAGCACGGCCAGAGCAGCCGAGAATTCGATCCGCGGCGGGGCGCTGGTCAGCTCGATATAGACTTGGGAGGACATCACGAAGATCTTCGCCGGCACGCCGATGACGGCGGGCGGGCCGAAAACGGCCAGCACCTCAATCAGACCCAGCACGACGCTGGTCAGGATCGCGGGGGTGACCAGCGGCAGTACCACCGTGCGCAGGATACGCAGCTGCGAGGCGCCGGAGGCCGAAGCGGCTTCTTCCAGGCTGGGATCGACACCGCGCAGTGCCGCCTCGATCAGCAGGAAGGCTTGAGGAAACAGGCCAAAGGCGGTGGCGATCACCATCCCCTCGAAGGAGAAGATGTTGAACGGACGGAGACCGATCACCGGCTCCAGAAGATTGTTGACGATCCCGGCCTGCGGCTGGAACAGGAACACGAAGGCCAGGGCGTGAAACAGCGGTGGCATCACGAAGGTGATCGTGACCAGCGCTTTGACTACCCCCCGCCCCGGCATGTCGGTCCGGGCCACGAGCCAGGCCAGCGACCCACCGAGCGGCACGGCGATTGCCACAGTGGCCGCCGCATAGAGCATCGTGTTGGCCATCACCTGGAGGTAGAATGGGGTGAAGACCTCGCGGTAATGCTCGAGCGTCCAGTCGCCCCATTCGGTCCGGAACGACCCGATGGCGAGCCAGTACATCGGGTAGAGGACCGTCCCGGCGAGGATGGCGAACAGCAGGATGTAGCCCGGCAGGCTACGCGGCATCTGCGCTGCGAACCGGGTCGCGGACGAGCGGGTATCGGTGATCGCGGTCTCGGTCATCTCAGGCCTCGAGCGACACGAGATGCGCCGCCGGAAGGGTCACGGCCACTTCCATCCCCGGCTCGGCCGCATGGTCGCGGCGCACATGCGCCCGCAGTGAACTGCCGTCGGGAAGCCGGGTCTGCAGAACGACCAGATCGCCCTGATAGATCCGGGCGGTCACCGCCGCCGGGAGCGTATTGTCGTGCCCGTTCGCCGGTTCGAGCTTCACCTCGATGTCGTCCGGGCGGATCATCAGGAGGCCGGTGCGCGCGACGTTGGGATTGTGGCGCGCCCGCAGCGCGCCGAGCGGGGTTTCGGCCACCAGCATGTCGCCCTCGGCCCGGGCGGTCGTGACGTCGATGAAGTTGCTGGTGCCGACGAATTCGGCCACGAACCGGTTGCGTGGGCGCTCGTAGATCTCGGCCGGAGGACCTTCGTGCACGATCCGGCCCTCGGACATGACGATGATGTTGTGCGACAGGGTCATCGCCTCGGACTGGTCGTGGGTGACGTAGATCGCGGTCAGCCCGGTGCGGGCCTGCACCTCGAGCAGTTCGAAGCGCATCTCCTCGCGCAGCTTGGCGTCGAGGTTGGCCAGCGGTTCGTCCAGGAGCAGCACGTCCGGGTCATAGGCCAGGGATCGGGCCAGGGCGACGCGCTGCTGCTGGCCGCCCGAAAGTTCTCCGGGCCAGGCATCGGCGCGGTGCTCGAGTTGCACCAGGGCCAGCGCGAAGCGGGTCTTCTCGGCGATCCGAGCCTTGGAAAGGTTGCGCCCCTTCAATCCGAAGGCGACGTTGTCGGCTACGGTCATGTGCGGCCAGAGCGCGTAGGACTGGAACATCATCCCGATGCCGCGCTTCTCGGTCGGCACGTCGATCCGGGCGCTGGCCGAGAACACTGGCGTATTGGCAAATAAAATGTCGCCCGCGTCCGGGGTTTCGAGCCCGGCGATGCAGCGCAGTGTCGTGGTCTTGCCACAGCCGGAGGGGCCGAGGATGGTCGTGATCGTGCCGGCCTCGGCGGTAAAGGATACCTCGTTGACGACCTTGGTGCTGCCGAATTCTTTCTCGAGCGATCGAATTACAACCGGCTTGCTCATCCTGCGTCTCCCCCGGCCGCCTTTTCGGCGCCTTCCTGTTCTTTGAGGACCCGAAGGGCCTCGTCCCGCGAGTTGAGAATGCGGATGACTGAGAGCTCCCCCGCCCTCTGGACATCGCCGTTCTTCATCGCCTCCACCGCCTCGCGCCACAGCTTGACCGAGGCTTTCCGGCGCTCGTGGCCGGCTAGGCTGGTGCGCGAATAGCGCAGGGTCTGGACCGACAGCGATGTGACGATCTCTTCCAGCCGGCGGTTGCCGGTCGCCCGCACGCTGAACAGGCTCAGCTTGTAGACCGTGACCGCGTAATTGTGCCCGGCATCCGGATCCGCGGCATATTCCTCGAGAAGCGCGACGCCTTTCTCCATGACCGCGATGTGCTGCGGCGGCCGCTCCCGGGCCAGCCGTTCCGACGCCATCCTGAACAGGCCCGCCCGGATTTCGAAGATGTCGCGGACTTCGTCGGCGGTCAGCTTGGTCACCTGGGTGCCCCGGCGCGGGTGGAACTGGACCAGCCCCTCGTGTTCAAGGATCCGCAGCGCCTCGCGCACCGGCGACAGGGAGACGCCGAATTCCGCCGCCAGCGCCTGCCCGGTAAGCCAGGTCCCGGGCTCGTAGGCATCCGCGACGATGCGGTCGCCGATCCGGGCCGCGATCTGTTCTGACAGGGTGAGCGTCATCTGGGACAGCCCGCGCTGCATGCGGAACGCCAGCGCATCGACCGCGGGATCGAGTAGCGCCGCCTCGGGATTCTCCATCGGATCCTCCAGCAGGCGCCCCCTGACGGCCACGGCGGTCATGACAGCTCCGCCACGACCTGGCCTTCCGAGACCTGGTCGCCTTCGCCGACCAGCAGCCGTGCGACGCGCCCCGCATCCGGGCTCATCACCGGGATCTCCATCTTCATGGATTCCAGGATCAGAAGAGGCTGATCGGCCGTGACCTCATCGCCTTCCTTGACCAGAACCTTCCAGACCTGTCCGGCCAGATCGCTTTCAATTTCAGTCATTCGGGTTCCATTCATTCCCGGGGGGCAATCACACGGCGCAGGCGGACCGCAGCTGTCCGTCAACGGCCGCAGGCATCTAAGTGGTCCGGCAGCCTGGCAGGCGCCGACCCCTCCAACGCTGATGATGTTTCCACTCACTCCTCGGGTCCAAGGATGTCGAGTGCGTTAACGATTCGTCAAGAATCAATTATCGATAATCGTTTCTGCGACCGACGAACCCTACGGGTTCGAAAACTTCTCCGGTTCCGGCCCGCGCCCGTCTGAACCGGCGCGACTCGCGCGCAAAGGCTTCTGTCAGGTTTTGCATAGCCTTGGCGGAAAGGCGTATTACTAAAACGCATAGGATGATGATTAGTTTGTATTGGACCGCATAGGTTTGCATCGCCAAGATCTGCGGGACGACAGGGCGGGCCGACTGCGGCCCTGCCCCACATCGAGAACCGGCGTGACCGCGACCCCGAACGGGGGTGCGTCGCACTGCGGGAGGAGAATGAGAGCATGACAGTGTCGGACCCCAAATCCGTCAGCGAGACCGCGCGATTCCAGGACCGGATCGAAGAACACGACCGCCGCAAGGCGCGCGCACTCTCGATGGGCGGCGAGAAGAAGGTGGCGGCGCGCCGCGCCGAGGGGAACCTGAACGCACGCGAAAGGATCGACCTTCTGCTGGACCAGGGGAGCTTCTTTGAAAGCGGGCTCTTCAACACCTCGATGCTTGCGAAGGACGCGGACCGAACCCCGGCGGACGGCAAGGTGGCCGGTTTCGGCAAGATCGACGACCGGACGGTTGCGGTCATTTCGAACGATTTCACGGTCAAGGGCGCCTCCAGCACCTCGGTGAACTCGAACAAGATGGAACACATCAAGAAGGTGGCCGGGCGACACGGCTTCCCGGTAGTCTTCCTTGGGGAATCGACCGGGTCACGGATGCCCGACATCATGGGCGCGAAGAACATCATCGGGGTGAACAATAACCCTGCCCAATACAAGCGGGTGCGCGACAATCCCTGGGCGGCGGGGGTTCTGGGCTTCTGCTTCGGCTCGGCAACCTGGTATTCGGCGATGAGCGATTTCATGGTGATGCGCAAGGGCGCCTGCATGGCCGTGGCCAGCCCGCGGCTGATCTCGAAGGCGACGCGGCAGGCAGTGGAATACGAGCAGCTCGGCGGCTGGCGGCTGCACACCGATGTCACTGGCCTCGCCGATCTCGCCGTGGACACCGACGAGGAGGCGATCGCGGCAATCCGGAAGTACCTCAGCTACCTGCCCAGCCATGCCAACCAGGTCCCGCCCCGCGCCCCGGTGCCCGCGGGCTCGGACGAGCTGGCGCAGGACATGCTCAACGCAATTCCCGAAGGCAGGAACCAGGTCTACGACGTGCGCGAAGTGATTCGCCGGATCGTCGACCGTGACAGCTTGTTCGAACTGAAAGCCCGTTTCGGCAAGACGCTGGTCACCGGCCTCGCCCGGATCGACGGACGCAGCGTCGGGATCATCGCCAACAATCCGCTGCACAAGGGCGGCGCCATCGACGCCGAGGCCTGTGACAAAGCGATTAGCTTCCTGGTTCAGTGCGACAGCTACAATGTGCCGCTGATCTTTCTCGTCGATCAGCCCGGCTTCCTGATCGGGGTCGAGGCGGAACGCAAGCGGATGCCCGGCAAGGTGATGAACTGGCTGAACGCGCTTGCACTCTGCACCGTGCCGAAACTCTCGGTCATTCTGCGAAAAAGCTACGGCCTGGCCGTGCGCAATATGGGCGGGTCGAACAACGCCGATGAGGTCGCGGCCTGGTGGACCGCCGAGGTCAGCTTCATGGACCCTCATGCCGGCGTTACGGTTGTCCACGGCCTCGCGCCCGAGGACCCGGGCTACGAGGAGGCGCTGGCCGAGATGAATCGCGACACATCGGCCTACGACCTCGCCTCGGTCAACGGTGCGCGCGCCGTCCTCGATCCGCGCGAGACCCGTGGCTACCTGGCGCGGATGCTCGAGATCTACACCGACGACTTCTCGGGCGGCATCGGCAAGCACTACCTGGCCAACTGGCCGACGGCGTTCTGAGCGCACCCGATCAAGGAGACACGACTGTGACAGCGACCGCAGAGACCGCCCCGAACCGAACCGACGACGCGCCAGACATCTATCCGCTCGCCGGCGTGAAGGTGGTAGATTTCACTCACGTCCTCTCGGGTCCCTATTGCACCATGCTGATGGCCGATCTCGGCGCCGAAGTGGTCAAGATCGAACGTCCCGGGCGCGGCGACGAGAACCGGCGGATGCGGACCTACGAGGGCCGGTCCCCGGAGGACGAGGATTACTTCTACCCGATGAACCGCAATAAGCGGAGCCTTGAGGTCGACCTGAAGGACCCGGCCGAGCGCGAGATGCTCGAGGGCCTGCTGCGCGAGGCCGATGTCGTGGTCGAAAACTTCACGCCGGGCACCATGGCCAAGCTCGGGCTCGACTATGCCTCGGTCCGCGCGCTGAACTCCGCGATCATCTATTGCTCGATCTCGGGCTACGGTCAGTCCGGGCCCTACCGTGACCGCAAGGCCTATGATTCCATTATCCAGGCCGTCTCCGGTGTGATGTCGATCACTGGCGAAGCGGACGGCCCTCCGGTGCGCAGCGGATTGATGTTCGCCGACCTCTCGGGCGCGATGTTCGCCTTTTCGGGCATCCTCGCCTCGCTCTATGGCCGCAAGGAAACCGGCCGCGGCAACTACATCGACCTGTCAATGTCCGACGCGTTGCTCAGCCTCTACTCGACCAATGCCGCGGAATACCTGGCGGTCGGCAAGGTGCCGCAACGTGCCGGGTCCGAGAACCCGGGACGCAGCCCGACCGGCAGCTATGTCTGCGCCGACGGCAAGCACATCCAGATCATGGGCGGCAGCGACACGCTCTGGCCGCGGTTCTGCAAGGTGCTCGCGATCGAGCATCTGATCGACGATCCCCGCTTCGACAGCAACGAGACCCGGATCCGCAACCGCGTGGCCCTGCGCGAGATCCTGACCCCGATCCTCGACAGCCAGCCCAGTGAACACTGGGTCGAGACGCTGAACGGCATCGGCGTCCCCGCGGCGCCGATCAACTCGCTGGCCGACGTACTGCATGACGAGCATTTCCGCCATCGCCAGATGGAGCTGACGCTGGAACATCCGAAATCTGGCCATATCCGCACGATCAACAACCCGTTCCGCTTCTCGTCGTACCGGACGTGGAGGACCGATCCGCCTCCTCTCCTCGGCGAACACAACGCCCGGTTCCGGGGACAATGAACAGCGGAAGGATCGTCCAGAGATGACCGACAAGACCAACCGAAACGCCTCGGCCTCCCCCTGGGCGGCCGAAATGGATGAACTGCAATTCCGCCGCAAGCGGGCCCACGAGCTGGGCGGTGAGGACGCCGTCGCGTTCCAGCACAGCCGCGGCAAGCTGACGGTGCGCGAAAGGGTCGATCAACTGGCCGACGCGGGCAGCTTCCGCGAGCTCGGGACGCTGGCCGGCAAGGGGCAGTACGACGAGGAGGGGCGGATGCTGGACTTCACGCCGTCGAACTCGGTGGTGGGCCTCGCGAGGGTCGACGGCCGCAAGATGGTGATCTCTGGCGACGATTTCACCATCCGTGCCGGGTCCTCGGAATCCACCGTGTCCGACAAATGGGTCTATGCCGAACGTTTCGCCCATGAGTACGAGCTGCCGCTGATCCGCTTGGTCGATACTGCGGGCGGTAGCGTCCGGCTACTGGAACAGCAGAAATCCACCAAGATTCCGGGATACGACCGCTGGCCCTCCATCGGGCTTTTGGGCCGGGTGCCGGTGGTCGGCATGGCGCTCGGCGCCTGCGCCGGGCTTGGGGCGATCAAGGTCGGCATCTCGCATTTCTCGGTCATCGTGAAGGACCAGGGCTTTCTCTTCGCCGGCGGCCCGCCGGTGGTGAAGCAGGGCTTGGGCCAGGACGTGACTAAGGAGGACCTCGGGAGCGCCCGCGTTCACACCCGCAGCGGCGTGGTGATGAACGAGGCGAAGGACGAGGAGGACGCCTTTGCCCAGGTGAAGCGCTTCCTCTCCTACATGCCCGCCAGCATCTGGGAGGTGCCCGAGCGCATCGCCTCCGACGACGACCCGAACCGCGCTGAGGCAGAACTCGACGGGATCATCCCCGAGGATCGGCGCAAGATCTACGACCCGCGCCGGATGCTCTCGCTGGTGCTCGACACCGGATCCTTCTTCGAGGTCTCCCGCCGCTTCGGCGGATCCGTCATCACCGGCTACGCGCGGCTGAACGGCCATGCCGTCGGGGTCATGGCCAACGACCCGATGGTGAAGGGCGGCGCCCTAACCCTTCAGGCCGCACAGAAGATGTCGCGCTTCATCGACATTTGCGACACCTTCCACCTGCCGATCGTGAACTTCGTCGACCAGCCCGGCGTGATGACTGGGATCGAGGCAGAGGCTGCCGGCACCATGAACGCCGCGATCTCGGCGCTCGGGGCGCTGGAGCAGCTCAGCGTGCCCTATTGCTCAATCATCGTGCGTCGCGCCTTCGGCGTCGGCGGCGGCGCGCACGGGCCCAAGCACGGGCCCGAGGGACGTTCGCTGAACTACCGCTTCGCCTGGCCGTCGGCCCGCTGGGGCTCGATCCCGATCGAGGGCGGCGTCGCCGCCGCCTACAAGAAGGAGATCGCGGCGGCGGAGGACCCCGAGGCATACCGCCTTGGCCTCGAGGCCTATTACCACCGGCTCGCCTCGCCGTTCCGCACGGCCGAGAAATTCGGGGTGATCGACATCATCGCTCCGCGCGAAACCCGCGGACTGCTCTGCGACTGGGTGACCGACGCCTACCGGCTGACGACCCGCCAGACCGGACCCAAGACAAGAACCATGAGATAGGAGAGCACTATGGCGGACATCGAAGTTGAATCCGAACTGACCGGCAACGTCTGGAAGATCGAGGTCAAGGAAGGGGACAAGGTGACCGAGGGCACCCCCCTGCTGATCCTCGAATCCATGAAGATGGAAATTCCCCTGATGTCACCCGAGGACGGCGTCGTCGCCAGGATCCTCGTGGCCGAGGGCGATGTGCTGAACGAAGGCGCGGTCGCGGTCGTGCTGACCGTCTGAGCCCTGCCACAAGTCCAACGCGCGGTCACGCCCGCGCGCCCTGCCCGTCCGGAGATTCACATGACCATCAACCGCATTCTGATCGCCAATCGCGGCGAGATCGCGCTGCGGATCCAGAGCGCCTGCGAAAGGCTCGGCATCGAGGCCGTGCAGATTCATTCCGAGGCCGACGCCGATAGCCTTCCGGTAACGCGGGCCGACACCACCGTCTGCCTCCCCGGCGCCAGCGTGAGCGAGACCTACGGTAACATCGATGCCGTGGTCGAGGCAGCGCGCCGGACCGGCTGCGACGCGGTCCACCCAGGCTATGGCTTTCTGTCCGAGAATGCCGAATTCGCCGAGGCCTGTGCCGCGGCCAACCTGATCTTCATCGGCCCCGATGCCGAGGTCATCCGTCAGATGGGCGACAAGGCGATGGCGCGCCTGATCGCACAGCGGGCCGGGGTGCCGGTGATCCCTGGCACGGACGGGCCGGTCTCGGTCGACGAGGGCCGGCAACAGGCGGACCGGATTGGCTATCCCATCCTGATCAAGGCGGCCGCCGGCGGCGGTGGCCGGGGTATGCGGGTCGTGTCCGACGCCGCCGCCTTCGACGCCGCCGCCCAAGGCGCGATCCGCGAGGCTGAGTCCTCGTTCGGCAGCGGCGCGATCTACCTGGAGCGCTATCTCGAGCGCGTCCGCCACGTCGAGGTCCAGGTCTTCGGCGATGGCACCCGGTTCATCCATCTCGGCGAACGCGATTGCTCCACGCAGAGGCGGCACCAGAAGCTGGTGGAGGAGGCGCCCTCCCCTTCGCTCAGCGCCGCGACCGCCGACCGGATTCGGAAGTCCGCCGTCAGGCTCGCCGCCGAGGTTGGCTACTGCAACGCGGGGACCGTCGAGTTCGTCGTGGATGCCGACAGCGAGGAGTTCTTCTTCATCGAGATGAACACCCGCATCCAAGTCGAGCATCCGGTGACCGAAGCGATCACTGGCCGCGACCTGGTGGCCGAACAGATCTCGGTCGCGGACGGCAGTCCCCTGTCCTGGACCCAGGACGAGATTGCCTTTTCCGGCCACGCGATCGAATGCCGGATCAACGCCGAGGACCCGGAGAAAGGCTTCCTGCCCCGCCCCGGTACAGTTGCAGGCCTGGACCTGCCCAAAGCGCCTTGGCTCAGGATCGACACCCACCTCTTCGACGGCTACGCCCTGCCGACCGCCTATGATTCCATGCTGGCCAAGGTGGTCACCCACGGCGCCACAAGGGACCAGGCTATTGACCGCATGAAGCAGGTGCTGCGCGACATGCGGATCGACGGGCTGCGCACCACGATCCCCTTCCTGCAGCGACTGATGGAGGACGAGGGTTTCCTCAACGGCCGGGTCCACACCCGCTACGTGCGCGAGGTAATGTGGGCCGGCAAACCGATGCAGCAGATGCTCTGAGGGTTCCTCCCCGCCCGGCCCCGGGGCTCAGGCCCTGGGGTCGGGAATGTTCAGCCGCAGGCTTCCCGCCGCCAGGATGGTGCCGACGACGATGAAGGCCCCGGCGATCCCTCCGAACGCGACCACCGCTCCAAACGCCAGCGGCGTCGTGAACTGGGTCAGGCGGTTGCAGGTCAGCCGCAGGCCCAGCACCTCGCCGGTCTTGTCCGGCGGCGAAAGGTTCACGGTAGTGCTGATTGACAGCGGCTGCCCGAGGCCCAGGCCCAGCCCCACGATCAGCGACATCAGCGTCAGCGCCGCGAGACCCTGACCCAGCGGGATGAGCGCGAAGAAGATGCCGCTGATCATGATCGAGGTGATGATCACGGGGCTCTTGCCGAACCGGCGCACCAGCGCCAGTTGGAACAGCCGCATCACCACGCCGCCACCGTTGTGGATGGCGATGATGATGCCGATCCAGGCCGTCGAGATGCCGAGTCCGCTGGCCAGCAGCGGGAAGTAAGCGAGGTAGAAATCCTTGCCCAGCAGAACCAGTGAACTGATGAGAAAGGCACGACCCATGTACCGGTGATAGCCGAAGACGCGCAGCGGGTTCGGACTCTGCCGTACCTTGGGCCCGGCACCCGGCGCCGGGCGGCGGAACCGGACGAAGGGCAGGATCGCCAGCGCCACCAGCGCCATCGGCGCCGCCAGCATCATGGCGGTGTCGAGGCCCAAGTGCTCTCCGGCCAGCCCCATCAGGAAAGGCCCCACGAAACTTCCGATCGCTACGCTCAGGCTGAAGTTGGCAATATCGCGCTCCCGCACCTCCGGCAGGGGGTCGTCGCCCACGGTCTTTTGCGCGCCGAGCACATGGAAGGTAAAACCGCATCCGGTGATGAACTGCGAGGCATAGAGCCCTGGCCGGCCCGGCACCAGCCACGGCAAGGCCAGGCCCAGCACGGTCAGCGCGACGCTGGCATAGAGCATCTCGCAGTTGCCATGGCGGTCCATCCAGTGTCCCGCGGGCACCGTGGCCAACAGCGGCCCGAGGGAGAACACTGCGACCAGGACGCCGACCTCGGACGCGGAGAGCCCGGTCTCGACCGCAAGAAGCGAGATCGTCGGGCGCGTACCCATCACCGCGCCGCAGAGAAATAGCGAAGCGAAGATGATCGGCGGCAAACCGCCCGGTGCGCGGGACCTGCCGGTAGCCGCGGACCCGGGCGTCGGACGGCTCACTCGCCCGCCTTGGGCTGCCCCACGGCCGCCGCGCGCCGCTCAGCCCGCGTCCGGCGGATCACCGAACGGATGCTGAAGCCCATGACGGCGACGATCACGATCAGAATGGCCAGCGAATAGCTCCGGGTCAGGAACATCATGTAGCTGCCATTCGAGATCAACAGAGCACGGCGCAGGCTTTCCTCGATGATCGGGGACAGCACGAAGGCCAGGATGAACGCCGGTGCCGAGAAGTCGAGCTTACCCAGAAAGTAGAACACCACGCCGAAGAGCAGCGCGACCCAGAGGTCGAACATCAGCCCGTGCGAGGCGTAGACCCCGATCAGTGCCAGGAACAACACCGTCGGCACGAGGATCGAATTCGGCGTGGTCAGCACCCGGGCGAAGGCGGGCGTCAACAGCTTGCCGATGGCGAACATCGCCACGGTCGCCAGCAGCAGACCGTAGAAGATACCGAAGACGAGCTGCGGTTCATTGCTGAAGATCGACGGCCCGGGCTGGATACCGTGGATGATGAAGGCACCGAGGATGATCGCGGTAGAGGCCGACCCCGGGATTCCCAGCGTGATGAGCGGGAGCAGCGCGCCGCCCACCGTCGCATTGTTCGCGGATTCGGGTGCGGCGATACCCTCGGGGTTGCCGGTGCCGAAGGTCTCCGGCCGGGCCGAGCTGCGCCGGGCGAGGCTGTACGAGAACCAGGCTGAAGCCCCGGCGCCCATACCGGGCAAGATGCCGATGACCGATCCCATGACCGAGCCGATGCCCGTGGCGCGGGCCACCGAGCGCAGCTCGGCCAGCGAGATGCGGGTGCTCAGCCCGCGGCGGTCAGTGACGTAGACCTTGTTCAGTTCCTGGCCCACCATGTTCAAGATCTCGGCCACGGCGAAGATGCCGACCAGCACGGCGACCATGTTGAGCCCGTCCAGCAATTCCGGAAGACCGAGGAAGTAGCGCGGCACGCTCGAGATCACGTCGATCCCGACGGTCCCCGCCATCAGCCCCAGAACGACCGAGATCATGCTCTTGACCAAGTCGTTCGAACTGAGGCCCGCCACCGCGATCAGCCCCAGGATGCCGATCAGGAAATACTCCGGGTCCGACATCCTGAGCGCGATGACCGAGAGCGGTACCGACAGGAACAGCAGCACCAGCCCGCCGAACAGGCCGCCGAAGGTCGAGGCGCTCAGCGAATAGGCCAGCGCCTTGCCGGGCGAAGATGCCTTGGCCATCGCATTGCCGTCCAGAAGCGTTGCCGCCGCGGCCGGTGTGCCCGGAATACCCAGGATGATCGACGAGATCGATCCGCCGTACTCCGCCGCCTGGTAGGCGGCCACCAGCATAAGGATCGAGGCCAGCGGCTCCATCCCGTAGGTGAAGGGAAGCAGCAGGACGATGGCGACCGTCGCCCCCAACCCCGGCAGCGCCCCGATCAGCAGGCCGACGAAGGTCCCGACCAGGATGCCCACAAGGTTGCTGAGCTGGAACAGCGACAGAAAGTCGAAGTCGAAGATTGCCATCCGCAGGATACTCCTAGAACCGGATCTGGATCAGAAGGCCGAACAGGAGGTAGGTGAACAGGATCACCGAAATCGCGACAGCCAGATTGCGAAGGATCGCCCGCGGCGTGAAGACCGGGTCGTAGAGAAAGATGAGCGAAAGCATCAGGATGAAGCCGCCCAGGTAGAAGGCACCCAGCATCGCCCAGACGATCAGGAAGACGCCCGTCAGAGCCACGGTCGCGGCGATCAGCGGCATGTTCGGTAGCTCAACCCGCGTGTCCGCCCGCACCAGCGACTGGACCGCGGAAACGATGCAGAGCAATGCGAGGATGACGGCAAGGGCGACCGGAAAGTAGCTCGGCCCGACAGAATTGCGGTTCCGCATGTCATGGAACGATGTCGCTTCCCAGCCGTAGGCCGCCGCCAGCACCAGCAGCAGGGCCATCACGACCAGCGTCGCTTTGTTGTAGCTCATGATCCCCTCCGGGCGGCATGCAGGCAGAACAGCGCCCCCGGAACCGTTCCGGGAGCGCGCAGGAACCGGCTTGGCGTCAGTTGATTAGGCCGGCACGTTTCAAAAGGACGCCATTCTGGTCATAGGCGGCCTTGATGGTCTCTCCGAAGGTCGGGCCGTCCTCGTAGGAGATGTCGAACGCCTGACGATCGAGCGCCTCGACAATCTCGGGGTCCTCGAGTGCCTGCTTGAACGCATCGTGCAGGATCGTGATCTTCTCGGGATCGGTTCCCTTGGGTGCGATGATGCCGATGAAGGCATTCTTGAAGGCGTCGACACCGACATCCTTCAGCGTCGGCACATCCGGGTGCTTCTTGCTACGCTTGCTCGCGAAGTTCACCAGAACCCGGGTCTGCGCATCGTCGGCATTGCCTTGGAAGGTCGCGACACCTTGGACGTTGCCGCCCAGCATTGCCGCCATCGCCTTGCCCCCACTGTCATAGGGGATCCCGCGAATGTCGATATCCGCCGTCTCGGCCAGCAGCGACATGCAGAGGTCCGATGTCGACCCGTTGCCCGGCGTGGAATAGGTGAATGTCCCAGGGTTCGCCTTCACGTAGTCGAGCCATTCCTCGAATGTCTCCCACTCGGCATCCGCTCGCACCAGCAGCACCTGCGGAATGTCCACCAGCTTGATCACCGGGTCGAAGCTGTCCCAGGAATACGTGGCGGTCCCGAAATGCGGCTGCAGGGCGATCGGGCTGTTCGAGGTTAGGCCAATCGTGTAGCCGTCGGGATCGGAATTCATCACCGCGGTCATGCCGATGGTCGTGGCCCCGCCGGGCTTGTTGACCACCACCACGTCGGGATTGTTCGGAAGATACTTGCCCAGCACCGAGGCAAAGAGACGCGCCGAAGTATCGGTGCTTCCGCCAGGGGCGAAGGGTACGATCATCTCGATGCTCCGCGACGGATAGTCGTCTGCCTGCGCCGCCAGCGGAACCGGCAGGACCAGCGTCGCGGCCCACGCCAGCGCCTTGATTGTTTTTTTCATAGAAGCCTCCACGTTGTCGGCGCCCTGACTAACGCTCCCACGATTTCTCCGTGACAGCCGGGCAACCTGCTCCTCCGGACCCTGAGCGAGCCCGGGAGTATGATGTCGGGAGGGTACAGTTGTGTCGGCCCGTGAGGGGCCTCAAGCCTGCACATGTCCCCGTCTCCTCCCTACGGCCCGGGGTCACAAGGAGATGATGAGAAGGCAGCGCTATACGATCAAAT
>Ga0310345_10001436_pt1 | contig 26479 bp, 26 predicted proteins | sample HC15DNA20500_MG_FD_204667 | JGI IMG/M metagenome (GOLD analysis project Ga0310345, IMG submission 204667) | Marine microbial communities from station ALOHA, North Pacific Subtropical Gyre - HC15-DNA-20-500_MG | ecosystem: Environmental > Aquatic > Marine > Oceanic | place: Pacific Ocean: North... | reverse complement strand
CGGCCCAGCTTGCGGTGGTCGCGCTTGGCGGCTTCCTCCAGCATGGTCAGATGCGCCTTGAGTTCGTCGCGGTTGCGGAAGCCGACGCCCGAGATCCGCTGTAGCTGCGGGCGGCTCACGTCGCCGAACCAGTAGGCGCCAGAGACGCCCATCAGCTTGAACGCGTCTGCCGGGAGTTGGCCCAGATGCTGGAGATGCGGGCCGCGGCAGAGATCCTGCCAGTCGCCATGCCAGTACATGCGGATCGGCGCGTCCTCGGGAATGCGGTCGAGAAGCTCGATCTTGAAGGTCTCGCCGCGCTCCTGGTAATAGGCGCGCGCCTGCGCCCGGTCCCACACCTCGTTGCGGATCGGCTCGGACTTGGCGATGATTTCCTTCATCTTCTTCTCGATCGCGCCGAGATCCTCGGGGGTGAAGGGCTCCGAGCGGTCGAAATCGTAGAACCAGCCGTTCTCGGTGACCGGACCGATGGTGACCTTCACGTCGGGCCAGATTTCCTGCACCGCGCGGGCCATGACATGCGCGAAGGCGTGGCGGATCAGCTCCAGCGACGGCTCGGTATCCTTGGTCGAGTGGATCGCGATCTTGCTGTCATGCTGGATCGGCCAGCTCAGATCCCAGTGGTCGCCATTCACATTCGCGGAGATGGCCTTCTTGGCGAGGCTGGGCGAGATCGACTGCGCCACCTCGGCGGCGGTCACCCCGGCGGGATAATCGCGGCTGTTGCCATCGGGAAAGGTGAGGGAGATCTGGGCCATGTCGGCCTCCTCGTCGGTTTGGCGCCCACGGAACGCCCGGTTGCGGGTTATGTGTGTCGGGGCTTGATGATCGGGAGGGACCGGCGTGTCAAGCGCGGGGCTTGTCATTGCAGCCGCGCGCTTCGATGCTGCGCCCCGACCAAGCACGGAGACGACCATGCCCGACTTCACCAGCCCGCAGGGCCGCCGCATCGCTTATGACCTCACGCCGGGGGAGGGGCCGGGCGTGGTGTTCCTGGGCGGATTCCGCTCCGACAAGGAGGGGACCAAGGCGGTCTTTCTGGAGGACTGGGCAAAGAGGAATGGCCGTGCTTTCCTGCGCTTCGACTATTCCGGCCATGGCAGCAGCGGCGGCAGCTTCGAGGAGGGGGCGATCGGCGATTGGGCCGAGGACGCCGCAGCGGCGCTATCGCTGACGACGGGCCCCCAGATCCTCGTCGGCTCCTCGATGGGCGGTTGGATCGCGCTGTTGCTGGCGCGCGCCGTGCCCGAGAAGGTCGCGGGCCTCGTTACCATCGCCGCCGCGCCGGATTTCACCGAGGACGGGTTCTGGGCGGACATGACCGGTGACATGCGCAACCGTTTCGAGGCGGAGGGCTATCTCGACTACCCGTCGGATTACGGAGATCCGCTGCGGATCACCCAGCGCCTGATCGAGGAGGGGCGCGGTCACCTGGTGCTGCGCACGCCGCTGTCGCTGCCTTTCCCGGTGCGGTTCCTGCAAGGCACGGCGGATGAGGATGTCTCGATTGCCACCGCCTTGCGGCTCTTGGAGCATGCGGATGGGCCCGACATGCGGCTGACTCTGGTCGACGGGGCCGATCACCGCTTTTCGACGCCGGACTGCCTCGACCTGATCGCGGCTAGCGTGGCGGAGGTTTCGGCCCGGGCCTAGCGTCGGGCGCGGCGGGCGAGGGGCTGCGCAAAGCGGTCGAAGCCCAGCGCGCCGAAAACCACCCCGGCCCAGCCCCAGATCGCCGCGACGGTCAGCAGCCCCATGAAAAGCAGCACGCCGAGGGTGGCGAGAAACGCGTTGGTGAAGTCCGGGGCGGGCTGGCGCATGACGACCTCCTTGGCCCCTCGCGAGCTAGGGCGCGATGCGGGCCTCTTCCAGCGCCTGCGGTAAAGCTTTCGCGAAGGCGTCCAGATCGGCCTCGCACCCGGCGGTCACCCGGATGCAGCGGTTCAGCGGCGCGACGCCCGGCATCCGGACAAAGACACCGCGCGCCACCAGCCCCTCCATCACCCGGCGCGCGAAGGCACCATCGCCGCCGCAATCCACGGCGACGAAGTTGGTGGCCGAGGGCAGCGGCATGAGGCCGTTGTCATGCGCGATCGCCGCGATGCGGGCGCGCGCCGCCGCCACTTCCGTCAGCACGTGGTCGAGATGCTCGCGAGCCGAGAGCGCCGCCAGCGCTCCTTCCTGCGAGATCCGGCTCAGGCCGAAATGATTGCGCACACGGTCGAAGGCCGCGATCAGCGGCGCCGGGCCGATCGCGTAGCCGACGCGCGCGCCCGCAAGCCCATACGCCTTGGAAAAGGTGCGAAAGCGGATCACACGGTCGTCGGCGGGATCGATCTCGGGGCGCTCCGCCTCGGGCGCGAATTCGACATAGGCCTCGTCCAGCACCAGCAGCGCACCGGCGGGCAGCGCCTCGATCATCTCGCGGATCGTCGCGGCGTCGTGCAGCCCGCCCATCGGGTTGTCGGGGTTGGCGATGTAGACGAGCTTGGCTCCGGTCCAGCCGGCGCGCTCCACCAAACCCTTGGTATCGACGCGGTCGCCGTCATAGGGCACCTGTTCGATCCGTCCGCCGAAACCGGTGACGTGGAAATCGAAGGTCGGGTAACCGCCCTCCGAGGTGACGACCCAATCGCCGGGCCCGACAGTGAGCCGCACCAAGAGGCCAAGCAGCCCGTCGATGCCCTCTCCGACCCGGATATGCGCCGGATCCACCCCATGATGCGCGGCGATGGCTTGGCGCAGCTCATGCGCCTCCGGATCGCCATACATCCAGACCTCCTCGGCGGCCTTTCGCATGGCCGCGATCGCGGCGGGCGCGGGGCCGAAGACGTTCTCGTTCGCGCCCAGCCGGGCGGCAAAGGGGCGGCCCATGCGCCGCTCCTGCGATTCCGGGCCCACGAAGGGCACGGTATCGGGGAGCGAGGCGGCGAGCGGGGTAAGGCGCGGATCGGTCATGCGCCAGAGGATGCCGCGCGCCCGACGCCGCCACAAGCAGCAAACGCTTGCACGATGCACGTGCGTCACCTAGCGTGCGATGACAACCTGTAGGTGATAGTGGTTCAAGTGATGCGTGATATTTTACGAACGCTCATATCGGCTTTTGCAGCCAGCGAAGGCGAAGAGCGGACCGGTTTCGAGTTCGTATGGGTGATTCTGTTGCTGTCGGGCGGCGGCATCGTCCTGACGCTGGCCGTCCGGCTGTTGTTCATCGAAACCATCTGACCACGCGGCGCGCTCGCGCTGCGGGAGAGCATGACGACGTCGTCCCGAGCCAAGGGGGGCGGCATCAACCGATTCCCGCCCCCTGTGATTGTCTGCGGCTGGTGGCGTCTCAGGCGATCTCGGCCAGCCGCTCGAGCGCGGCAGCGAGTTGCGCGGCCTCGGCTTCGCGGGCTGCGAGGTTCTGCTGGGTTTCCTCGACCACTTCCTCGGGCGCGCTCTGGGCGAATTTGGGGTTGTTCAGCCGCCCCTTAAGCCCGCCGATCTCCTTGGCCAGCTTGCCCATCACCTTTTCCAGCCGCGCCTTTTCGGCACCCACGTCGATGATGTCGGCCAGCGGTAATGCCAGCGTCGCGCCGGGCAGGGGCACGGTGATCGCCCCCTTGGGCGCGGCCTCAGCCTCGACCAGCGAATCGATCCGCGCCAGCCGCGACACCATCGCGGCGTTGCGGTCCCAAGCGGTGCGCACGGCGTCGTCGGCCCCAACCAGTACCACCGGCACCTGAAGGCCAGCAGGCACGTTCATCTGCGCCCGCGCCGAGCGCACGCCCTCGACCATCGCGATGGCGAGCGACATTTCGGCTTCGGCCTCCGGATCGGCCAGCTCGGTTGCGGTGTATTCCGGCCATTCGGCATGGACCAGCATCGTGTCGCGCTGCGCGGTATTGCCCCACAGCTCCTCGGTGATGAAGGGCATGATCGGGTGGAGCAGGATCATGCATTGGTCGAGCACCCAGGCCATGACCGCCTGCGTCTCGGCCTTGGCCGCGTTGTCATCGCCCTGCAGCAGCGGCTTGGAGAACTCGACATACCAGTCGCAGACCTTGCCCCAGACGAAGGCGTAGAGCCCGTTCGCTGCATCGTTGAAGCGGTAGGCGCTGAGCGCCGCGTCTGTCTCCTCGCGGATCTTCGCGGTTTCGGCGACGATCCAGCGGTTGACGGTTGCGGTCGCCTTGGGCGGCACCGCCGGCGCGGCGTGGCGCTCCGGCGCCAGCGCGCCGTTCATCTCCGCAAAGCGGCAGGCGTTCCACAGCTTGGTGGTGAAGTTGCGATAGCCTTGGATGCGTTGCGTCGAGAGCTTCAGGTCGCGCCCCATCGCCGCCATCGCGGTGAGGGTGAAGCGCACCGCGTCCGCGCCGAACTCGTCGATCAGGTCGAGCGGGTCCATGACGTTGCCCAAGCTCTTCGACATCTTCTTGCCCTTCTCGTCGCGGACGAGGGCGTGGACATAGACGGTGTCGAAGGGCTTCTGGCCGACCACGGCGTATTGCATCATCATCATCCGGGCGACCCAGAAGAAGATGATGTCGAAGCCGGTCACCAGCGTGCTGGTCGGGAAGTACTTCTTCAGCTCCGGCGTCTGCTCGGGCCAGCCCAGCGTGCCGATCGGCCAGAGGCCGGAGGAGAACCAGGTGTCGAGCACGTCGGGGTCGCGCCAGACCGGGATCGCGGTCGGGGCCTGAGGCGAGCGGATCGCGCCCTCGTCGGTGGTGTTGCCCACCGCCGCCTCGAACAGCGCCATCGCCTCTTGGCGATCCTCGACGAAGCGGATCTCGTCATGGCCGTAATAGGCGGCCATCTTGGCGAGCGCCTCCTCGCGGGTGGCGGCGCAGAACGGCGTCCACTCGGCCTCAAGATCGACATGGCCGTCGGTCAGGGTCGGCCCGTACCAGACCGGGATCTGGTGGCCCCACCAGAGCTGGCGCGAGATGCACCAGGGTTCGATGTTCTCAAGCCAGTGGAAATAGACCTTGGCGTCGCGCTCGGGCAGGATCTTCGTCTCGCCCGATCGCACCGCGTCGAGCGCCGGGCCGACGATCTTGGAGGTGTCGACGAACCACTGGTCGGTGAGCATCGGCTCGATCACCACCTTGGAGCGGTCGCCAAAGGGCTGCATGATCGGCTTGTGCTCGACAAGCGGCACCAGCCGGGTCTCGGGCGGGGTGCCGCCTTCCTCGGCGGCCTCACGCTTGGCGGCCTTGGGGCCGAGGCGCGGGTCCCATTCCGGCACCATCACGGCGAGGCCCTGCTCGGTGATGTCGGCGATCACGCGCTCGCGCGCCTCGAAGCGGTCGAGCCCGCGATATTCGTCCGGCACCAAGTTGAGGGCGTCGGCTTCCATCACGGAAATCTCGGCGCCGCGGGCCACTTCCTGTGCCCGGGCGGCCGCCTCGGCATAGGGGGCGCCGTCGGCGCGCATCGCGCCCTTGGTGTCCATCAGCCGGTACATCGGGATGCCGCCGCGCTTGGCGACCTCGTAGTCGTTGAAGTCGTGCGCGCCGGTGATCTTCACCGCGCCCGAGCCGAAATCCATCTCCGGATACTCATCGGTGATGATCGGGATCAGGCGACGATGCTCCTTGGGCCCGACCGGGATCTCGCAGAGCTTACCGACGATGGGAGCGTAGCGCTCGTCATCGGGGTGCACGGCCACCGCGCCGTCACCGAGCATGGTCTCGGGGCGCGTGGTGGCGATGGAGATGTAGTCGCGCTCTTCCTCGAAGACGACATTGCCGTCCTCGTCACGCTCCACATAGGTATAGGTCTCGCCGCCGGCCAGCGGGTACTTGAAGTGCCACATGTTGCCGGGCTGCTCGATGTTCTCGACCTCGAGATCCGAGATCGCCGTCTCGAAATGCGGGTCCCAGTTCACCAGCCGCTTGCCGCGGTAGATCAGCCCCTTGTCGTACATGTCGACGAAGACCTTGATCACCGCGTCGTGGAAGTTGCCCTGCTCGCCCTCGGGCGCGCCCGGCGCGCCGGACATGGTGAAGGCGTTGCGCTCCCAGTCGCAGGATGCGCCGAGTCGCTTGAGCTGGTCGATGATGGTGCCACCCGACTGCGCCTTCCACTCCCAGACCTTTTCGAGGAACTTCTCGCGGCCCATCTCGCGGCGGCTCTCGTTGCCGGCCTTCGCCATCTCGCGCTCCACGACCATCTGCGTGGCGATGCCAGCGTGGTCTTGGCCAGGCTGCCACAGCGTGTCGAAGCCGCGCATCCGGTGCCAGCGCGCGAGGATGTCCTGCAGCGTGTTGTTGAACGCATGGCCCATGTGCAGCGAGCCGGTGACGTTGGGCGGCGGGATCATCATCGAGAAGGTCTCGGAGCGGCGCGCGCCGGCACCGGCACGGAACGCGCCCGCCTGTTCCCATGCCGCGTAGAGCCGGGCCTCGGCCTCGGCCGCGTCGAACGTCTTTTCCATCGCCATGTCCCGGGCTCCTCGTGCAGATCGGCCTTGTCTCTAGCGCGGCGGGCGGGGGAGGAAAAGGGATCAGCCCCGGTCGATCCGGGTGGAAAGGTGAATGAGCGCCTCGGTCGCCTTGACGCCATCGAGCGCGCCGATCCGGTCGAGCGCCGCGTCCAGCGCCTCGGTGGTCTGCGCCCGCAACCGGCAGGCGAGATCGAAGCGGCCCGAGGTGGTATGGACGGTCTCGACCTCGGCGATCCGCTTGAGCCCCGCCAGCACGGCGGCCTGCCGCGCGGGAGTCATCTGCACCAGCACCGTGGCGCAGATGCCGCCGCGCGCCCGATCGGCCAGCCGGACCGTATAGCCCGCGATCACGCCCGCGCGCTCCAGCCGGTCGAGCCGCGCCTGCACCGTGGAGCGGGCGAGGCCCAGCCGCTGCGCCAGATGCGCCACGGGGGCGCGTGCATTCTCTGTCAGAAGCTCAATGAGGCGGGCATCGGTCGGATCGGGTTCGGTCATATCGCCGATCCTGCCGACGATATGGCGGCAGGTCGAGACATATTGCGCGGAGTGCCGCTTCGTTCCGGCGGCCACCCGGCGCAGCATGGGGGCAAGGAGGACCCATATGCTGCAAAGCCCCGTTGCCATTCCACTTCCCACCGTGCCGCCTCGCGCCGAGACGCCGCGTGACTGGCTGCGTCGCCATGGCGGCGATACGCCGGTGTTGCTCAGCTGCCCCGAAGCCCTGGCTGCCCGTCACGCCAGCTTCCGGCGCGGCTTTCCGGGCGAGGTGACTTATGCCGTGAAGGCCAATCCCGATGCGGCGGTGATCGCGCAGCTGGCGGCGGAGGGGATGCGCGCTTTCGACGTCGCCTCACCCGCCGAGATGGCTCTGGTGCGCGGGCTCTGCCCAGAGGCGGCACTGCATTACCACAACCCGGTGCGCTCGCGCGCCGAGATCAGGGCAGGGATCGCCGCGGGGGTGGTGTCTTGGTCGGTCGATGACATGGCCGAGTTCGACAAGCTCATCGCCGAAGGGGTCGGGCGCGAGGCCGAGATCGCGGTGCGGCTAAAGCTGCCGGTGGCGGGCGCGGCCTATGATTTCGGTGCCAAGTTCGGCGCCGTGCCGGAACTGGCGCAGGCGCTGCTGCGGCGCGCGGCGGACGAAGGATTCCGGGTCTCGATGACCTTCCATGTCGGCACCCAATGCGCCGATCCGACGGCCTGGACCGCCTATATCAGCGCCTGCGCGGATCTGGCCCGAGCGGCGGGGGTGCGGCTGGCGCGGCTCAATGTCGGCGGCGGCTTCGCCTCGGGCCGCGACGGTATCGCCCCCGATCACGAACCGGTCTTCGCGGCGATCTCCCGGGGTATCGCGGCATTCGAGGACGCGCCCGCGCTGGTCTGCGAACCGGGCCGGGGCCTCGTGGCGGATTCCATGGCCTACGCGGTTCCGATCAAGGCGCGGCGCGGCGCCGCGCTCTATCTGGGCGACGGCATCTATGGCGGGCTGTCCGAATGCCCCTCGATCGGCGTGCCCAGCGTCGATCTGGTCCCGCATGACGGTCGCAGCCTCGGCCCAGACCAGCCCTTCGTCCTGTTCGGCCCGACCTGCGACAGCCTCGACCGACTGCCCGGCGAAACCCGCCTGCCGGGCTGCGCGGCCGAGGGCGACTGGCTGCTGTTCTGCTCGGCGGGGGCCTATCTGGTCGGGGTAACGACCTGTTTCAACGGATATGGAACATATGATCGGGCAGAGGTCGCGCGCCTCTGGACAGAGCGGTCTCGTCCCTTAGGGTAAAGGTTAACGGCGGAAGGGAAATCATGCGGGCGACGAGCAGGTCAGTGGCGCAGGGAAGAGGCCCCGATGGGCGTCCGTGACTGGCTGCTCGGGCTGATCGGACGCCGGCCGCGGCAGGCCGAGGGTCAGCCCCGCGCCCGCGGCGCCGCCACCCATGTGATCATCCTCGACGGCACCATGTCGACGCTCCGGCGCGGCTTCGAAACCAATGCCGGTCTGACCTACAAGCTGCTGCGCGAGAGCGGCCGCCACGCGAACCTGACGGTGCATTACGAGGCTGGCATTCAGTGGCGCAGCTGGGCCGAAACGCTCGATGTGCTGATGGGACGCGGCATCAACCGCCTGATCCAGCGTGCCTATGGCGTGCTCGCCTCGCGGTTTCGTCCCGGCGACACGATCATTCTCGTGGGGTATTCGCGCGGTGCCTACGCGGTGCGGTCGCTGTCGGGAATGATCAGCCGGATCGGGCTGCTGCGCGCCGACGCCGCCACCGAGCGCAACGTCCGCGACGCCTATCGCCACTACCGTCATCGCGGCTCCGAGCCAAGCGAGGCGGCGCGGGCCTTCGCGCGGCTTTACTGCCACGACCGGGTGGAAATCGAGGCGGTAGCGGTCTGGGACACGGTGGCTTCGCTGGGCCTGCGCCTGCCGCTCCTGTGGCGCTGGTCCGAGCCCAACCACATGTTCCACGACCACCGGCTCGGCAGCCACGTGCTGCACGGGTTCCATGCGCTGGCGCTCGATGAGACGCGCCGCGCTTACACGCCCGTGCTCTGGACCACGCCGGAGGGCTTTGGCGGCCATGTGGAGCAGGTCTGGTTCAGGGGCACGCATGGCGATATCGGCGGCCAGATCGGCGGCTCTTTGCAGCACCGGCCCCTTGCCAACATCCCGCTGGTCTGGATGCTGGAGCGGCTGGAGCAACGCGGCATGATCCTGCCCGAGGACTGGCGATCGCGGTTTCCCTGCGATCCGCAGGCGCCCTCGGTCAGCACGTGGCGCGGCTGGAACAAGCTGTTCCTGTCGCGCCGGCGGCGCATCGTCGGGCGCGATCCTTCCGAGCGCCTGCACGAGACGGTGGCGGGCGGGCACCCGGCGCGGATGCGTCTACCTGCGCCGGGCGAGAATCTGCCCACCGTCGGTCACCTCGGCGCGGCAGAGTAGTTTGGCTTCAGCCGAAATGCCTTGCGATCCGGTCGATCCGCGCGCCCCGCGTCTCCGCGTCCTCGATCAGGAGTTCGTGGCGGCCGCCCTCGATCATCTCGAATGCAGCGCCGGGCCAGCGTGCCATCCGCTGTCGGATCCGGGTCGAATCGACCACCCATTCCTCGGTACCCAGAAGCGTCAGGCAGGGCAGGGCGGGCGAGGGCAACCGCGACAGCGTCCAGGTCTCGCGCAGTGCTTCGTGCAGCCAGTGCAGCGACGGTGCGGCGAGGCCCAACTCGGGATGCAGAGCCACCTGCCGGCGTACCCAATCGAAGCTCTCCTGGTCGCGGGTCAACATGTTGGCCTCCGCCGCCTCCGCCGCTTCTTCCAGCGTGGCCGAACGTCCCGGCGACGGAAGGTGCGACAGGCCGACGAGACGCGAGGCGCTGCTGAGCCCCCAAGCCGCGACGCGCAGGGTGGGCCGCATCAGCACGCCCCACATCGGCGCGGTAAAGCAGGCGCTGTCGAAGCCAACGCCACGGATCAGCGCCCTGAGGCCGATGCAGCCCCCCATGGAATGGGCGAGCATGTGATATGGACGTGGCAACCCGAGAGAGTGGGCATGCGCCAGGAAGGCGTCGAGATCGTCCTGGTATTCGGAGAAGCGATCGACATGGCCGCGCATCGCGTCGTCATGGCCCCGGTGCGACAGCCCCTGACCGCGCCAGTCCAGCGTCGCGCAGCCATAACCGCGCGCCACGAGATCGCCGGCGACACGTCCGTATTTCTCGGCGTATTCGGTGCGCCCGGTGAGGATCAGCACCGTGCCACGCGGCGCGGCCGCGTCCCAATGCACGGCTCTGAGGCGCACGCCGTCCGCGGCGGCGATCCATTGCGCCGCCGCCGGGCCATCGGCCACCTCCGCGAAGTAGGGGGCGGCCGAGGGCTTGGTGCCGTCAGCCAAGAACCGCCGCCAGCTTCATGGCGAGCCCCATGTCGCCATCGACCGACAGCTTGCCCTGCATGAAGGCGGCAGTCGGATCGAGATCGCCTTCGAGGATCGCCTGGAAGGTTTCGGCATCGGCGGTGAGCGTCACCTCAGCCGGCTCGTCGCCCGCGCGCGCGCCGCTCTCATCGATCATGATCGCGCCCTCATCCGCGATCACGAACTTGGCCGGGCCGCCCTCGAGGCCTTGCCCGTCCATCTTGGCGTTGAGCGCCGTCACCGCCTGGCTCACCAGTTCACTCATCATGTCGTCCTTCGGGTTCGCGGAAGCCGGGATGGCCGCCGATCTGGTCCTTGTGATGGGGTGCCTCTGGTCTCGGTCCGGGCGGGCCCCTACACTAGGGACTATGGGTGCAAGCATTCTTCCCTTCAAACCTGTCCTCGCGGCATTGGCGATCAGCGTTGCGGCTGTGCTTCCTGTGCAGGCGCAGGAGGCCGATCGCGTCGCGCGGCTGTTCGAGGATTTGCGGACCGCCGACCCGGAGCAAACCTCCGAGATCGCGTCCGGGATCCGTGAGGCATGGTCGCGCAGTGGCTCGGCCACGGTCGACCTGCTGCTGGAGCGTGGGCGCGAAGCCCTGGGCAACGGCGACGGCCGGACCGCGATCGAGCACCTGACCGCGGTGATCGATCATGCCCCCGATTTCGCCGAAGCCTATGCGCTCCGGGCCAACGCCTACTACCTCGCCGGCCTGACCGGCCCCGCTATCGAGGATCTGCGCGCGACGCTGGCGCTCGAGCCGCGGCATTTCGGCGCGTTGCAGGGCTTTGGCGTTCTGCTCGAGGAGATGGGCCGCCCCGAGGATGCGCGCGAGATATGGGACCGGGTGCTGGCCTTGATGCCGCATGACGCCCAGGCCAACGAGATCGCGCAGCGCCTCGACATCATGCTTGGCGGCCGCACGCTCTGATCTTTCCCGCCCCGCTCGGCGGGCGACCACAGGACCTCCCATGACCCCCTCCCGCATCGGCGCCGTGCTCGGCCCCACCAATACCGGCAAGACGCATTACGCGATCGAACGGATGCTGGCCTATCGCACCGGCATCATCGGCCTGCCGCTGCGGCTGCTTGCCCGCGAGGTCTATGACCGCATCGTCAAGGCGCGCGGCCCCTCGGTGGTGGCGCTGGTGACGGGCGAGGAGCGGATCGTGCCGCCGCGCGCCGCCTACTGGGTCTGCACCGTCGAGGCGATGCCCGAGATGGATGCCGATTTCCTCGCCGTGGACGAGATCCAGCTCTGCGCCGACCCCGAGCGCGGCCATGTCTTCACCGACCGGCTGCTGCGCGCGCGCGGCCGCTACGAGACGCTGTTCCTCGGCTCCGATACCATGGCGCCCGCGATCCGCAGCCTCGTGCCGGAGGCCGAAACCATGCGCCGCGACCGGCTCTCGACGCTCAGCTATGCTGGTTCGAAGAAGCTCAGCCGGATGCCCGAACGCTCCGCCATCGTCGGTTTCTCGGTCGATAGCGTCTATGCGATCGCCGAGTTGATCCGCCGCCAGAAGGGCGGGGCCGCCGTGGTGATGGGGGCGCTCTCGCCGCGGACCCGCAATGCGCAGGTCGAGATGTACCAGAACGGCGATGTCGACTATCTCGTCGCCACCGATGCGATCGGGATGGGGCTCAATCTCGATATCGGCCATGTCGCCTTTTCCTCGCTGATCAAGTTCGACGGCCACAAGATGCGCCATCTCGCCCCCGACGAGCTGGCGCAGATCGCCGGTCGGGCCGGGCGACACCGCACCAATGGCAGCTTCGGCGTCACCGGTGAGGCGCCGCCGCTCGAGGACGAGGTGATCGAGGCGATCGAGAACCACCAGTTCCGGCCGGTCACCCGCCTGTTCTGGCGAAATTCCGACCTGCAGTTCGGCTCGCTGAAGCGGCTGATCCAGACGCTCGAGCAACGCACGAACAACCCTTGGTTGGGCCGGGTGCGCGAAAGCGACGATCTCGCGGCGCTGAAATCGCTCGCGGCCGATCCGCTGATCCAGAGCCGCGCGCATGACGGTGCCTCGGTGCGGCTGTTGTGGGACGTCTGCCGCCTTCCGGATTTCCGCGGCATCGGCCGAGGCGAGCACGCGGAGATGGTTGGGCAGATTTTCGCGCATCTGCAGGATCGCGGTCGCATTCCCGATGACTGGTTCGCCAAGCGGATCCAGCGCATCGATCGTACCGACGGCGATATCGACGCGCTGTCGAAACGGCTGGCCTATATCCGCACATGGACCTATGTGGCCCAGCGCCGCGGCTGGGTCGGGGATGAAAGCCATTGGCGCGAGATCACGCGCGGAGTAGAAGATCGCCTGTCGGATGCGCTGCATGGCGCGCTGACTCAAAGATTCGTGGATCGGCGGACCAGCGTTCTGGCCCGGCGGCTCAAGCAGAAGGAGGTCATGGTGGCCGAAGTGACAGACAACGGCGACGTGACGGTCGAGGGCGAATTCGTCGGACGGCTGGAAGGATTCCGGTTCCGCGCCGACAAGGCGGGTGGGCCGGACGAGGCGAAGACGCTCAGGCAGGCGGCGGACAAGGCGCTTGCGCCGCAGTTCCACCTGCGCGCGGACCGCTTCTACAACGCGCCCGACACCGAGATCGATGTGACCGAGCAGGGCGGCCTGATGTGGGGCTCCTCCGCCGTGGGCAAGCTGGTTTCCGGCGCCGATCCGTTCAAGCCGCAGGTCGTGGCCTATGTCGACGAAGAAGCCGGCCCCGAGATCACCGAGAAGGTGAAGCGCCGCCTTCAGCACTTCATCGATCGCAAGATCGCCGCGACGCAGGAGCCGCTGCTGGCGCTGGGCGGTGACGAGACCCTGACCGGCCAGGCCAAGGGCTTTGCCTACCGCATGGTCGAGAATTTCGGCATCATTCCGCGCGGCGACGTCGCCGAAGAGGTGCGGGCGCTGGATCAGGAGGCGCGCGGCGCGCTCCGCAAGCACGGTATCCGCTTCGGCCAGTTCACCGTGTTCATGCCCGCGCTCCTGAAGCCCGCGCCGACCCGCATCCGCCTCGTACTCTGGGCCCTGTCGAAAAACCTGCAGGAATTTCCCGAGACGCCGCCGCCGGGTCTCGTCACCGTGCCCGCCACGCGTGGCGCCGTGCCGGGCTACTACGCGATGGCGGGCTACCGCGCCGCCGGCGAGCGGGCGATCCGCATCGACATGCTGGAGCGCCTCGCGGACATGCTGCGCGACCGCGACAGCAAGGGCGGCTTTGAGGCCGTGCCCGACATGCTCTCGATCACCGGCCTGTCGCTCGAGCAGTTCGCCGAGCTGATGACCGGGCTGGGCTACAAGGCGGAGAAGGGGGAGCGTCCCAAGGCCAAGCCCGCCCGCGCCGCCGCCCCCGAAGAGGTGCCGGGCGAGACCCCCGACACTACGCCGCCGGCACCCGAGGGGCCGGATGTTCCGGGCAACACGCCGCCCGAGGCGCCGGATCAGCCCGATGCGCCGGGCATCACCCCGCCCGACGCGCCCGAGCAGCCGGACCTGCCGAACGAGACGCCCGAGGCTCCGGATCGGCCGGACAATGCGCCGGCGAGCCCGACCGACGTGCCGGGGACAGAGCCGGACCTGCCGCCATCCGAGCTGCCGGGGCAATCCCCCGATCGCGGCCCGGCGCCAGCGCCCGACGAGATGCCCGATAGCGATCCGCCCGCGGGCATCCCGGCGGGCACGCCGACCGAGATCCCGCCCGGCACCATCGCCGTGGGCGAGACCGCCCCGCAAGGCGCAGAGGAGGCCGCCGAAGCCGAAGTGGCGGAAATGGAAACCTTCTATACCTTCACCTGGGCCGGTCGCGGACAGCGCCGGGGCGGTGAGGGCGCGAAGGGCCGACGGCAGGGCGGCAAACCCGATCATGCCCGCAAGGAAGGCGGCGCTCCGCGCGGCGCCAAGGGCAAGCCGAACGGTCGCGGCGAAGGCAAGGGCGACGGCAAGCGCCGCGGACCCAAGCCGGAGCAGGGCGAGCGTCCGCGCAGCTTTTCTTCGCAGCCGCAGCGCGAGAAGAAGATCGACCCCGACAATCCCTTCGCCGCCGCGCTGGCGGGCTTCAAGCGCGATTGAGCCGGGGCGACACCAACCCGGCCGAGGCGCGGCGCGAAACGCTGCGCCTCGACAAGTGGCTCTGGCAGGCCCGGTTCTTCAAGACACGAAGCCTCGCCGCCACTCTGGTCTCCAAGGGCCGGGTGCGGGTCAATGGTCAGCCCGCTGCGCGCCCCTCGCGCGGCGTCGGCGCGGGCGACGTGCTGACCTTTCCGCAAGGCCGCGCGATCCGGGTGATCCGGATTCTCGCGCTCGGCGAACGGCGCGGGCCCGCCCCCGAGGCGCGCATGCTCTACGACGATCTCGATCCGCCGGTTGTCCCGCAACCCGGCGAAGACGGCGGAGAGGAAGGGTCGGCGGCGCTTGAATGACCCTGCGGACTGTTCTAGCTAGGCCGCAACAAGCATCGAGGGCCCGCCAATGACCTATGTCGTCAAGGACAACTGCATCGCCTGCAAGTACACGGATTGCGTCGAGGTCTGCCCCGTCGACTGCTTCTACGAGGGCGAGAACATGCTCGTCATCCATCCCGATGAGTGCATCGATTGCGGCGTCTGTGAGCCCGAATGCCCGGCCGACGCGATCCGGCCCGACACCGAGCCGGACGTCGAGAAATGGGTCGAGTTCAACCGCAAATACTCCGAGATCTGGCCGGTGATCGTCACCAAGAAGGATCCCCTGCCAGGGGCCGAGGAAATGGACGGCAAGCCCGGCAAGATGGAGCTCTTCTCGGAGAAGCCCGGCGAGGGCGGCTGAGGCCGCTGCGCGGCATCGAAACGGGCCCTGCGCGTCCCCGCTTCCGTCGGGGGCGTTTTTGTGGTATGTTGTTTCGGTAATGCTGCTGAAAACCTGATCCCACTCGGCCGTAAATGCCCCTGACGGACCCTTTCGGTTCGCCAGGTTCTTTGCGTGTCGTACTCACAGTGCGGATCTACAGGAAGGACATCATGAGCAAGAAGAAAAACGAATTCCGTCCCGATGATTTCGTGGTCTACCCCGCCCATGGCGTCGGCAAGATCGTCTCGATCGAGGAGCAGGAAGTGGCGGGCATGTCGCTCGAACTCTTCGTGATCTCCTTCGAGAAGGACAAGATGACTCTGCGCGTGCCGACTCACAAGGCCACCGAGGCCGGTCTGCGCTCGCTGTCGTCGCCCGATGTCGTGGCGCATGCGCTCAAGACCCTCAAGGGCAAGGCCAAGGTCAAGAAGGCGATGTGGTCGCGTCGGGCACAGGAATACGAGCAGAAGATCAATTCCGGCGATCTGATCGCCATCGCGGAGGTCGTCCGCGACCTGCACCGCGCCGACGACCAGCGCGAGCAGTCCTATTCCGAGCGTCAGCTCTACGAGGCCGCCCTCGAGCGGCTGATCCGCGAGATCGCGGCCGTTTCGGGCAACGACGAGACCGCCGCCGCCCGCGAGATCGACGGCGTTCTGGTGAACCGCGCCGCTGCCGCCTGATCGGCTATATCGCGACGAGATAAGGGCCGCACCGAGAGGTGCGGCCCTTTCGCGTGACGCCCATCACATCGGGTGTGCCTCTGATCGAAGGCGGAGCCGGCACGGGGGAGATCCACCCGTACCGGCCACGTCCGCCGCTCGAACCCGCTAAGCCGGATTCGCGATCAAAGCTTCTGCGGCAGCGCGCGCCAGCCGATGTCGCGGCGGCAGAATCCCTCCGGCCAGTCGATCGCATCGACCATCCGGTAAGCCGCCTCGCGCGCCTGTGCGAGAGTCTCGCCCCGCGCCGTGACGTTGAGCACCCGCCCGCCATTGGCGGTAACGGCGCCGTTCCGCGCGGCTGTACCGGCGTGGAACACCATTTCCGACGAGTTTTCCTCGAGCGCGTCAAGGCCGCGGATTTCCGAGCCCTTCTCATAGCTGCCCGGATAGCCCTTGGCCGCCATCACCACGGTCAACGCGTGATCCTCGGCCCATTGTGCCTCGACGCTGTCCAGCCGCCCCTCGGCGCAGGCCTGGATGAGGTCGAGCGCCTGACCACCGAGCCGCATCATCAGCACCTGGCATTCCGGGTCGCCGAAGCGGACGTTGTACTCGACGAGGCGCGGCTCGCCATTGCGGATCATCAGCCCGGCATAGAGAACGCCGGAATAGGGCGTACCGCGCTTGGCCATTTCGCGCATCGTGGGACGGATGATCTCGTCGAGCGCCTTTCTCGCTACCGTTTCGTCGAGGATCGGCGCCGGGGAGTAGGCGCCCATACCGCCGGTATTGGGCCCGGTATCGCCGTCGCCCACGCGCTTGTGGTCCTGCGCCGTGCCGATCGGCAGCACCGTCTCGCCATCCACCAGCACGAAATAGCTGGCTTCCTCACCCTCCATGAACTCCTCAATCACCACCTCGGAGCCCGCCGCGCCGAACTCGCCGCCGAACATGTGCTCGAGTGCGGAGACCGCCATGTCGCGCTCGGTCGCCACGACGACGCCTTTGCCGGCGGCCAGCCCGTCTGCCTTGATGACGATCGGCATCGGCTGCTTGGCAAGGTAGGCGCGGGCCGATTCGAGTTCCGAGAAATGCGCGTATCGGGCGGTCGGCGCATGGGCGGCGTCGCAGATCGCTTTGGTGAAGCTCTTGGAGCTTTCGAGCCGAGCCGCCGCGGCGGAGGGGCCGAACACCCTGAGCCCAGCCGCGCGACAGGCATCCGCCACGCCCGCGGCCAAGGGCGCCTCGGGGCCGATGATGACGAGATCGATGGCGTTCTCCGTGGCAAAGCCCGCCACCGCGTCGCCGTCGAAGATGTCGATATCGGCGCATTCGGCGATCTGCGCGATCCCGGCATTGCCTGGCGCCACGATCAGCCGGTCGCATTTGGGATTTTGCAGCACCGCCCAGGCGATGGAATGTTCGCGCCCGCCGGACCCGAGGATGAGAATGTTCATGTCGCGTCTCCTGCGCCGCTTGCCATCGGGGCCGCTTCTATGCGCGACCTGCCCCTTGGGCAATCATGTGGCCGATCGGTAACGAAGCCGAGAGCCCGGTCTATTGAACATGGCTATATAATCAGGCGACCGCATATAACGAGGAGAGGACAGGGCGGATTTCCTATGCGATTCAATAATTTCATTGCGGCAGCGGCCGTCGTCGCGGCGCTTGCCGTACCTGTGGCCTCCGCCGACCATGCCTCCCTGTCCGAGATATTTATGCAGTTTCCGCCGGCCGAGCGTCGCGCGATGCAGGAGGAGCTGGCGCGTGCCGGGTTCTACGGTGGCAATCTGAACGCGAGTTGGGGCGCCGAATTCGCGGTCGGATTGTTCGGTGCCGCTGACTTCCTGTTCGCCACCACGCGCGGCCAGGTCAAGCTGGACATGAGTTCGGCCGAGGGGATCGAGGATTTCATGAGGGACCTCGCCGACAGGGCCTATTCCGAGTGGCTCGAAGAGGTGGAGACGGGCAGCCGCGACGAGGCCGAGCCGGGGTTCTAGCCCCGTTGCCCCGCGCGCCGCTCTGGTGCAGACAGAGCGCATGGACCTGTTCGAAGACGACGCTCCCGAGGCGGGCGACAACGCGCATGAGTTCACTGTCTCCGAGATTTCGGGTGCGGTGAAGAAGACCATCGAGGGCGAGTTCGGCCATGTCCGGGTGCGCGGCGAGGTGGGCCGCGTCACCGTGGCGCGAACCGGCCACATGTATTTCGATCTGAAGGACGACCGCTCGGTTCTGGCCGCGGTCAGCTGGAAGGGGCAGGTCGCCAAGCTCAGCCATCGCCCCGAGGAGGGGATGGAGGTCATCGCCACCGGCCGCATGACCACCTTCGGCCCGCAATCGCGCTACCAGCTCAACGTCGAGGAGGTGGTCCCGGCGGGTGCCGGCGCGCTGATGGCGATGCTGGAAAAGCGACGTCAGGCACTGGCCGCCGAGGGGCTGTTCGATGCCGCGCGCAAGCGACCGCTGCCCTATCTGCCCGAGATCATCGGTGTCGTCACCTCGCCGACGGGAGCGGTGATCCGCGACATTCTGCATCGGCTGCGCGACCGGTTTCCGCGCAAGGTGCTGGTCTGGCCCGTGGCGGTGCAGGGGAAATCCTCGGCCGCCGAGGTGGCCGCCGCGATCCGCGGCTTCAACGCGATGTCGCCGGGCGGCGCGCTGCCGCGCCCCGATCTCCTGATCGTGGCGCGTGGCGGCGGCTCGATCGAGGATCTGTGGGGGTTCAACGAGGAGATCGTGGTCCGTGCCGCGGCCGAAAGCGCGATCCCGCTGATCTCGGCGGTCGGCCACGAGACCGACACCACGCTGATCGATCACGCCTCCGATCGTCGCGCGCCCACCCCCACGGCGGCAGCCGAGATCGCGGTGCCGGTGCGGGCCGAGTTGCAGGCGGTGCTGGCGCAGTTCGGCGCACGGCTGGGGCAGTGCACGCATGCGGGCCTCGATCGGCGCGCAGAACGATTGCGCGACCTGTCACGGGCACTGCCGCGCCCGGAGGCGCTTCTGATGGCACCGGCGCAGCGGCTCGACGCGCTCGAAACCCGGCTGCCCGGGGCGCTGCGCGCCGCCATCGCGAAGAAGCGGATTGAGCTGTCGGATCACCCGCTTCGCCCCGGCCTCGTCACCCGCGCCGTCGAACGCGGCCGCGACCGGCTGGAGGCGGCCGCGGGACGGCTGCCGGGCGCGCACCGTGCCGGGCTGGCGCAAAAGCGGCTGCGGCTCGAAGGGCTGCGGCTCAACCCGGCGGCGCTCGACGCGGCGCTCCGGCGCGAGCGGCGGGATTTCGAGCGTCTCGCGGCGCGTCTGCGGCCCGACCTCGTCACCACGCGCCTCGAGCGCCAGCGCGAGCGTCTCGCCGCGCTCGAGCGGCTGCGCGTCACGCTGGGCTACGAGGCGACGCTGGCACGCGGCTATGCGGTGGTGCGCGGCGACGGCCATGTCGTCACCGACCTGTCCGGCGCGCAGGCGGCCACGGCACTGGAGATCGAGTTCCGCGACGGGCGGCTGCAGGTCGGGCAGGGGGCGAAGCCCAAGCGCGCCGCCAAGCCCGCGGCACCACCCGAGCAGGGCACGCTGCTCTAGACGCCGACCTCCGGCTGGCACGACAGCGGGGTCTCGCTGTCCTGGGTCTCGTAGAGCTGCGGCATGTCCGGGTCGTTGATGAACTCGGCGCTGAGCCGTCCGTCCCGGTCGTAGAAGCGCCAGCACTCCGGGCCGGTGCCGTCCTCATAGGCAAAGCAGATCGCACCCGCATTGGGGTACCATTCACCGTCGAGGCAGCGCCCGTCGAGAAAGGACCATGTCACCTGCCGGTCGGGCCCATAGCGTTCCATGCCATAGGGAGCGCCGCCGCTCTGGTAGGTCAGGGTCCGGCCTTGCACCCGGGCGGCGAACTCCTCAGGGCTCAGCGGCTCAGCCTCCTGCGCCTGCAAGGGCAGGGCGGCGAGGGTCATCAGGGCGATCAGGCGAAGCGACATCATGCGTTCAGACTCTCACCCCGCCGCCCGCACCGCCAGCCCTTTCGCAAAGGTTGCGCGCCATTCCGCCACGAGCGGATCCATCGCTGGCAATCTCTGCCCCGATTGGACAGCAGGGTCGCCGGGCGTTCTGCGCGCGTAGTGCAGTGACAAACCCACGGACATGCCTCCCTTTCCAAGATGATCCGCAATGGTTAGGTGGAGAAGGTATTCTCAAGGACAGCAGGACCGGGCCGCGCATGTCGTTTTTCGGAAAACTCAAAGACCGGCTCTTCACTTCATCCTCCAAGCTGGATCGCGGGCTCGAGGAAATCGTTGGGGAGGGCGGTGAAGCCGTCGAGGCATCGCAGCCTGCCACGACCGATCACGCCGCGCCCCCGCCGGAACCTCAGCCCGAACCGGCCCCCGAGGCCGCGCCGCGCCCTGAGCCCAGCGCCCCCGCCGGCCCGCGCCCGGCGACCCCGGATGCGGAACCGCCCGTCGCGCCGCCGGTGACGCCGGGTATGCCCGCCGCCCCGGTTACGCCCCCCGCGCCGCCCGTGCGCGAGGAACCCGCACACGAAGCCGCGCCGCAGCCCGAGCCGGCTCCGGAACCGGCGGCGCAGAAGCCGGGTCTTCTGGGCCGTCTCTTCGGCAAGGGAGGGGAGGCCGCCGCGCCGCGGCGCGAGCTCGACGACGCGATGCTGGAGCGGCTCGAGGAACTGCTGATCCAATCCGACATGGGCGTCGAGACGGCGCTGCGCGTCACCGCCAACATCGCCGAGGGCCGGATGGGCCGGAAACTCTCGGTACCCGAGATCAAGGATCTGCTCGCGGGCGAGATCTCCCGCATCATGGAGCCGGTGGCCCGGCCGATGCCGCTCTACCCCAAGAAGCCGCAGGTGGTGCTGGTGGTGGGTGTCAACGGCTCGGGCAAGACCACGACGATCGGCAAGCTGGCCAGCCAGTTCCGCGAGGCCGGGAAGTCCGTGGTGATTGCGGCCGGCGATACCTTTCGCGCCGCTGCCGTCGAGCAGCTTCAGATCTGGGGCGATCGTGCCGGCGTACCGGTGATGACGGCGCCGCAGGGGACCGACCCGGCGAGCCTCGCCTTCGATGCGATGACCAAGGCCCAGGCCGATGGTGCCGACCTGCTGCTGATTGATACTGCCGGGCGATTGCAGAACCGTCAGGACCTGATGGAAGAACTGTCGAAGATCGTGCGGGTGATCCGTAAGAAGGATCCCGACGCGCCGCACAACACGCTCCTCGTGCTCGATGCGACGACCGGGCAGAATGCGCTGAGCCAAGTCGAGATATTCCGCAACATCGCGGATGTTTCGGGCCTCGTGATGACCAAGCTCGACGGCACGGCGCGCGGCGGCGTGCTGGTGGCGCTGGCGGACCGTTTCGGCCTGCCGATCCATGCCATCGGCGTGGGCGAGCAGATCGATGATCTCGCGCCGTTCGACCCCGAGGAATTCGCGCGCGCGCTCACCGGCGCGGAGGGCGAACTGGCTTAGTCGTGCCAGCCGAGCAGCCGCTCGACCTCGCGCAGAAGCATCAGAACGATCACCACCATTACCGAGGCCATCGCGGCGAGCGGGATCTGACCTGCGCCGCAGCCCAGCCCCACCGCCCCCGCGAGCCATAGCGAGGCACCGGTGGTGATGTTGCGCACCTCGCCCTTGGCGGTGAAGATGATCCCGGCGGCGAGGAAGGCCACGCCGGAGGTCACCGCTTCGATCAGGCGCAGGGGATCGATCCGCTTGTCGTCGGTGCCGCCGAAATCGAGCTGCGTGACCTCCTGCCCGAGCATCACGAACAGCGCGGCGGCCAACCCGACCAGGATATGGGTGCGCAGACCCGCGGGTTTGCCGCGCCATTCGCGCTCGATCCCGATGATCCCGCTCAGGATGATCGCGGCCATCAGGCGCATCGCCGCCACCCCAGGCCCTGTTGCCCTGAACCCTGTGGCGAGATCGGTCTGCAGCGCCTCGAACATGGATCGTAACCTCCTGCGTCAATCTGCAGGTAAACCGGAAATCACCGGCACGTGTTCCCGTGCATCCGCTGCACTGGTCGAACCGCGCATGGATGCGTATGTACGGCACCGCAAGCGGCGCGGGGCATGCGCCGAACAGGGGGAACGAGATGGCGCAACGCAAGATCAGCCCGTGGCTCAAGCAGGTTTTGGAGCTGGGTCCGACCCTGGCCTTCTTCCTCGTCTATTTGCGGATCAAGGATGACAGCTTCCTGATCGCGGGCACCGAGTATTCTGGCTTCATTCTCGCGACGCTGATCTTCATTCCGATCCTGCTGGTCGCGATGGGGGCGCTTTGGGCGCTGACCGGCGCGCTGAGCCGGATGCAGGTCTTTACCGCCTTCATGGTGATCTTCTTCGGCGGGCTTACCGCTTGGTTCAACGACGAGCGGTTCTTCATGATGAAGACCACCATCGTCTATGGCCTCTTCGCGGCGATCCTCGCCACCGGGCTGGCGTTGCGCCGCAGCTGGCTCGAATGGGTGATGGGCGAGGCGCTGCCGATGCGGCACGAGGGTTGGATGCTGTTGACGCGGCGGCTCATCGCGATGTTCGCGGGGCTTGCCGTGGCCAACGAAATCGTCTGGCGCACCCAGACCGAGGAACTCTGGGTCAAGATCGAGACCTTCGCCTTCCCGGCGGCGCTGTTCCTGTTCCTGTGGCTGCAGATCGCGTCGCTGCAGCGCTACATGATCGAGCCCGAGAAGTAGCCGCGAGCGCGGGTTTTGCGTATTTCGGGAACAAAGTTGTCGCCGGGTGCCGAGAGGGCCCGGCGGCATCGCGTTCAGCGGCTGCCGAACATGTGCTTTTGCTGGTCGCGATCGGCGCTGGCCTGACGCTTGTCGAGATGCAGCGCGACGCCGCGCGCGGTTGCGGGCCGGGCCTCGAGCGCGTCGAGCCAACGCTTCATGTGCGGGAAATTCTCGATGCCCTGGTCCTGGCGTTGCCAGAGCCGCGCCCATGGAAAGATCGCCATGTCGGCGATGGTGAGGTCGGGACCCGCGACGTGTTCGCTTTGGGCGAGCTGCCGGTCGAGCACGCCGTAGAGCCGCGCCACCTCGGACCTGTAGCGATCCTTGGCATAGGGAATGTCCTGCGGCGGCGTCATGTCGGGTGCATAGCGCAGGAAGTGATGCGCCTGTCCGGCCATCGGGCCCAAGCCCCCCATCTGCCACATCAGCCATTGGTCCACGGCGATGCGCTCGCGCTCGGTCCTGCCGCAGAAGCGCCCGGTCTTTCGCGCGAGATATTGCAAGATCGCGCCGCTTTCGAAGATCGAAATCGGCGCGCCGTCGGGCCCATCGGGGTCGGTGATCGCGGGCATCCGGCCATTGGGCGAGAGCGCGAGGAACTCGGGGCGGCGCTGATCGCCCGCGCCGATGTCGACCAAATGCACCGTGTAGGGCAGATCCATCTCCTCGAGCGCGATGGAGACCTTCCAGCCATTCGGCGTGGGCCAGTAATGCAGATCGATCGGGCGGGGCATGGGCGGTCCTCTGGCTGCGTTGCGCGAAGAGTTGCCGCATGGTGCAGCGGATGCAAGCAGGGCGGTGCGCTTGACCGTAGCGGGGCCGGGGGCTATCGCCACGTCAGACAGCGGCGCCGGGCCGGGGCGCGGCCCCGCGCCGTGCCAGCCCCGCCGCCCGGAACAACTGGGCCCGGAGGCCATGACATGACCCAATATCGCAAGCGCACCCGCGCCGTTCACGCCGGCACCCGTCGCAGCCAGTACGGCGAGGTGAGCGAGGCGATCTACATGACGCAGGGCTTCGTCTATGACAGTGCCGAGGCCGCCGAGCAACGCTTCGTGAAGATCGAGGGGGACGAGTTCATCTACGCCCGATACGGCAACCCCACCGTGGCGATGTTCGAAGAGCGGCTCGCGAGCCTCGAAGGTGCCGAGGCGGGCTTTGCCTGTGCCTCCGGCATGGCGGCGGTGAATGGCGCACTGACCTCGATGCTGCGCGCCGGCGACCACGTCGTGTCGAGCCGGGCGCTGTTCGGCTCGTGTCTCTACATTCTCGAGGAGATCCTGCCGCGCTACGGCGTCGAGGTGAGCTTCGTCGATGGCAAGAACCTCGACGAATGGAAGTCCGCGATCCGCGCCGACACCAAGGCGGTCTTCTTCGAAAGCGTCTCGAACCCGGCGCTCGAGGTGGTCGATATCGCCGCCGTGGCCGAGCTTGCCCACGCGGTGGGGGCCAAGGTGATCTGCGACAACGTCTTCGCCACGCCGGTCTTCTCCGACGCGATCGCGCAGGGCGCCGACGTGGTCGTCTATTCCGCCACCAAGCATATCGACGGGCAGGGAAGGGCGCTGGGCGGCGTGATCCTCGGCGCCGAGGAGCACATCCGCGGCGTGGTCGAGCCCTACATGAAGCACACCGGCGGCTCGCTCTCGCCGTTCAGCGCCTGGTTGATGCTCAAGGGGCTCGAAACCATCGAACTCCGTGTCAAGGCTCAGGCCGACAGCGCGATGCGAATTGCCGAAGCGCTGTCGCAAGAAAGCAAGCTGACCAAGGTTCTCTATCCTGGGTTGCCAGCGCACCCGCAGCACGACCTCGCGATGCGGCAGATGGGTGCCGGGGGCACGGTGGTGGTGTTCGACGCAGGCAGCCGTGACGCCGCGTTCAAGATCTTGAATGCGCTCGACATCGTGATCATCTCTAATAACTTGGGCGATGCGAAGTCGATCGCCACGCATCCCGCGTCGACGACGCATCAGCGGCTGCCGGAGGCCCAGAAGAGCGCGCTCGGCATCACGCCCGGGTTGATCCGGCTCTCGGTCGGACTCGAAGATGCCGAAGATCTGATCGCCGATTTGCGCCAGGCGATCAGAATGCTTTAATTTTGTTCGAACCATGTCGAAAGAGGGTTGACGGAAAGGCCAAGCAACCCCTCACTGACGGTATAGAAACCTATACTTAAGTGCCGCGCCGCCGGAGGAATTTGTATCGTGACCCAAGCCACACGTGATCTGCATCGCCCGGCGGCGCCCGCCAACCCCGACGCTCCCGGCCGTGACGACGCGGCGGCGGCATTGCGGCTGCTGCGCGTCTGGGCGGCTCAGGCCAGCCCCGAAGAGGTGGCAACGCTCGATCCGCTGGTCGGTCGTCTGCTGCCGGGCCAGGAGCTGTCGAACTATCCGGCGCTGGCCCGTGCCTATCCCGAGGATTTCGTCGTGGACGAAGCCTACCGGGAGATGCTGCCCGACCTGCAGAACGGGCCTGCCAGCCTGATCCGAGGCGCTGCGCGGCCGATCCAGCATGTCGGCATCTCGAACTTTCGCCTGCCGATCAAGTTTCACACCCGTGATGGCGGCGACATCGCGCTCGAAGCCAGCGTCACTGGCACGGTGAGCCTCGAGGCCGAGAAGAAGGGCATCAACATGTCGCGCATCATGCGGTCCTTCTACCGCCATGCCGACAAGACCTTCTCCTTCGAAGTGATAGAGACGGCTCTGGCCGATTACATCGCCGATCTCAAGAGCTTCGATGCCCGTATCCAGATGCGGGTGCGCTTCCCGATGCTGCGCCCGTCGCTGCGCTCCGGGCTTTCGGGCTACCAGTATTACGACCTCACGCTGGAGTTGATCGAGCAGGCCGGCGTGGCCAAGCGGATCGTGCATCTCGACTACGTCTATTCCTCGACCTGCCCCTGTTCGCTGGAGCTGTCGGAGCATGCCCGCCAGTTCCGCGGCCAGCTCGCGACGCCGCATTCGCAGCGCTCGGTCGCGCGGCTTTCGGTGGTGGTCAATCCGGGGCCGGTCCTGTGGTTCGAGGATCTGGTCGGGATGGCCCGCGCCGCGGTGCCGACCGAGACACAGGTGATGGTCAAGCGCGAGGACGAGCAGGCCTTTGCCGAGCTCAACGCCGCCAACCCGATCTTCGTCGAGGACGCGGCCCGGCTCTTTGCCGAGCAGCTCCTGGCCGATGAGCGGGTAGGCGATTTCCGGGTCATGGCGAGCCATCAGGAAAGCCTGCACAGCCATGACGCGGTCAGCCTGCTGACCGAGGGCCCGACCTTCGCGCAGGAGAGCCTCGACCCGCAGCTCTTCGCCAGCCTGCTGCACGCTGGCTGATCCGGGCAGGGCGGGCGCGGCGCTCTTGCCACGCCTGCCGACGGTATTTTCCCTTCGCTTGACAGGGCGAAGGGGCTAAGCCAACGCTCCGACATGATCGACCTGCGCCCCGTCGGATACGTGAACGGCCTTCTTCTGTCGGTGCTCGGCCTGACCATGCTGGGCCCGATGCTGGCCGATATCGCCGCCGGCAATGGCCACTGGCCGGTCTTTCTCGAAAGCGCGGTGCTGACGCTTCTGACAGGCGTGCTGATGGCGCTGTCGTGCCAGAACGGGGTGAAGCCGCGGCTCACGCTGCGGCAGACCTTCCTGATCACCTCCTCGGTGTGGATCACGCTGCCCAGCTTCGGCGCGCTGCCCTTCATCCTCGGCGTCACCGACAGCAGCCTCACCGATGCGGTATTCGAGGCGATGTCGGGCATCACCACCACCGGTGGAACCGTGCTCGTCGGCCTCGACGATCTGCCGCGCGGGCTTTTGCTGTGGCGCGGCATCCTGCAATGGCTGGGCGGCATCGGCATCATCGTCGTCGCCATGGTGTTTTTGCCGG